>Ga0255338_1002479_pt1 | contig 26747 bp, 24 predicted proteins | sample MeOH1_35cm_T4_19_FD_203715 | JGI IMG/M metagenome (GOLD analysis project Ga0255338, IMG submission 203715) | Sandy soil microbial communities from University of British Columbia, Vancouver, Canada - MeOH1_35cm_T4_195 | ecosystem: Engineered > Artificial ecosystem > Sand microcosm > Unclassified ...
CGACGTGAGGCGTGTAAATGGCCTTGTGTTTGCCGCGCAAACGGAGAGCAACTTCGCTGGCTACTCGTCCGAGGACCTTGTCGGTCGCGTCAATCACAAACCACTCGTGCGTCACGTCAGCGGGTTTGGCGCTGAAGGTTTTCATGAGTATCTTTCGACTGTGGTTTGGGCGGGTTCTTTTCCGCGGTCGGTGTTCCTCTGACGGGAATCTCTTAGGCGGGGGTGGCTTGCGTGGAAAACGTCGTGTCGTCAGGAAAACGTCGTGTCCGTTTGCCTTTCGCGCTTTCCCCTCCAAGCTTTCTGCCGCGGAACCACAAGGCGCTGCAGAGCCCGAGATTATACGAAGAATCGAGGGCTTGCGGCAAGGCGGCGGGGGCTGGGCCGGAACCTCCGGCCCTTGGAGGCGCGGCTTCGCCGGGTTACCATGCCTCTTCCATGCCACACAACTACCAGGACGATCCCACCGTTCCGCCCCCGGGCAGGCGCTCGGGCACGGGCGTGGGCAGCATCTTCCCGTTCCTGAAGAAGTCGCTCGCCACCAAGCCGCAGGTCTCGGCGCAACCCGAAGACATGCCCACGGTCCCGCAGCTGGACCCGCCCCGCACCGGCCCCGCCGAGCCGCGGCCCCGTTCCGGCAGCTGACGGCCCCCCGCGGAGGCGCCACCCGCGCGGTTACCATCGCCGCATGTTCAGCTACCGACACGCCTTCCACGCCGGCAACCATGCCGATGTGCTCAAGCACACGATGGTGATCGCCATGCTGCGGCACCTGACGCAGAAGGACGCGGCCCTGGTGGCGGTGGACACCCATGCCGGCGCCGGCCTGTACCGGCTGGACGGCGACTACGCCGGCACCTCGGGCGAGGCCGCGGACGGCGTGGTGAAGCTGCTCTGCGCACTGGCTCCCGCCAAACCTGCAAAACCCGCTATCAAAGAGATAGCGCCGGTGATCCAGGACTACCTGGACATGGTCGCGGGTTTCAACGCGCCCGGGCAGCTCAAGGTGTACCCCGGCTCCCCCTTCATCATCCAGCGGCTGCTGCGCGAGGAGGCCCGGGACAAGCTCAAGCTCTTCGAATTGCACCCCACCGACATCAAGGCGCTGGCAGGGAACATCGCCCAGCTGAAAGCCGGCCGGCAAGTCGCCGTGGCGCGCGAGGACGGGTTCGAGGGCCTCAAGGCCTTGCTGCCGCCGCCGGCGCGACGCGCTTTCGTCCTGATCGACCCGAGCTACGAGATCAAGAGCGATTACGCAAAAGTCAGCGCCTGCATCCAGGACAGCCTCAAGCGCTTCGCCACCGGAACCTATGCCGTCTGGTATCCCGTCATCCCGCGCCCCGAGGCGCATGACCTGCCGCGCCGCCTGAAGACCCTCGCCACCCAGGCGGGCAAGCCCTGGCTGCATGCCACCCTCAACATCGGCCAGGCCGAAGAGCGCAACGTGCCGGGCGAGCCCGGGCGCGGCCAGGGCCTCACGGCCAGCGGCATGTTCGTGATCAACCCGCCGCACACGCTCAAGCCCGCACTGCAACTGGCGCTGCCCCAGCTGCTCGAAGTCCTGGGCCGTGGCCGCGGCCAGGGCCAGACGCTCGAGAGCGGCGGCTAACGCGGCCGCCCCAGCACCATCGTCCAGTAGGTGCCCCAGGTGCTGCCCTGGCGCTCGGCGCAGGCGAGCCCGATCTCGGTGAATTGCGCATTCATGATGTTGGCGCAATGCCCCGGGCTGTCCATCCAGCCGCGCATGACCGTCTCGACCGACCGCTCGCCGCCCGCGATGTTCTCCCCGACGCTGCGCCAGCGGTAGCCTTCGGCCAGCAAGCGCGCGCCGACCCGCACTCCATCGGGACTGGCATGTTCGAAATAGTCGCGCCGGGCCATGTCCTGCGAATGGCGCGCCGCCGCGGAAAAGAGCGCGTCGTTCCATGCCAGCGGAGGTGCAGCCGGCATCTGCTGCCGGCCGCAAGACCGGGCCGCGGCACGGGCGGTGTTGACGCGCCTCAGCGTGGATTCGCGCAGGCCGGCAATGCCGCAGCTCGTGGCGTAGTCAAGGCGCACGGACACCTGCCCGCGCACCGGCTCGGCCGCCTTGGGCTGGGGGGCAGGCGGGGCCGTGCATGCCCACAGCAGGGCGGCGGTGAAGGCGGCCGGCAGGCATGAAGGAGGGCCCATGCCGGGAGTGTGCGCTCGCCTGCCCCGGCAGGGCGTAAAACGCTTGTCATCATCGAGAAGATCGCCAGCACGAATTAGCCGACCGATCGGTCGGCTAATCGCTATACTGGCGTGATGTACACGCAAGCCCTGGACCTTCCCGACCCCCAGCAAGGCGCCTTGCAAGCGGTGCCGGCGCCTGCCGATGCCCGGCAGGAACAGCTGGAGGCGCAGTTCAACGCGAAGATCGACGCCGACCACAAGATCGAGCCGCAGGACTGGATGCTCGAGGCATACCGCAAGACCCTGGTGCGCCAGATCAGCCAGCACGCCCACAGCGAGATCGTCGGCATGCTGCCCGAGGGCAACTGGATTTCACGCGCGCCCTCGCTCAAGCGCAAGGCGATCCTGCTGGCCAAGGTGCAGGACGAAGGCGGCCACGGCCTGTATCTCTATTCCGCCGCCGAGACGCTGGGCACGAGCCGCGACGAGATGCAGGACGGCCTGCACAGCGGCAAGGCCAAGTACAGCTCGATCTTCAACTACCCCACGCTCACCTGGGCCGACGTCGGCACCATCGGCTGGCTGGTCGATGGCGCGGCCATCATGAACCAGGTGCCGATCTGCCGCTGCTCTTACGGGCCTTATGCGCGCGCCATGATCCGCATCTGCAAGGAAGAGAGCTTCCACCAGCGGCAGGGCTTCGAGAGCCTGATGACGCAGATGAAGGGCACGCAGGCGCAGCGCGACATGGTGCAGGACTCGGTCAACCGCTGGTGGTGGCCGGTGCTGGCCATGTTCGGGCCGCCCGACGCCGACAGCCCCAACAGCGCGCAAGGCATGCGCTGGGGCATCAAGCGCATCAGCAACGACGACCTGCGGCAGAAGTTCGTCGACGCGACGGTGCCGCAGGCGAAGATCCTGGGCGTCGCCCTGCCCGACCCCGACCTGAAGTGGAACGAGGAGCGCAGCCACTACGACTACGGTGCGATCGACTGGGACGAATTCTGGGCGACCGTCAACGGCAACGGCCCCTGCAACAAGGAACGCCTCGCCACCCGGGTGAAGGCGCACGAAGACGGCCAATGGGTGCGCGACGCGGCGCTGGCGCATTCCCGCAAGCGGCATGCCCGGCAATTGAGGGAGGCCGCATGAGCGATGTGAAAAATGAGTGGCCTCTTTGGGAGGTGTTCGTGCGCAGCAAGCAAGGCCTGGAACACAAGCACTGCGGCAGCCTGCATGCCGCCGATGCGCAGCAGGCCCTGCAGATGGCGCGCGACGTGTACACGCGCCGGATGGAAGGCGTGAGCATCTGGGTAGTGCCCTCTCGGGCGATCACGGCGAGCGAGCCGGACGACAAGGCGGAATTCTTCGAGCCCGCCGGCGACAAGATCTACCGGCACCCGAGCTTCTACGACATCCCCGACGAAGTGGGCCACATGTGATGGCGGCGGCAACGCAACCGGCGCCGGTGGCGGCGCCCCTCGACTATTTGCTGCACCTGGCGGACAACGCCCTGGTGCTGGGCCAGCGCAATGCCGAATGGTGCGGCCACGGGCCGGTACTGGAAGAGGACATCGCGATGGCCAACATCAGCCTGGACCTGATCGGCCAGGCCCGCCTGCTGTACCAGCATGCGGCGGCGCTCAAGGGCGGCGGCACGACGGAAGACCAGCTGGCCTATTTCCGCGATGCGATGGAGTTCCGCAACTACACCTTGCTCGAACTGCCGCATCACGGGCCGCTGGCCGGCACCGCGTCCGCGAACCGCGACTACGCCACCACCATCGCACGCGACTTCCTGTACAGCACGCTGATGCTGCTGGTGTGGGAGGCGTTGCAGGAATCGATGGACCCGCAACTCGCCGCGATTGCCGCCAAATCGCTCAAGGAAACACGCTACCACGTCCGGCATTCCCGCGACTGGCTGGTGCGCCTGGGCGACGGCACCGAGGAGTCACACCGCCGCATGCAGGCCGCGATCGATCACCTGATGCCGTACACGCAGGAGTTCTGGACGGCGTCGGCCGCCGAGGCGCAAGCCTCCTTGCGCGGCGCCGGCGTCGACGTCCCTTCGTTGCGGGGCGCGTGGGACGCGATGGTGGACGAAGCCTTCGCCGAGGCCTCGCTGCAGCGCCCCGCAGCCGGCGGATATGTGCCGCGCGGCAAGGAAGGCGTGCACTCCGAGCACCTCGGCTACGTCCTCTCGGAAATGCAGGGCCTGGCCCGCCAGCACCCGGGCGCGACGTGGTAGTCGATGTGATGAGCCTCAAGCTGCGCGCGTGGGAAGTGCTGGAGTCGATCCCCGACCCCGAAATCCCCGTCGTCTCCATCCGCGAGCTCGGCATCCTGCGCGAAATCAACGAGCAAGGCGGCGAACTCGAAATCGTCATCACGCCCACCTACAGCGGTTGCCCGGCGATGGGGCAGATCGAGGACGACGTGCGCGCCGCCCTCGCCTCGCATGGCATTGCCGCGCACGTCGTGACGCGGCTCGCACCCGCCTGGACCACCGACTGGATCACGCCGGAGGCCAGGGAAAAGCTGCGCGCCTTCGGCATCTCGCCGCCGCACCCCGCCGGCCAGGACCACGTCGTGCGGCTCGCCCGCCGCCCCGCGAGCAACGTCGCGGCGGTGCCCTGCCCGCACTGCGGCTCGGGCAACACGACGGAGACGTCGCACTTCAGCTCCACCGCCTGCAAGGCGCTGTACAAGTGCCTCGATTGCCTCGAGCCCTTCGACTACTTCAAGCCGTACTGACGCCATGGCACTGCACTTCCACCCCCTTACCGTCAAGCGCGTCACACCGGATGCCGCCGGGTCGGCGGCCATCACGTTCCAGGTGCCGCCCGAGCTGGTGAAGGATTTCGATTTCCATGCGGGCCAGTTCCTCACCTTGCGCGCGACGCTGGAGGGCCAGGAAGTGCGCCGCAACTACTCCATCTGCAGCGCGCGGCAACGCTATGACACCACCGGCGAGATCGACGTCGGCATCAAGCCCATGGAAGGCGGCGTTTTTTCTCGCTGGGCGGTGCTGTCGCTCACCGCCGGCAGTGTCGTGGACGTGATGCCGCCGGACGGGCGCTTCAGCCCGCGCGTCGAGGGCGCACGCCATCGCGTCGGCTTCGCGGCCGGTTCCGGCATCACGCCCATCCTGTCGATCATGGCCACGACGCTGGCCGGCGAACCCCATTCGCAATTCACCCTGGTGTACTGCAACCAGCGCAGCAACACCATCATGTTCAACGAGGCGCTGCAGGACCTGAAGGACCGCTATCCCGCGCGCGTCACGCTGATCCACCTGCTGTCGCGCCAGCCGCAAGAGGTCGCGTTGCTGCACGGCCGGCTGGACGAGGCGAAGGTCACGGAGCTGCTGGAGGCCCTGGTACCCGCTTCGCTCATCGACGAGGCCTTCATCTGCGGTCCCGAGGCCATGATTGAAGGCACCGAGCGCGCGCTGAAAGCCGCGGGCGTGTCGCCCGAGCGCATCCATGCCGAGCGTTTCGTGCCGCCCGGCGGCCCGGCACCGGCCCACCGCGCCAGGCCCGCCACGGCCACGGCCGCCGCGAAGGCGCACCGGCTCGACGTGGTGATCGACGGCAAGACACACCACCTCTCCATGGCCGCCGACGATCATGTGCTCGATGCCGCACTGGACGCGGGGCTCGACCTGCCCTACTCGTGCAAAGGGGGCGTCTGCTGCACCTGCCGCGCGCGGGTGTTAGAGGGCAAGGTGGAGATGGAGAAAAACTTCACCCTCGAGCAGTGGGAAATCGACAAGGGCTTCGTGCTCACCTGCCAATCGCGGCCGCTCACCGACCAGGTGGTCGTGAGCTACGACGAACGCTGACGGCGAGGCCGTTCGCCCCGCGACCCCTCGCAACCATGCGCAGTTGGGCGCCGGCGGGGCCGGCGCATCTCGTTGGCAGCTCGACCGCAACTCAACGTAACTTCCCCCCTTGGCCCGACGCCAAGGCAAGTTCTTCTCAACAGTGGGCATTGGCTTACTGCCGAGTATCGACCTTGCTCCCGGGCAAACGATGGATGAGCTGTCGGCCCATCAATTGTGAGAGTGAATCGGTTTTGCTTACCTTTTCACTCCAGCTCGACAGTCACGACTCATCCATTACTGACTACCATTCGCGCGAACGGCCGAGCAGGAACCCACTCGGCTTTTTGTCAACCGGGCCTTACAGCCCATCAGCAGCGGCCCTCCGGCGCGAATACCCCATGAAATTTCCTTCCCTCCTCAGCCTTGCCGCGGCGCTCGCCCCGTTGGCATTGACCGTGTTCACGCCCGCCTCGTTCGCGCAGGCAAGCGGGCAGGCCGCGACTCATTCGTTCGGCCAGTCCCGGGCGATCCCGGGCCGCTACATCGTGGTGTTCAAGAGCACCGTGGCCAACCCCGCCGCGGAGGCCGCCAACCTGGTGCGGGGGGCCGGGGGTCGACTGCATCACACCTATGCAAGCGCCATCCGGGGCTTTGCCGCCAACCTGCCGGACGCCGCGGTCCACGCCCTGCGCAACAATCCAAATGTGGAGTACGTCGAGCAGGATCAGACTGTCGCCCTCAACCAGGTTGCCTCGCCGCAGAATCAGGCCACCTGGGGCCTGGACCGGATCGACCAGGCCGACCGCCCACTGGACACGCAGTACCACTTCAGCGGCACCGGCGCCGGCGTGAATGCTTTCATCATCGATACCGGGATTCGGGCCGATCACGTGGAGTTCACCGGGCGTTTGCTTCCCGGCTACAACGCGGTGCCGGATGCCAACGGCACGAACGACTGCAACGGCCATGGTACTCACGTCGCGGGCACAGTGGGCGGCACCACCTGGGGCGCGGCGAAAGGTGTTTCGCTGATTCCGGTACGGGTGCTCGACTGCGCAGGTTCGGGTAGTTGGAGCAGCGTGCTTGCCGGCGTCGATTGGGTGGCCAACAGTCCGCAGCGTCCTGCCGTGGCCAACCTGTCTCTTGGCGGCGCCGCCTCGGGCGCGCTCGACGCGGCCGTGGCCGGTGCCGTCGCCAAGGGCGTGACGGTCGTCGTCGCGGCGGGCAACAGCAATGCCGATGCCTGCACCGTCTCGCCGGCCCGGGAGCCCAGCGCCATCACGGTAGGCGCGACCACCGTCCTCGACGCCCGCGCCTCATATTCGAACTGGGGCAGCTGCGTGGACATCTTCGCCCCGGGCTCGGGCATCTCCTCGGCCTGGAACACCAGCGCCACCGCCAGCAACACCATCGGCGGCACCTCAATGGCCTCGCCGCATGTGACCGGCGTGGCAGCGCTGGCGCTGGCGGGCAACCCGAACGCCACACCGGCGGCGGTGGCGGCGCTGCTGGCCTCCAGCGCCACGCCCAACCGCCTGGTGCCCATCTCCATGGGACCCGGCTCCCCCAACCTGCTGGTGTATGCGCTGGGCGCCAATGCGCCCGCCGTGCAGCCCACAACGCAGACCGTGGCCTTCAAGTCCATGGTCGGCAGCGCAACGCGCACCGGCGGCAACTGGAAGGCTTCCGCCGTCGTGGCCGTGCGGGATGTCAACACCGGCGCCAAGGTGCCCAATGCCACCGTCACCGCCACTTTCTCGCCCGGCGGCAACGCCAAGTGCGTGACCGCCAGCACCGGCGACTGCACTTTGAGCAGCGGGTCGATCAAGAACAACGCGGCCTCGAGCACGACGCTCAGCGGCCGCGGGATCGCCGGCACGCTCCTGAACTACGACGCGGCGCAGAACAGCGTCAGTCAGGTCGTCATCACCAAACCCTGAGATTGCACCCGGGCCGGACCTTGCGGTCCGGCCCGGGTGGCTTCAAACGATCGTCGCGATGTCGGCGCCCGTAATGGCGACGCCCACCACCGTCACGAAGGTGTGCTGCCCACCCGCCGTCTCAGTGATGTCCACGACGCTGTTGCCCCCGCTGCTGCCGATCGTGTAGCTGTTGGCTCCCAGCAGCACCAGCTTGTCGGTGCCCACCGTGAACGCGTTGACCTCATAGGTGTTCTTCAGATCCGGCAGGTCGATGTTGAACGCGTCGGCGCCGACCGTACCGGTCTGCACGAAGTCGAAGCTGCCGAACAGTTCGTTGGCGAAGAGATTGGCGAGGAAGTTGCTGGTGGCGGTGTCGCCGTCGCCATCGGTCAGGATTGCCTGGAAGGCCAGCTGCAAGTCGTTGGCCGGGGCCGCGATCTCGGTGACGAACTCGATGTACGGGACCTTGATCGTGCCCGAGTCCATGGTCAGCTGGATCGCGTCGATGGTCTTGCCCGCGGCCGCCTGCACGTCGAAGTGGACCGGAAGATTGCTCTTCTCCCCCGCAATGATGTCACCGGCAAGCACCTTGACCGGCGAGCCCGAGGTCGAACCGTCCGTGTAGTACAGCGTCCAGGACAGGCTCTCGGTCGCCGGCGTGTAGCCGGATACCGAGTTGTCGATGTACACCTTCACCTTGGTGACGTCGAATTCCGGATTGGCGACAAAACTTTCGTCCAGCCCGCTCGACGACGTGTCGTTGCCGTTCAGGTTGTTGTTGCCCACGCCGATGCCGGAGGTGCTGACGTTCATGGCCTCGGTGCCCAGGAGCGGCTTGAACGCGGGGTTGGCCTCGATCTGCGCCTCGGTCAGGTCCGGTGTTCCGCCGATCAGGCTCTCGATCTGACTCTCGCTGTCGGTTGCGAGCACGTTGAAGAAGACGATCTGCTTGTCGTTCAGCGGCGCCGGCGGATGCAGGCCCGCACCGGGCGTCAAGGTCTGCACCGGGTCGGGGCCGCCGGCTGTCAGCCCGTCGATCGTCGACACGATGCTCGTGGTGGAGACAAAACCCTCGACAAGATCGAGCATGTAGGTGCCGTTGGCCAATGCCGTCAGGAAGTAATTGATGGGGGCGTCGGTCGTGTTCGCGTTGTTGTCGAAATCACCGCTGAGCGTTCCGCTGAAAAGGTAGTTGCCGTTGGCGTCCGGCGATCCCGACAGCGGGTCCAACGTCGCCGTCCCCGTGGCGGTCGTGTTGTTGGGCCGCACGATCGTGAATCCGGTCGCGTTGATGTCCAGTCCCGTGACCCCTGGGACGACGCCGTCGGTTCCGGCGTTGCGGGTCCAGTAGCCGAACTGCGGGTCGATGGTGCCGGTGCCGATCAGGTTGCCGAAGGCCATGCCGGGCCCGTCGTCGTCGAAGTTGATCTTGTCGCCGATCGCGGTCGAAGCGGTCGCCGTGTCGTTGTCGTTGTCGGTGACGGTCACGACGGCATTGACCAGGCCGGTGAGGTCGATCCGCTCGTCATACGAACCGGCCGGCGTGGTGCCGTTCCCGGGTGTGGTGTGCTTGAGCGACACGTACTGCGCCACGGCCACCTTGCCGGTCTGGTCGATCGCGATGGCGAAGGCCGCCGGGTCGGTTCCGTCCACCGTGCCGTTGGCCGTGTCGTAGCGCCCGACGATCAGGTCACCTTCCTTGAACAGCAGGATGTTCTTGCCATCGGTGGTATCCAGCTGCGAATCGGTGCCATTGCCCGTGCTGCCGGCGATCGCCAGCGAGAACACCGTCGACTTGGCGCCGTCGGTGCCGCCGGAACTGCCGGTGGATAGCACCACCGAGTCTCCGCTCAGTGCGTACTGCGGCAAGTTGGTGTCGGTGCCCGCATTCGCGATGGCGAACAGCGCAGCCAGCGTCGTCGCGGGATTGCCGCCGGTACCGTCGGGGTCGAAAGCGGTGGTGCCGGCCACGTCGTTATCCGTGACGCCGGCTGTCTCGTCCACCGTCACCTCGCTGGTGCCCAGCGCAATGCCGGCCGTCGGCCCATCATCCTGGAACGTCAGCGCGCGGAACGGGTCCGGCACCGTGTTGGCATTGATCAGGCTGAAGCCGCCGATGTCGAAGGCGGAGTTGAACTTTGCGTCACTGTTGCCGATGTTTTCGATGAGCACACGGTTGTGCAAGGCTGCGGTCTTGTAATCGATCAGGTCGCCGGCGATCGCGCCGGTGATTTTCACCGTTTCGTTCGTGAAATCGAGTGTCAGAGGCCCGCCTGCGGCATCCAGGTCGGCGACGATGCCGGTGGCCGCGAACGTGTGCTGGTACGTGATGGTGCCGTTTTTGGCGGTCCGGGTGATCGTGACCTCGGTCACGTTGACGAGGGTGTCGTCGTCGCCGCCGTGGATGTCGGCGCCGGTGCCGTCGTTCAGCCCGTCGATGAAGTTAACGCCTTTTTCCGTTCCGTCGGCATTGTTCAAAGCGGTGATCAGCAGCGTCGACGCCTTGGGCGGCTGCAACTGGACTAGCCTGAAGATGGCCTCGTTCTGGCCCAGGTAGGAGTCGAAATTGATGTTGGATTCGAGATCCGCCTCGTTCTGGTCCAGGTTGGGGACGGTCACCGGCACACTGCCGTCGTCAGGCAGGCCGGGCACCGAGTCTGCAGCAAGCTTGACGAAGGTGAAATACATGCCTTCGTTCGGGTCGACCATCTGGTTGTTGGAGCCGATGGTCGTCTTGCCGCCGCCTTGCCCGGTGTTGACGGTGTCTCCCGCGGTGATGCCGCTGGAGTCGATCGACTGGTTGATCGGATGCTTGCCGGTGACGACGATGGCGGTTTCGCCCGCGGCAGGCGTGCCGTCCCCGTACATGAGGAACAAGTTCTGGCCGGAGGGCGCGCCTTCCAGCGAGAAATCCGTCCGGTTGCTGACGCTGACGAACAGCGGATCGAACAGGCTCCTGGCGTCATCGTAGTCCGTGGCTGTCGATCCCGCGGTGCCATGTTGGAGCGCCTGGTACTCCACTATCCATACCTTGGCTCCCGCGGCATTCAAATCGGAGGCCTGGACGTTGCCGGACGCATCCGTCGGCTGCAGGTACGCGGCGAAAACGACGGCGCCGTTGGGATCTGCAACGCCGCCGGCGCCGCTGACATTGGCCTTGATGCCGAAAACGGCGTTGTTCTCATCCACGCCGGCCAGGTCCGCCGGCAGCGAACCGTTCACAGTGCGAATTCCAACGAGGGCCGAGTAGCTGTAGAGGAATATCTTGTAGCCATCGGCGGTCATCAGGAAGTCTGTCGCGCCGGCCGCGAACTTGGCGGCATCGCCGTCCAACGGCTGGCTGAGGCTGTCGGTGAAGGCCAGGTTGGTGACGTTGGCTCCCAGGCCCGTGAGCAGGGGGGTACCGGTCGGGTTGGCGGCATTGGCATTGCTCACCGAAACACCGGCCTTCGGAGCGCCTGCCCCCGCTACCGCAGTCAGAAGAAGGTCAAACTCCGGCGCTCCCGCTGCATCGCTGAGCGTGGCGATGTTTACGTCATTGTCGGCAAATACGTTCAAGGCGCTCGAGGCGTTCTGCGTGCCCGATGTTTCGTCGATCGCCAGTGAGCCGGATATTTGGAAGGCCATGATTGCTCCAGAAGACGAACCGGTCATTCAACCCTGACCGTTTGGGCCGCGTTACGCGTTATTCAACAAGTCATGGACCTTAGCGATCGTGCGCACTGCATCCAATACATCTCATGGTGTAGGTCGAGCGTGGTTTCGACGACTGCGCCGGGGGCGCGCAGCGTTGCGCCGATCTTCAATGCATCCGATGGTGTAGCCTGAACACGGGACATGGTCGTGCGTCGGTTGCCGGAAGTTCGATCGACCTCGATGCTGCGAAGGACGCCGGATGCAGATCAGGCTGCTCATCGCGTGTGAAGACGAAAAGCGGGCACCTTGCTTGAGTACGAAGCTCGCGGGGCCGCCATGATGGGCTCCGCATGCGAGCTACCCGTGTCGCGGTCGAGGTGAAAGTGGCGAAGTTGTCGCGTCGTGCAAGTATTCGCCGCAATTCGACTCTTGATGAGTGAGTGTTTCTGCTACGCTTTCCTGCAACAAGAGCGATTGGGGTGGCGAGATGCAGATCAGGCTACTTGCGGCTTGTCGGGACCGGCAACAGATGCTCACCCTGTGCACAACAGTCATCCCGGCTATCGACGACAGGATTACCGCCGAGGTGATCGATCTCCGGCACGCGCTGTCCAAGGCCGCACTCGCCAGGCCCGACATCCTGCTGCTGGAGCACATCGAGGGCGACGAGCAAAATGCATGGAACATCCTTGCGCAACTCGAGCGGGTGAGTACCGGCACTCGCGTCCTGCTGCTTTGCGATACCAGTACCCCGGCGATGATCATCGGATTCATCCAGCGTGGAGCGAGCGGCTGCCTCCTGAAGTCGAGCGACCCCTCGCTCTATGCGAAGGCAGTGATCACCGTGCACCAGGGCGAGCCATGGTTCGGGCGAACCGCATTGTTGCAGGCTCTGCGCTGCCGGATTGCGGCCGAACCTGTCGTCACTGTGAGATTGCTCCATGAACAGGACTTGCTCACGCCACGCGAACGGGAAATCGTCGTTTTGCTGGGCAGCGCTCTGAGCAACAAGGAAATCGCGAGGCAGTTGAGCATCAGCGACAAGACCGTGAAAACACACCTTCACCATATCTATGTCAAGCTGCACAAGAGCGGAAGGTACAAGGTGTTCTTGTCGAATTTTCCGGTTGCTGCGAACGCGATGGAGTTTGGAACTCCAACCCGATTTCAATAGGAGGGCTTTGGGCGCGGCTCGGCGACCGGTCGCCGGCAGATATCCGCTGTCCCCGCCGAACTCAGCGCGGCGCCGGTGAACTTTCTTTCTTCTCGCCGGCGGAAAACACGCTGAGGACGACCCGGCGGGTGCCGGTGCCCAGGTCGATCAGGCCCAGCGCGTCGGCGGCTGCGCGGCTCAGGTCGATCACGCGGCGCTTGATCCAGGGGCCGCGATCGTTGATGCGCACGTCCACCGTGCGGCCATCCTCCACGCTGCGCACGCGCACCAGGGTGCCGAAGGGCAGCGTGGGATGGGCGGCGGTCAACGCATGCATGTCGAAGCGCTCGCCGCTGGCGGTGGGCCGGCCGTGGAAGCCCTTGCCGTACCACGACGCCAGACCCTTGCCGACCTCGCGTTCGGCAACACGCGGCGCGACGCGCCCGGCTTCGGCCTCGATTCCGATATCGGCATGCACCGCGGAGTGCTCCGCCGGAACGGCGCCCGCCACCCGCCCCTCCTGCGCCTGCGCGCCGCCGCAGGACAGGCACAGGGACAGCCATAGCGCAGCGCGCAAGCACACCCTCATGACAGCTCCAGCCGCCGGCAGATCTCCACTGTCGCCGCGGACTGGTTCATCGTGTAGAAGTGGAGGCCCGGCGCTCCGCCGGCCACCAGCTGCTCGCACAGTTGCGTGACGACATCCAGCCCGAACGACTTGATCGAAGCCGTGTCGTCGCCGAAGCTCTGCAGCCGCAGCCGGATCCAGCGCGGGATCTCGGCGCCGCAGGCATCGGAGAAGCGCATCAGCTGCGTCGAGCTGGTGATCGGCATCACGCCCGGCACCACCGGCACATGCAGGCCCAGGGCGTCCGCTTCCTCGACGAAGCGGAAGTACGAATCCGCGTTGTAGAAATACTGCGTGATCGCCGAATCGGCGCCGGCGCGGACCTTGGTGGCGAAAGCCTGCAGGTCCGCCTCCGGCGAGCGCGCCTGCGGATGAATCTCGGGATAGCAGGCCACTTCGATGCGGAAATCGGCGTCGGTCTCGGCCCGGATGAAGGCGACGAGATCGCTCGCGTAATGAAACTCGCCGCCGGTTCCGTAGCCGCTGGGGAGATCCCCCCGCAAGGCGACCAGCCGCTTCACGCCCATCTTGCGCAGGATCGCCAGCTCCTCGCGCACCTTGTCGCGCGTGGCGCCGATGCAGGAGAAGTGCGAGGCCGCATCCACGCCCTCGGCCAGGATCTCGCCGACCGTGGCGAAGGTGCCCTCTTGCGTCGAGCCCCCCGCGCCGTAGGTGACGGAGCAGAACTCGGGCTTCAGGGCGTACAGCGCCTGGCGCGCGGTGCGCAGCCTGGCCGCGCCCTCGGGCGTCTTGGGTGGAAAGAATTCGAAACTGACAGGGAGGCTCACTGTGTCCCCTCCTTGATGGCGTAGACAAAGAACTCGCGGTTGCCGTCGCCGCCGGTGACGGGGCTGTCGTACCAGCCCTTCACTTTCAGGCCCAGCTCGGCGCAGCAATCGCGGATGCGTTTCTCCACGACGGCGTACAGGGCACCGTCGGTGACGATGCCGCGCTTGCCCACCTGCCCCGGCTGCAGCTCGAACTGCGGCTTGATGAGCATCAGCAAGGCGCCGCCCGGCTTCAGCAGGGGAACCAGGGCGGGCAGCACCAGCGTGGACGAGATGAACGAGAGATCGCCGGTGACGATGTCGAAGTCGTCGCCGACCTGTTCGGCGGAGAGTTCCCGCGCGTTGATCTTCTCGAGCGCGACCACGCGCGGGTCGTTGCGCAGGTTGTCGTGCAACTGGCCGGTGCCCACGTCGACGCCCGTCACGCGCGCTGCGCCCTGCTGCAGCAGGCAATCGGTGAAGCCGCCGGTGGATTGGCCCACGTCGAGGCACAGCTTTCCGGCGGCATCGATGCCGCTGGCCTTCAACGCCCCTTCGAGCTTGAGCCCGCCGCGCGAGACGTAGCGCGCCTCCGCGAGGTCGAGCAACTCGAGCTGCGCGTCGGCCGGGACGTCGTCGCCGTTCTTGGCCACGGTCTTCCAGGTATCGCGGTCGAGCCAGCGCACGCCGGACGCGATCAGGCGCTGGGCCTGCGACCGCGAAGTCGCGAGGCCCCGTTCGACGAGGAGCTGGTCGATCCGCACCTCAATAGCGGTAGGTGTCGGGCTTGTACGGGCCCTGCTTGGGCACGCCGATGTATTCGGCCTGCTCGTCGGAAAGCTCCGTCAGCATCGCGCCGACCTTCTTCAGGTGCAGGCGCGCCACCTTCTCGTCGAGGTGCTTGGGCAGCACGTAGACCTTGCCCACTTCGTAGTAGTCGCTGTGCGTGAACAGCTCGATCTGCGCGATGGTCTGGTTGGCGAACGAGGAGCTCATCACGAAGCTGGGGTGGCCGGTGGCGCAGCCCAGGTTCACGAGACGTCCCTTGGCCAGCAGGATGATCTTCTTGCCGTCCGGGAAGATGATGTGGTCGACCTGCGGCTTGATCTCTTCCCACTCGTACTTCTCGACCGACGCGATGTCGATCTCGTTGTCGAAGTGGCCGATGTTGCAGACGATCGCCTGGTCCTTCATCTTCGCCATGTGCTCGTGGCGGATCACGTGCTTGTTGCCGGTGGCCGTCACGAAGATGTCGCCCTTGTCGGCGGCATACTCCATGGTCACGACCTTGAAGCCCTCCATCGCGGCCTGCAGGGCGTTGATCGGGTCGATCTCGGTCACCCACACCTGGGCCGACAGCGCGCGCAGGGCCTGCGCCGAGCCCTTGCCCACGTCGCCGTAGCCGGCGACCACGGCGACCTTGCCGGCGATCATCACGTCGGTGGCGCGCTTGATGCCGTCCACCAGCGATTCACGGCAGCCGTAGAGGTTGTCGAACTTGCTCTTGGTGACCGAGTCGTTGACGTTGATGGCGCGGAACAGCAGCGTTCCCTTGGCGCTCATTTCCTTCAGGCGATGCACGCCGGTGGTGGTTTCTTCGGTCACGCCGATGATCTGCGCGCCCTTGCGGCTGTACCAGGTGGGATCCTGCGCGAGCTTGGCCTTGATCGAGGCGAACAGGCAGGTCTCTTCCTCGCTCGTGGGGTTGGCGATCAGCGAGGCGTCCTTCTCGGCACGCTTGCCCAGGTGCATCAGCAGCGTGGCGTCGCCGCCGTCGTCCAGGATCATGTTGGGTCCTTCGCCTTCGGAGCCCGGGGCGCCGGGCAAGGCGCCCTTCACTCCTTCGCCGAACTCGAAGATACGGTGGGTGTAGTCCCAGTAGTCGGCCAGCGACTCGCCCTTGACGGCGAACACCGGCGTGCCGCCCGCGGCGATCGCGGCGGCGGCGTGGTCCTGCGTGGAGAAGATGTTGCAGGAGGCCCAGCGCACCTGCGCGCCCAGGGCCTGCAGCGTCTCGATCAGCACGGCCGTCTGGATGGTCATGTGCAGCGAGCCGGTGATGCGCGCGCCCTTGAGCGGCTGCGCCTTGGCGAATTCCTCGCGGATGGCCATCAGGCCGGGCATTTCGGTCTCCGCGATGCGGATTTCCTTGCGGCCCCAATCGGCCAGGGACAGGTCGGCGATGGCGCAATCCTGCGTTGCGACGGGTTTGAGAACGGCGTTCATGACGGCTCCAAGAACAAATGGTTTCGAAACCCACCGTGCCGGTGCCGGGATGCCTTGCGGAAAGACTCACCTCACGGAACAGTGGGTGAGCGTCGTTGCGATGATTTCCGAGCCTCACGCCTGAACGGCGCTGCAACGCTCCTCGGATGGCGCGAATTGTACCAACCGGCGCGTGGCGGCGCTAGACTGCGGGGAATGATGGCGCGATCGCTCCCAGTCCTCCTGGCCTGCTGGCTCATCGGTGCGGCCGGCTGGGCCCAGCCGGCGGGCGGCGCGCCGGCCTTCGTCGACACGCGCGAGGAATGCACCGCACTGGGCGGCGCGTGGCTGGCCAACCGCGGCACCTGGCAGGCAGTGTGCCAGACGCCGTGGAGCCGGGAGGATTGCCTGCGGCTGCGCGGCGCCTGGACGCCGATGGCGGCCGCGCCGACGGGCGGGCTCTGCGTGGCCCAGGTCTCCGCGGCGGCGACGGCACGCCAGTGCGCCACGTCGGGGGGCACCTGGGGGCCGCCGGGCTCAGCCATGCCCTTCTGCCAGCCCGGCACGGCCACGGCCAAGGCGCCCATCAGGGCCGCCTCCGACGCCAACAAGCCGTGCAAGAACCAGGGCGACTGCATCTACGGATGCGTCTACCGCGGGCCGACGGTCCCGCCGGGCGCGGATGTCGTGGGCCGCTGCCGCCCCACCAGCCGGATCGAGGGCTGCTATTCCATGGTGGACAAGGGCCAGCTGGCCGGCAACATCTGCATGAAATGACCCTGCCGGTTCCGCCCATCGAGCCGATGCTGGCGAAGATCGCCGATGAGCTGCCGCAAGGCGACGGCTTCCTGTTCGAGCCCAAGTGGGACGGCTTTCGCGCGATCGTCTTTCGCAGCGGCGATGCGGTCCATCTCCAGAGCCGCGACCTGCGCCCGCTCAACCGCTACTTCCCCGAGCTCGAGGCTGCGCTGGCCGCTGCGCTGCCCAAGGGCTGCGTGATCGACGGCGAGATCGTGGTGGTCACCGGCTCGGCGCTGGATTTCGACGCCTTGCAGCAGCGCCTGCACCCGGCGGTGTCGCGAGTGGCGAAGCTGGCCAGGGAATCGCCCGCGGCCTTCGTCGCCTTCGACCTGCTGGCCGCGGGCGGCCGCTCGACCATGGAACTGCCCCAGTCGGAACGCCGCATCCGGCTCGAGCGCCTGCTGGGCCGGGTGGCCAAGCCGGTGTACCTGACGCCCGCGACGCGAGACCGCGCGGTCGCCGCGCAATGGCTGGAGCAATTCGAAGGCGCCGGCCTGGACGGCGTCATCGCCAAGCCCGAGGCCGCGCCCTACCAGCCCGGCAAGCGCACCCTGCTCAAGGTCAAGCACGCGCGCACCGCCGACTGCGTCGTCGGGGGCTTGCGCTGGTACCGGGATACGCGTGACGCGGTCGGCTCGCTGCTGCTCGGCCTCCATGACGACGCGGGCGTGCTGCATCACGTCGGTGTCGCCTCGGCCTTCACGATGGCGATGCGCAAGCAGCTCGCCGAAGAACTGGCGCCGCTGCGCAAGGACGCCCTCGTTGGCCATCCGTGGCGCGATTGGGCGAGCGTGGGCGACGACACCGCCACTCGCATGCCGGGCGCGCAAAGCCGGTGGAGCGCGGGCAAGGACCTGTCATGGGAGGCCGTGCGGCCGGAGCGCGTGTGCGAGGTGAAATACGACCATCTCCAGGGCGACCGCTTCCGCCACGCCGCCGTGTTCCTTCGCTGGCGGCCCGACAAGCCGCCGGCCGATTGCCGCTACGACCAGCTCGAAGTGGCGACTCCGTTCGAGCTGTCCAGGATCTTCGGCAAGAAATCCTGAAGGCCAACCGGCACAATAGGGGGTTTTGCGGTGCCCTGTCCGTGCGCCGCGCGCTGTTCTCCCGGAGTTTCCCTTGTCCGCCTCGCCCTTTGCCGCCGAAACCCGCCGCCGCCGCACCTTTGCCATCATTTCGCACCCGGACGCGGGCAAGACCACGCTGACGGAAAAGCTGCTGCTGTTCTCCGGCGCGATCCAGATCGCCGGCTCGGTGAAGGCGCGCAAGGCCTCGCGCCACGCCACGTCCGACTGGATGGAAATCGAGAAGCAGCGCGGCATCTCGGTCGCCAGCTCCGTGATGCAGATGCTCTACCGCGACCACGTGATCAACCTGCTCGACACGCCCGGCCACAAGGACTTCTCGGAAGACACCTACCGCGTGCTCACGGCCGTCGACTCGGCGCTGATGGTGATCGACGCGGCCAACGGCGTGGAAGCGCAGACGAGGCGCCTCATCGAGGTCTGCCGCCAGCGCGACACGCCCATCATCACCTTCGTCAACAAGATGGACCGCGAGGTGCGCGAGCCGCTGGACATCCTGGACGAAGTCGAGCGCGAACTGGGCATGCCCTGCGTGCCCATGACCTGGCCGGTCGGCCAGGGCAAGACCTTCGCCGGCATCATGAACCTGCGCACGAAGGCCATGACGGTGTTCGAGTCCGGCTCGGAACGCCGCCCGCAGGATTTCGAGACCATTCCGCTGTCGGATCGCGAAACCCTGTTGAAGCGCTTCGGCCACGAGTTCGAATCGGCCGAGCAGAGCATGGAGCTGGCCGTCGGCGCCTCGCCCCACTGGGACCACCAGGCATTCCTCGCCGGCAAGCAGACGCCGGTGTTCTTCGGCTCGGGCGTCAACAACTTCGGCGTGATGGAGGTGCTGGAAGCGTTGGTGGACCTGGCGCCCTCGCCCGGCCCGCGCATGAGCCACCTGGTCGTGAACCGGCAGACGGTGGACAAGGAAATCCAGCCCGACGACGAGAACTTTTCAGGCGTCGTGTTCAAGGTCCAGGCCAACATGGACGCCAACCACCGCGACCGCATCGCCTTCGTGCGCATGGCCTCGGGCAAGTACTCCCCGGGCATGAAGCTCAAGGTGCAACGCACCGGCAAGGAACTGCGGCCGACGTCGGTCGTGACGTTCCTCTCCCAGCGCCGCGAAGCGGTGGACGAGGCTTACGCGGGCGACATCATCGGCTTCACCACGCACGGCGGCGTGCAGCTGGGCGACACGATCACCGACGGCGCCAACCTGCAGTTCACCGGGCTGCCGTTCTTCGCGCCCGAGCTGTTCATGACGGTGATCCTGAAGAACCCGCTGCGCACCAAGCAGCTGCAGCAGGGCCTGGCGCAACTGGGCGAGGAAGGCGCGATCCAGGTGTTCCGCCCGCAGATCGGCGGCCCGATGCTGCTGGGCGCGGTGGGCCAGTTGCAATTCGAAGTCGTGCAGCACCGGCTGAAGGCCGAGTACGACGCGGATGTCCGCCTGGAGGGCTGCCAGTACACCGGCGCGCGCTGGATCACGGCCGACACGCCGGCGGAGCTGCGCGCCTTCGTCGATGCCTACCCGCAACGGATGGCGCTGGACGCGGCCAATACGCTCGCCTTCCTGTGCACTTCACCCTACGATGTGCGGCTGGCGCAGGAGCGCTTCCCGAAGATCCACTTCCATCCGCTGCGCGAACACGCCGGGCTCGCGTTGCACAACTCGGGTTGAACGACCGCCCCCATGGATAATGGCCCGATGCTGAAAAAGCGGAGGCGGCAATGAGAATGTTCACCCTGGCGCGTTGGCGGGTCCTGGCGTCGTGCATCCTCGCCGCCGCCCTCGCCGCGGCCTGCGGCGGCGGCGGCGGCAGCCCCGGCGCATGCGTCAGCGGCAGTGCGCCCGTCTGCGCGGGCGAAGAGGGCGCGCCCTCAGCCCAGGCGGCGACGTCCGCCGAGGTCGCGGGCATCTGTACACCGGATGCCATGAAGCAGTTCACCCGCGCCTATCTCAACGAGAGCTATCTCTGGTATGCCGAGATGCCCTCGGTGAACCCCGCCGCCTACTCGCGCATCGACGATTACTTCTACAGCCTCCTCACCCCCCTGCTCGACCCGACGGGACAGCCCAAGGATCGCTTCAGCTTCATCGCCAGCACCCAGGACGCCGACAGCCTCCTGACGGGCAGCAACGTCGGCTATGGCGTGCGATGGGAGATTGACGTCCAGGGCCGGCAGCGGGTCGCCTTCGTCGACGCGGGTTCGCCCGCGCTGGCGGCGGGACTGGCGCGCGGCGGCGAGCTGGTCCAGGTGCTGAACCCGGCCGCCTCCTGGTTTCCCAACGCGCCCGCCACCATCAGCTTCGTGTACCGCACGGCGCCGGGCGCCGGCACGCGCACAGTCACGCTCGCGTCCGCGGCCGTGCAGGAAGACCCCCTGCCCCTGGTGCAGACACTGGCGTCGCCGACGGGCCGCAGGGTGGCCTACCTGCTGTTCAATGCCCACACGAGCGGCGCGCAGGACAAGCTGATTCCCGCGATCCAGGCCGCCCAGGCCGCCGGTGTGCAGGACGTCGTGCTGGACCTGCGCTACAACGGCGGCGGCTACCTCTATACCGCGCTGACGCTCTCGTCGATGCTCGCCGACACCGCCGCCGATGGCCGGGTCTTCGAGCAATTGCGCTTCAACGACAAGCGGGCGGCCGAGACCGCCGAAGCCACCCTGCGGTTCTCGGGCTCGGTGCAGTTCGGCGAGGCCGGTTCCCCTGAAGGCACTCCGCTTCCGCGCCTCGGGCTGCCGCGGGTCTTCGTCCTGGCCGGCGGCGGCACCTGCTCCGCGAGCGAAGCCGTGGTCAACAGCTTGCGCGGCGTGGGCATCGAGGTGGTGATCATCGGCAGCGCCACTTGCGGCAAGCCCTACGGTTTCAGCCGCCGCGACAACTGCGGCCTCGCCTACTTTCCGGTCGAGTTCCAGGGCGTGAACGCGCTGGGTTTCGGCGATTACGCCAACGGCTTCACGCCCACCTGCCAGCTGGCCGACGACTTCGAGCATGCGCTGGGCGCGCCCGCCGAGCGGCTGCTGTCCGCTGCGCTGGTGTACGCCGACACCGGCGCGTGCCCGGCCGAAGCGGCCGCCGCGCCGATGTCGTCGCGAGTGCGCGCACCCTCCCTGCGCTGGCCGCTGGTGCGCGGCATGGTGCTCACCCCCGGCCGCTGACTGCCCGTCCATGCGCCCCCTCGCAGAGATGCCCGCCGGTGTGGCCTCGGCCATCCACACGGTCCTGAGCGACATCGACGACACCCTCACCACCGAGGGCCGCCTGACGGTGGAAGCCTACGGCGCGCTGCAGGACCTGCGGGACGCCGGGCTTCGGGTCGTGCTCGTCACCGGCCGGCCGGCCGGCTGGTGCGACCACATCGCGCGCATGTGGCCCGTGGATGCCGTCATCGGCGAGAACGGCGCCTTCTACAGCTGGCACGACGCGCACGCCCACAAGCTCAGGACCCGCCACGTGTTCGACGATGCCCAGCGGGCACGGAACACCCGCCGCCTGGCCGAGGTGCGCGACACCATCCTGCGCGAAGTGCCGGGCTGCGCCCTCGCCTCGGACCAGTTCTGCCGCCTGTACGACCTGGCCATCGACTTCTGCGAGGACGTCCCGCCGTTGCCGGAGAGCGCGGTGCAGCGCATCGTCGCGCTGATGGCGCAGGCGGGCATGACCGCCAAGGTCAGCTCCATCCACGTCAACGGCTGGTTCGGCGACTACGACAAGCTGAGCATGGCGCACCTGCTCATGCGGGAGCGATTCGGCACGGAGCTGGAAAGCGAGCGTGAGCGCTGCCTGTTCGTGGGCGATTCGCCGAACGACGCGCCGATGTTCGCCTACCTGCCGAACGCCGTCGGCGTCGCCAACGTGGCGCGCTTCGCCCTTCCCCCCGGCCAGTCGCCCGCGTACGTGACGCCGGCGGAAGCCGGCGCCGGATTCGCGCAACTGGCCCGGCTGCTGATCGACGCGCGCCGGGGCCGTTAGCGGCGGCCGGTCACGAGGCCTTGGCCAGCCCCAGCTTCTCGACCAGCGCCTTTTCCTTCAGGAACGTTTCCTGCGCGAACCTGGCATAGCCCGCCGAGCTCATGTACATCGGCAGCATGTCGTAGCGCGCCAGGGCCTGGACGTAACTCGGCTCTTCCATCGCCTTCTTGAAGCCGTCGTGGAGCCGCTTGATCACCGCGGGCGGCGTGCCGCGCGGCGCGCCGATGCCGAAGGGCGAGTTCTGCACGATGTCGATGCCCAGCTCCCTGAGCGTGGGGGCGTCGGGGAACTTCGCCAGCCGCTTCTCGCCCCAGGTGTTCAGGACGCGCAGCTTGCCCGCCTCCACCAGCGGCGCGAAGCCGGTCGAATCCGAAGCCGCCATGATGTGCCCGCCCACGATGGCCTGCGTGAGGTCGGCGCTGCCCTTGTACGGGATGTGCTGCAGCTGGATGCCCAGGTTTTGCGCGATCAGCTCGGTGGTGAGGTGCGGGCTGGTCAGCGTGCCGGTGGAGCCGTAGGTGAGCCGCCCCGGGTTGGCCTTGGCCCAGCCGACGAAGTGCGTCCAGGTCTTCAGCGGCGAGTCGCTCGGCACCACCATGCCGAAGGCGTAGCCCGTCACGTTCAGCACGTAGGCGATATCCCTGACGGGGTCCCACGTGATCTTGGTGGTGTAGGGCAGGCGGAACACGCCGAGCGGGATCTGCGCCACGGTGTAGCCATCGGGTTGCGCCGTCTGCAGCTGCTGCGCCGGCAGCGTGCCGCCCGCGCCGGGCTTGTTCTCCACGATGACCGGCTGGCCCAGGACCTTGGAGGCGTTGTCGGCCAGCGAGCGCATCGTGATGTCGGTGGGACCGCCGGCGGGAAAGGCGATGATCAGCTTGATGGGCCTGGCCGGGAAGCCTTGGCCCGGGCCTTTCGACGCCTGCGCGAAGGCGGCGAGGGAAGGCGCGGCGAGGCCGGCGGCGGCGAGTCGCACGAGTTGGCGGCGGCGCATGGAGACTCCCCGTGAAAAATGCGAAGCGCCCATTGTGTTCCCGCCCCGCCGGTGAAGCCCGACACTTATGGGACTCGCGGGCATCCGGGATTTCCCCACATGCGTTTGTAGAATGGCCGCACGATGGCTGCCATGGACCTCCCCCCCTCACCGATCGAGCGGCCACGCCTGTCCGACACCATCTACGGGCAGCTGCTGGACGAGATCATGGCCGGCCGGTTCTCGATGGGTGAGCGCCTGCCGACGGAAAACCAGCTCGCGCAGCGCTTCTCCGTGTCGCGCCCGGTCGTGCGCGAGGCATTGCAGAGGCTGCAGACCGACGGCGTCGTGATCGCACGCCAGGGTTCGGGCACCTATGTGCAGCGCAGTCCCTCCCAGCGCGTCGCCGAGCTCACCAGCCAGGTCAGCCTGCACCAGGTGCTCCAGGTGATGGAGCTGCGCATGGCGCTGGAGGAGCTGTCCGCGAAACTGGCGGCGCGCCATCGCACCGAAAAACACATTCGCGCGATCGAACAGGCGAGGCAGCAGCTGAGCGACCTGTTCGCGCAGGGCGAGCCGGCCAAGGAGGCCGACTACGCGTTCCATCGGGCCATCGCCGTGGCTTCCGGCAATGGCGTGCTGGTCGAGGCACTGGACCGGTTGGCAGACCGCGTGAAGGGCGGCATGAACGTCACGCTGTCCCTGACCCGCGATGCCTCCGAGCAGCGGCGCCTGCGCGTGCTCGACGAGCACGATCGCATCGTGCACGCCATCCGCATCGGCGACGCCGAGAGCGCCTCGATCGCGATGCGTTACCACCTCGACCAGGTGCGCAACCGCCTGCTCGACCGTCACCTGGACCGGTGACAGCCGGCGTGGTCGCCACCGGGGTTGTTTACAACTTTGCCGAATATTGGTAAGGTTGTAAAAAAGTGGGGTGCGCGCCGGCATCCCCGTCAACCGCTGCAGGATCCACCCATTGAAAACCTCCGCCATCAAGCCCGCCGATCTGCGCGGCTCCGTCCTCGCCGTCCCGCCGATGCCGCGCAACGCCAACGGCAGCATCAACCCGCAAGCCAATGCGCAGTTGCTCGAGCACCTGCGGGCCGGGCAGGTCACCACGTTCATGTACGGCGGCAACGCCAACTTCTACAACCTCGGCGTCGCTGAACTCGGACACGTGCTGGACACGCTGACGCCCCTGCTGGCCGAGGCCGACTGGTTGATCCCGTCCGTCGGCGCCGATTTCGGCAAGGCCGCGGAACAGGTCGCCCTGCTGCGCGAACGCGCCTTCCCCACCGCGATGGTCCTGCCGCTGCGCTTTCCCGCCAGCCCTGCGGGCGTGGCTCGTGGCTTGGGCAAACTCGCATCGATCTACGGCCGGCCCGTGATCGCCTACGTCAAGGACGAGGGCTACATAGCCAACGCCGACCTCGCGGCGCTGGTGCAGGAGGGCTCGGTCTGCGCCGTCAAGTACGCGATCGTGCGGCCCGACCCCCGGCAGGACCCGGTGCTCGCCGACCTCGTGCAGCGCATGGGGCCGGACCTGATCATCAGCGGCATCGGCGAACGTCCCGTGATCGATCACTTCCGCACCTTCGGGCTGCGCGCGTTCACTTCCGGCTCCACCTGCGTGGCGCCCGCCCTGTCCAACAGGATCCGCGAGGCGCTGCACGCCAACGACGACGCCACGGCCCACGCGACGCGCGAGCTGTTCCTGCCGCTGGAGGACGCGCGCGACGCGACTTCCCCCATCCGCATCCTGCACGCGGCGGTGGACCTTGCCGGCATCGCGCCGACCGGCCCCATCGGCGAGTTCCTCTCGGTCATCGAGGACGCAGCCATCCTGGACAAGCTGCGCGCCGTCGCGATGGACCTGCTGGCGCGCAACGAGGCCGCGCTGCCGCGCGACCGGGCGCCCGCCCGATGAGCCGCCACCGCGTCCTGCAGGCGGGGCGGCTGATGCCCGAACTGGAGGCTGCGCTCGCCGAGCAGTTCGATTGCCATCCCCTGTGGAACGAGAAGGACCCCAGGCGTTTCCTCGCCGAACAGGGCGCCGGCTTCCAGGCGCTGGTGACGACTTCCCGGAACGGGGCGGACGGCGCGCTGATGGACGCGATGCCCCACCTGAAGGCCATCGCGCATTTCGGGGTCGGGTACGACACGGTCGATGCCGGCGCCGCCGCGAAGCGCGGCATTGCCCTCAGCAACACGCCCGACGTGCTCAACGACTGCGTGGCCGATGTGGCGATGGGGCTGCTGATCGACGTCGCGCGCGGCCTCAGCGCCTCGGACCGCTTCGTGCGCCGCGGCGACTGGCTGAAGGGCCAGTTCCCGCTGGCCACGCGCGTGAGCGGCAAGAAGCTGGGCATCGCGGGCCTGGGCCGGATCGGCCAGGCCATCGCGAAGCGCGCGCAAGGCTTCGACATGGACATCCGCTACCACTCGCGCAAGCCCGTCGCCGGTGCGGCGTTCACCCGCGAGCCCTCCCTCGTCTCGCTCGCGCAGTGGTGCGACTTCCTGGTCGTGATCGTCTCGGGGGGCCCGGCGACACGGCACCTGGTTTCGGCCGAAGTCATCCAGGCGCTCGGCCCCCTGGGCTACCTGGTCAACGTGTCACGCGGCAGCGTCGTCGACGAAGCCGCGCTGGTGAACGCGCTGGTCAACCGCCGCATCGCCGGCGCCGGCCTGGACGTGTTCGAGGACGAGCCCCGCGTGCCGGAAGCGCTGCTGGCGCTCGACAACGTCGTGCTGCTGCCGCACCTGGCAAGCGGCACCCGCGAGACCCGCAAGGCGATGGCCGACCTGGTGCTGGCCAACCTGCATTCCTGGTTCGCCCACGGCCGCCTCGTCACGCCGGTGCCGGCGACGCCGCCGGCCTGACCTGATCCCACCCCACTGGAGACCTCCGACATGAACACCAAGCGCAATGCCCTCCACGTCCTGGCCGCCTCGGCGGTCCTGGCGTGCACCCTGCTCCTCGCCCCGGCCCACGCCCAGGCCCAGGCCCAGGCCTGGCCCAGCCAGCCGATCAAGATCATCGTGCCCTTCCCGGCCGGCGGTGCATCGGACCAGATCGGGCGCATCATGGCGAAAGCCATCGGCGACGAGCTGAAGGTGCCGGTGGTGGTCGAGAACCGCTCCGGCGCCAATGGCTCCCTGGGCGCCACGATGCTGGCCAAGGCGGCGCCCGACGGCAACACCCTGATGGTGGCGAGCATCGGCGTCTTTGCGATCAACGCGGGCCTCTTCAGCAAGCTGCCCTACGACCCGCTGAAGGATTTCGCCCCGATCTCCGTGCTGGTGTCCACGCCCAACGTGCTGGTGGTGCCGGCCAACTCGCGTTTCAACACCGCGCAGGACCTGGCGACATACATGAAGCAGAACCCGGGCAAGCTGTCATACGCGACGTCGGGTGCGGGATCCTCCGACCACCTCACCGGCGAGCTGTTCAAGAAGACCGTGGGCGGCTTCGCGGTGCACATCCCCTACCGCGGCGGCGCACCGGCCATGCAGGACCTCATCGGCGGCCAGGCCGACTTCATGTTCAGCAACCTCGGCCCGGCGATGCCCTTCATCAAGGGCGGCAGGATGAAGGCGCTGATGCTCAAGGCGAACAAGCCCACG
>Ga0255338_1002480_pt1 | contig 26718 bp, 48 predicted proteins | sample MeOH1_35cm_T4_19_FD_203715 | JGI IMG/M metagenome (GOLD analysis project Ga0255338, IMG submission 203715) | Sandy soil microbial communities from University of British Columbia, Vancouver, Canada - MeOH1_35cm_T4_195 | ecosystem: Engineered > Artificial ecosystem > Sand microcosm > Unclassified ...
GTCTTTCGAGGGCTCAGGTAGGTAAATGCTAATGCCCTACCCGGCTTACTGATTTGGTCCCGAACCTTAGACAAAGAAGAATTTAAATCTCTGCGTCGGCCCAGGTGGGAGCACGTTCCTGGTAGTAAAAAGCCTCTGCGCCTTGCAGGGGCTTTATTTTTACACATGGTCCCTTTAAAAAGTAAAACAATTCAGATATGACATTTATCATAAAACGGGTTAATATTAACGAATCATTAAAAACTTTTAGTATTATGAAAAAAACTACCCCCCGTAAATGGCGACTTTGGTCGCTCGTTAAATCATTAATTCGTAAACCGGCGCAATACCCGCCATTTATTCAGGTAATCCGTAAATATGTTAGTAAGGAAATTACCGAAAACAAATTAACCGAAAGCACCATTAAAAAGTATGAAGGCTTTTTAAAAAACGTTGAAGATTATTTAAACGATCAGCGCTTAACTCATATTGGGGCCATGGATGTACGCATAAAGCACATGGAGGATTTTAAATTTTGGCTGCATAAACATTTAGATTCATGCTCCCTAACCCACAGCGCCAGGCATCTTGAGTTATGCCGCAGGGCTTTAAAATATGCCGTACAGCAGGATTTAATACCATATAACACTCTGGAAAGTCTTAAGACGAAAAGAGACCGGCCAAAGGAAGTTATAAGCCTGGAGTTTGACGAGTTTAAAAAATGGATTGAGGCCCGGTTTGTTGGTGAGCTTTACCGCCAGTGCCAGCACCTTTATATTTTTATGGCAGTTACGGGGCAAAGCCATTGCGATACAGAAAACTTTGAGATAGTAAAGGATAAAAGCGGGCGCGAATGGGTAGAAGGTACCAGGCGTAAATCTAAAATTAAATACAGTGTACCTTTACACCCTTTTGCAAAGGTTATTTTAGATCATTATGAGGGTAAACTACCGGTAATACCCAACGGCACATATAACCGGATAATTAAGGAAATTGCAAATAACCTAGGGATTAAAAAATACTTAACTACCCATACGGCACGTAAAACATTTGCTACACAAATGTTTGATAATGGCTGGAGTATTGACGGTTTAAAATTAATGTTAGGCCACAGATCAAGCAAAACAACCGAAAACAACTATGTTAAACGTTCGCGTAACAGATTAGAAAAGGAAATGAAGGAGCTCCACTTTGCGTAAATAAAAAACAGTATTTTTAACCCATAAATCAAAAAAACAATATGAAAAAAACAATTAAAATTTTCCTCGCGGCCGTAATTATGACGGCGTTATTTACTAACTGTAAAAAAGAAGCTGGGCCAAAAGGTGATACCGGTGCGCAAGGCCCAGCGGGACCACAGGGTAACGCAAATGTAATTACAGGAACGGTTAGCGTTTCTAACTGGACCTGGGATGGTACAAATAAGTATTATACCAGTACAATAATTGACGCTGGAATTACGCAAAGTATTTTAGACAATGGTGTCGTTTTAGTCTCTGTTGTGCAAGCTGGTGCGGTATTGCCACTACCTATCACGGTTTACCCAACAAGCACATACGGGCGCAATTATTCGTTTATTTACGGGCTCGCTCAAATAGTATTAAGGATTCAGGATTCAGATTTAATTCAATCAGCAAACCCCGGTACATTAGTTTTTAAGGTAACTAAAATTGCCGGTAGCGTTAAGTTGGCTAACCCGCATATTGATTGGAATAACCCAAATGAAGTTGCAAAGTTTTTAGAATAATAAAAAAACCCGGCGTTAACCGGGTTTTTTGTTTAATAAAAATGCCCGCCACGTAGGCGAGCCAAACTTATTGCGCTGGGAATGACAGTAACCCCCGCAATAACCGTTATAGTGCTAATTAATAAGTGCTGAAATATCTGTTTGTGTTCGATTCTTAAAATCAATCAAAACGCCCTTAATAACCTTGTTACCTTCCATGATGGCAACTTGTATTTGCTGTAACCCGTAGATTTTATCGGCGTAAAAGGTATATTTGCCGTCTTTAGTGTTATTTACACGTTTATCTATGGCATCTTCAAGGCTTAAAGATTCTTTTACCTTTTCACCATTAACGCTCATTATGTAGGTAACTTTTTTGCGTATATAATCAACTTCCTCAATAGATAAATAAGGCTTGCGAGATCTTAACCAAAAGTAAACCCCGATAATTACCGCGATTATAAAAATAAATATTGCTGTTTTTTTCATTATCTGGAAAGTTGAACTGTTATAAAAAGATTTCCTCCCGTAATTGTAACGCCATCATTTACCACTAAAGCTATAATACGACTAGATGAAACAACGGGTTGTTTCGCGTTTTTATTGGTTGTAAAGTCAAAAGTATATTCGCTGTCCGTAGTTGCCGTTGCTGCAGGAATTGGCGTTGAAACAACGCTCATTAAACCTGTGCCGGTTGGCAATGCGCCGCCACCTGTTGGGTTAGCTGTGAAAAATTTAACGTCTGAGGTATTAGAAACGGCTGCTCCGTCCTCTAGATTATAACCATACGGGTTTGTATAGCTGCCGCCAGTTGGCGCGCTTGTAAGCGTCATTAATTTAAAAATAACATTACCGCCAGTTGTTTGTATTCCTGAAATTGTAATCCTATCAAGTTTTGAAGTTGTGGCAGGTGCAATGGCTAAAATTAAAGAGGCGGAAGCCACTGGCGCAAGTGATGAGCTGTAAACGATTGTTGAGGCTGTTTGTATGGCTTGTGAATTAACCGTCGGCGTTATATCCGTTGCCAATACCACAGGAATTGAACTGGCGGCTACATTTGAGCCGTTTGTAATCTTTGTATCCAGGCTTGATGTTGCTGTATAAATATATTCAGAATACTCACCAGTTCCTACACCAGTATTTGGTGACACTAAATGATAATCAATTAACCTTCCGGTTTGATTAACCGTGTCCGAGCTTTGCTTTATCAAATAATTAATATCTACAATTGATTTTCCAGTACTGTAATGATTAAAAACATTACGTCCCAAATTATCGCTAAAAACACCATTTCCAAAAGTAGACGAGGCGGGGTTCATAAAAGCATAAATTTGCCTTATATCGGTTTTTAATCTCTGTAAATTTATTACCACACTGTCGACATCTAAACTTTTAATGCTAACGGTATTTGTTATTGTGGCCGTTCCTACAGATATTGAACTATTTGTTCTTACCGATTGGTCTAGCTGGTAAATATCTTTACTTTGCCATGTGCGGCTTGTTGTTTGCGAGTTTGCTATAAAGCATAAAAAAGCCAAAAGGCTTAATAATAATAATTTAGTTTTCTTCATGTGTGTTATTTTTTTTGGTGATGTTTCGTTCTTTATAAAACCGAATGAGCTTTAATATTGATATGATTATACCTAAAAGCACCAAAACAGTACTTAGGAATAAGTGAACTTTTGCTAATGATATAACCAGCAAGACCGGTAAAATTTCGGTTATGAATGATTTAATTACCATTGCTGTTAATGTGTTTATCAATTATGTTTTGTTTATCAGCGCTTCCCTTCGAGCTTCCGAAAAAGAAATAAATGATAGCCGCAAAGCCGGTAGAATTAAGAGTGCCTGCGATCATGTTTATGATGTCGTGGTTTCGCTCAGGGTATTGAATAAAGAAAAAGCATAAATTGAACGCGAAGGTTAACAGAATTATTCCGATAGCTAAAAAGTAAATAAACCGTTTACTAAAACGGTCGTCTTGTCTTAAAGCTTCGATCTGTAATTCCCTGGCTTTTTGCCGGTCCTGCAGAAACATTGCCTCGGCCTGTTGTGCCAGTATTAGTTCGGCTTCATTATGCCTGTTAATTTCCTTTTGTATTTCTTCCTGTTGTTCGGGTGTTACTTTCCAGGTCTTAATTATGTTGGTGATGCCGTTAAAAACGTCTTCGCCTTTTTTCTTTACAATGTTTGTAAAGAATCCGGATATTATTGGCGGTACTGTCATTTTTTCTTTTTTCGGTAATAAAAAAACACTATTATAACTGCGATAACCAGCGCGCTAATTGCAGCCGCTATTATCAATCTTTTTTTTTTATAAGTCCTAGTCCTAGCTCGAGCATGCTTATTTTGCCCGGAGAACCATAAATTAAGCGGTTTAACCATCCCTGAAGGTTATCTGGTTGGTTTAAGCTTTTAAAGAATGCGGCCCGCCAGTCGATTAACTCTCGAAATATTTTTTCTTCGTTAAGTACTGATAGTTTATTTATTGCTGCTACCTGGTCTGCATCTGTTTTGGCGACTATTCCTTTTGTAAGTAAATATTTTTCAAGCGATCTCCCTGCGCCGGTATCTCCACTTCCCCAGGTCCAGTTAAATAAAGCTGCAGCGATTGCGTCGCTGTTTACGTTATCAAGCAATAAACCGTCCCAATAAACGACTTTAGCTATTTTTAGCCAAAGGTCATCTGGCATATTAAAAAAGTTTTCTGAGCTTACTGCGTAGCCGAATTTTGGCGCCCATTTTTCAAAAGCGGCGAATGTTACGCCTCTGTTGGTATGCCATCCATACTGGCCTTTATATTGCCACGGCGAAGGGTGAGCGCTGGCGGTGTCTGTCGTGGCTCGGCTCGGGCCTCCTTCCCACGAATTAGTAAACGGTAGAACGTGTTTTATGTCTGCCATTATGCCGCTTTTTTCTTCCTGAATTTGAAATAAACAACAACCAATGCAACAACTAATACCACAACAGCAACCGCAATATATTTTGTTTTATTGCTGGCATAATTTGCGGCGGCGGCGGCTTTGGCTGTTTCAATGTCTTTAAATACTCCCGGATTAGAACTTGCAAAAGTCAGTGTATCGCGTTTTTCGATGGTTTCCTTATAAGATTTATATGCGGTTTCGGCGCTATCCATTGCGGCCTTTTTAGCTGCTAACGCGGCTGTGCTTGCAGCAAACCAAATTTTAAAATCATTTTCTGAGGTAGGCTGGCTATTCCAATGCCAAACCCACGGACCGCCATTAGAAATCTTAATTTTACCGTCATTGTTTTGCAGTAACTCTAAATTGTACGCGTTTGTTGCTGTTACAAATGCGTCCTGTAATTCCTGTATTTTCTGCGATTCTGATGCGGTCATATTACGAAGCCAATTTTTTAAACATTATTACACCGATGGCGGCAATAATTATAACAACGCCCAGCATAATAAGGCTTTTAGTTTCGAGTTTTACTTCAAAACTTAAGGGCTTATTACCGCTTAATACATCTGTAATGCTGCTTTGCTGGTTCATTGTTTAATTATCTTGTAGCTGTTGGAAGTGCTGCTGTTTCTATTGGCGCTCCTGTGCCTGGGGCTTTAGGTGTTGCGGTTGTACCTGTGGTTGCGTCCACTTCTTTTTTCCTTTTGTTTTTAACGTAAACAACAACGGCCACAACTGCTAGTACTACAACTACAGCTATGATTATTTTTGTTTTTTTGCTCATGGTTTTGTTCTATTGATTTTAAATTAAGTTTCCTTTGGCTATAATGGCATTTAACTGTACCTCTGTTACTTTTGGACCTAAACTATACATGCTGGTAGGTAAAGAGGTTATAAGCTTTAATCTGGTTCCGTTACCGAAATCTCCATCCTCTGTAATTTTGTTTTCAGGTGATATTTTATTCAACGCTCTCTGTAACCTCAAAACATTATCACCCTTTGAACCAAACATTAATGGAAATACATTATAATTAGCCTCTGAACTTGATGTTAGAGGGTTTGATGTGTTGCTTTGTTCGGCGGCGGCTAATTGTTTGTTTAGTTCGTTGGATCCCTCCTTACGTTTTCTGTTTCTGCGAATAACAAGGATTATCACAATTAACAGAACTATTGAAACCGCAATTACTATTTTCTTCCTATTTGACATTGTATTTAATCAGCCTGTTAATTATTGATTGCATATTCGGAATAGCGCTACTGCTAAACATTGCTGTTAATTCTTTTTTAAGAGCTTCCAGCATTGTTTCTCCGTCTTTAGATTGATACTTGCTGTTATAGGCATTGTAAATTCTAACTAGATCGGTATCAGAAAGGGACGCTACTCTTTGATATAGAGCCGTATTTCTTGTGCAAAAAACACAGTTAACATCTTCGTGTATCTGATCGGCAAGCGAAACAATTTCGTTAACACTTAATTGTTGCCCACTCATATTTACGCCTCCGTTTCCTGTTGTTGTTTGCGGGTTATCTGTTGGAATGTCCGATATTGTTACTTGTTTTTTTCCCTTCCGGTAAAAATAAATTGCAACGATTGCCAGAATTATAAGCGCAATAATTATTACGCGGTGTTTAACCGCAAAGGTCATGGCGCTATTTGCTGTAATACCTAACATTTTTAAATAAACATTCCGATAGCTTTTGTAATTCCTCCAAGGTCAAGCGCTGCCAGGCCTTTTGTTTCCTGAGTGGTTGTGTTGCTGGTTTGGGTTACGTTATTTTCTGTTTTTGTTTTTTTCATCATAAAAAAAACAACAACTGCTACTACTATAAGGGCTATTACTGCGAAAATTATTTTTGTTTTTGTGCTCATGGTTTTAATCTATAAACGTGTATTTTTTTGCCTCAGCTACTGCCATGTCAACCAGGACACGTTCTTTTTCCATTCCTGTGGCTTTTGCATACTGGCGGGCCATTGCTGTTTTATTTGAACTTTTTAAAATATCCTGTGCAGCTTCATGCAAAAGAGCGTAAACGTTTGCGGCGTTTTCTTTGTATGCTTTTGATTCTTGCTGCAGGTATGCTTTTACTTTAGCGTTGTTAAATTCAAAAACAAAGCGGTAAATAAACATTGCTACGAATGCAACTACCATTAGCGCTAAAGCATATAAAATAATTTTTCTTTTCATGTTGTTTTATGCTGTTTTTTTGCTTTTAAAAATGATTACCGCGCCAATAGCAACAACAATAAGAACTACTCCAACAATGATATAAACAGTTGTTTTTGAGCTTGAAGGGGTTGATGTTGTGCTTTCGGTTTTTGAAGTTGTTGTTGTTCCTCCGATTAACGGATTGACAGCACCACCAACAAAACCACCGATACCGGTACCAACCTGTCCGGCTGTGTTATTGAATAGGTTTAAAAGACCTGAAAAATTAGCGTCCATTTGTGTTTATGTGTTTTAAAATCTCGATTAATAGCTCTTTATCTGCAGTATAATTTCCAGGGTTAGGATTAAATCCTTCGATAACAAACTCATTAACCAGTTTTTGAAGCGTTGCTGTATCGCCTTTTGCCAGTAAGGAGTTAATAATACCACCCATTGCGGCGCGATCTGGACTAAACGGTAATTTATAGCCGAACTTAAGTTTTAAAATTTTGTGTACTGCTATTGGGTTGTTATCCATCAAGAAACTGAAAAACATTTCAGCGTCTTTTCCGATTGCTTCGCCTGCTTGCGCTGCCGATACGTGTTTTCCTTCCCGGTAAGCTTTTTTAATCTCGTCTATTTTCATTTGAATTGGTGTAAAAAAAGCCTGAGTTTTTGCCCAGGCTTTTATTTATATACCTTTTAATTAGTCCTGGTTTTTTGCCGGGATAAATGAAATAGTTACCTGTTTATCGTGGTCAAGAACAAATTTTAACTGTGAAAGGTAGCTTAAGCGGAAATTAACTTTCGCGCGGTAAATACCATCTTTGTTTGGCTGGTTGCTGATCGCGTTATTCCATTTGAAGTTATAAACCGGAAGCGCGTTACCCTCTCCATCATCAACCAATAATTTCATGTTACAGGTTGAGAAAAAGGCTTCGTCTCCAACGTCGCTTGTAACATCTTTTGCGTTAATTACAACCTCGTCGATTTTAATTCCGCGGCCTCCAAATGCGTTTTCGATTTGCTTGTTATAAACAACACCAGATCTTCCGTCGCCGTATGTGTAGGTAATTGAGCCAGCACCGCTTCCGTTATTTGTTACGGCAGCTTCGAGGAAATCCAGGTTAAATAAATAAATCGTTTTTGATTCTGCGCCTACGCCTGTAGTCGATTTTACTGTAATGTCAATACTCTCAGGGATTGGCTTAAGATCAACTGTTTCTAATCCGGCCTTGTTAACTTTTGAGCCGTTCGCTTCCGCTAATTTGTCAACTAGTTCCATATTAGTTGAAGGTTGCATTGTCCTTGCCAGGTAGTTGGTTTCTCCTTTTGTAAACATGTGTTTAGTTTTTTGTTTTTACTTTTTCTGTTGAATACAAATATTTGTAAAACGTAAGGCAGTGGTTTGCCTTTTCTTTAGTGTTTGCGCGGCTTTTGGAGTGTTTTTGTTTTTAATGTGATGTACTTAAAACAGAAAAGCACCTATTTAGGTGCTTTTTCATGGTGAGAAGATATGAACATGGAATTTTTAAGGTGTACCGAGTAGTTTTACTATTGCCTCCATTTGTTTTGGGGTGTAAACTTTTGTATAAAGCGGGATTTGATCGCGGATAGGATTTAACCATACTGCCCAGGTGGTGTGGCTTACGTCGTAAAGCTGCCGTAACCCTTTTGCGGTGTTTGGCAGTTTGGTTTCCTTATCCTGCATAATTATCAAGTGTTTCGTGGTAATATGGTGAGGGGTGCGCTTTTACTCGTTCGTACATTGCCAAAACTTCCGGCATTGGAACATTAAAGCAACCTTCCCGAACTTCTGGGTTTTCGTTTGTTTTAAATATTTCAATTAAATCAACGTATCGTAAAAGGTCTAAAGGCACAAAGGACCATTCGTGAAACATAAAAACAATGTCCACGTTCTTTTGTTTACTATCACCGATCAAAGCCTTTAACGGTTTACTTAATTTTTGTCCCTGGTGTTTTCCTGCGTCTTCTAAAATTAACATGCCGTTGTAAAAATTGTCTCTTATATGCTTAAGAAGATCAGGCATTTCTTCAATATTAACGAAGGTTCTGTAAACTCCCTTTTTCCATTTTAAGTTAATATCGAGCGGCTGAATTAATTTTAAATCTCTGTAACTCGGGTGGTCGAATGTGTCAACGGCTAAAACTTTTTTGCCCTGTGAAACGGCTATATTTATAAATCCTTCGAGGCCTAAACCCTCATTACCTTTTACAAACTCCGTTTTACCGCTTTTGCGCCTGCCTATTACAAGTACAATTAAGTTTATGCGCTCGCTTTCCATTAATCTATAAAAATATCAACGGCACGTTTTCCTAATGAGTTAATAACGCCAAAAGCTAAACCATAAGAAGGTGGTAAGGTTTGTTCTGTAGCATCGAAATAATTATAAAACAGTTTTGTGAGATCTTCCTCTTCCGTTGGTGTTAACGGTATAACTTTCATTTGCTGATCTCGTTTTTTTAGCCATTTATCCAGCTTATTGCGAAGCTCTAAATCTTCATTACTGAGCGTTGCTTTATTTTTTTCTTCAACGTCGGGTATGCGTTTTATTTCGTCATTAGTAAATCGCTTTTTGAATTTGTGATTTACCACTGGCCGCAAAATCATTTTTTGCGTAAGATCAAGCATACCAACAGCAGTGCGGGCGCTTGCCATTTTCATGGCGTGTGTTACCTTTGGCGCTTCTTTTGGCGCTGGCGTAGTTTTGTCCTGAGTGATATTTCCTGTAGCTGGTTCGCTGTTTGTTTCCTTTTTGGGTTCCTCGAAATCGTCGGCGCTGTTCCAGGCTTGTGAACTTTTTTTAATTGGTGCCGGTTGCGCTGGTTTCTTTTCCGGTTCTGTTTTAAGCGTTGGCGTTGTAACTGTTCCCGGCTCTTTTTGAGCGGTTGCAACTTTAATACGATCGTAAAGGCTTGGTGTTTTCGTTTCAGTTGTGTTATTTTCCATCTTCGCCGTATTTATTTAAAACTGGTAAAACTTTTTCTACAAAAGCAAATTTCTCTTTTACCTGGGCCTCAGCTTTCCTTCCAAGACTTCCTGGCAGGCTGGTTTGAGAAAATAAAAAGAATAACTCGCCGCCTTTTTTCATTAAGCCTTTAAAAATACCTTCGTCTCCGCTTATAATTTCAGGGCGTATTTTGGTTTTTTCTTCGTTGGTAATACCAAGTAAGCTTAATAATTCAAACATTCCCCACTTAATTAAATCACGCTCTTTGTTTACTTCCTCAATGGTGTTAACCAGGGTTTCAATTTCTGAGGCGGGGATTACAATTAATTTTTGATTATCCTGTTCAAACTCGGTACCGGGTGCGAATAATTTTTCGATCTGCTCGGCAAAGTTGCGTGGCGAGTTGTTGTGCTCGGTATCTTTTAATATTTTAAGTATTTTTTCTGTCATTTTTTAAAAAGGTAAATCGCCATCGTAACGCACAATATCGCGGGCTGGTAGGTTTATAAATTCGGTAACGTTTTGTTTATCTTTAAAAGTGAGTGTGTATTGCTCGTATTTATTTGGATTATCGCGCGGCTTTAGTTTTACGATTAAAGCCTTTTCTAGTTTTGCAGCCTGGTTGCCGGTATGTGTATAAACTACCCTTACTGTAATATCTGAAAGGTCCCGATATACAACGCGTGTTTGTGTGCGATCATTCCAGGATTGAAAATGGCGGTAAAGTGTTTTATACAGGTTTGTTCCGGAATAGCCAATATAAACCGGCTTTTCTCCCTTATATATCATATAAACGCCTGGGCGTTTTTGAATATTAAAAGTAGTTTTACCGTTACTTAAATAAGGCTTAGACCTACGCTGTTTATAAATTGTTTTCGGTGTCATTTTTCTTTTTTAATTTATCCCGGTAACGCTTCCAAATTTTTAAAAAATATGCCTCTAACGGTTTTACAACATAGTGTTCGATTAACGTCATTAAAAAAGCTATACAGACAAAAACGATAATACCTTTATAGTCCATATTAATACTTTACTTTTTTAGTTGCTTTTGGCTTTTCTAAAGTCTTTTTATTAAGTAAAATGTCTTTTTCTCTGCTGGCGTTGTAATAACTTTCTTCCAGTTCAGCGGCTCTACCCTGGTAATAACTTAATCGGTCGCGTAATCTGTGGATTACCAGTGTTAAAATAAAAATTACAACATAACAAATGCCCAGTAAAGCTTCGCCGTTTTTATAAAACTCAACGATGTATTGGTTAAAATATCCGGAAAAAAAAGTAATTACGCCGAGTAATACAATATAAATTATATTTTGTGGTGATCTCATGTTTTTTTACTTGTCTATTCCTCGGCCTTACGGGGCTTACGGATTAGTTTTTTTAATTATTTTTTAAGCTTATTAGCTGTTTTAACGCCAGCTTTCTTTGGTGTGGTTTTTACTGGTTCGGTTTCTTCCGCTTCTGTATATGGCTTTACTTGTGAAAAGTAAACAACGCGGCCAGTAAATTCATCTGGGAAACTATTCCATAAATGTTTGCGGGATTTGAATCCTGTATTTGTTGCCAGTTTATCAAAAAGTTTTTTGCTGAGTTGCTCGCCGTCTTGCGCCGCTCTTAGTGTTTTACGATTTAACTCAATATTTGAAACATGACTAATTTTTGCAGTTGCAAAAACTTTTTCGCCTTCTGGTTCAAACGTAAATAGTTTAACTTCTGTTCCAGTTAAAATTTTTGTTTTCGAGTCTTGCGTGATCTCTGCTGTTTTTATGCCTTTAAGCATTAATTGTTTTGATTGTTGGCGTACCTGGATTTTCATTTTATGTTTTGGTTTTTGGTTATTTATAGCGCTTGCGATTGATTTTATTTTTAACTCGCATGCTGCGCGTTGGATTAAAAAACGGCGAAGTGTGTGGCGGGATATAAGGTGTAAGGGTTGGGAAATCCGGTTCAAGTGTTGGCCTCGATGTTTTGCGGGTATCCTGTCCCCTTTTAACCGGAGTTTCTTTTTTTATTTCTTTACCGGCATTGTCAACCACATGAACGGTGCCTTGTGTTGTTGTTAAACCGGCAAATAATGCGGTAGCCGCTAATATTATTTTTTTCATTTACTCGTAGCGGTTTTTTAAATACTTAGGTACTGCTATACTAAATAATTCGCTTGCGTAGGTGTCATCGTCGTTGCTAACGATGCCATCTTTACGAAGGAATGAACGGAATTTTCGCGCGATTTTGTAAGCTTCGTCCGAAGGTTCGCAAATAAACTGCAGTCCGCTTAGTGGTGTTGGTACTTGAACCTGTTCCGGTTCGCGGTTTTTTAGATCGTTTATTTCGGTGGTCATTTCTTCGGTAACGGCTAAAATTTTAGCGTTTTCCTGCTTTAATTTTTCGAGCTCGTCTTGTAAGGCTTGTTTATCAGTTAATAAACTATGGTTTTCAGCCTGTAAACTAACTAAACTCTCAGTAAGTGAGTTAATTTGATCTTGTAAAGCTTCCGATTTAACGCCGTTTATGTCCTTTTTTTGGTTGTGTAAAAGATCATGGAAATAACCGGCTGGTGTTTTTCCTTCGCTGGTTCTTTTTTCGTGGAATAATTCAATATCGGTGGTGTCTACCTTTTGAATGGTGAGCGCTTTTTCTGCCATGTTTACGCTGTTGTTTTTAAAATAGTAAAGCAAAGGTAAAGCACTGTTTAGCGTATAAACTTGGTTAACAGCTTGTTTAGTCTAGTTTTTAGACTGTTTATTGTTTTGTAAAGGGTTGTTTATTTTCCTGTAAAAAATTTGTGAGATCAAAAAAATTAAAACCTGATTTTTACGGTTACAATGGTTACATTCGGTTACAATCCGCAATTATAAAGGCTTACCCGCATTTTTATTTTATTTTTTCTTCGGTTACAACGGTTACAACGGTTACAATCCGCAATTATCAACGGTTTAAAGATGAGTTTTTTTACATGAGTTTTTTTACTATTGTTGTTTTACTTATCAATAAAGAATTGTAACTGTTGTAACTTAAAAGTAATTTATAAGTTACACTAAAACCCTTACTACGGCTTATTTGTAACCGTTGTAACCGTTGTAACCTAAATTTTGAGATTAAACATAAAAACATAGCATATTAGTTTAAACAGCTTGTAAATGAGTTTTATTTTGTTAAAAAAATTTTCTGAATTCCACCCCCCCCTTGTAACCGCTCCGCGGCTGTTTAGATTTTTAAAAAGTTGCTAGGTGTTTTGAGTAAAAAGCCTCTACCGGGTATGGTAAGGGCTTTTTATGTTTTTGTGTTTTGTTATGGTTTAAAAAACGCAAATTTCGCATTTACACTTATCAATAAGGTTTATTTCATCTTCGAAAAACTCAATAACGGACCAAATGCCAGCGCCGTCCTTGTTAAGTGGTATCCAACATAGTCTAAATTCGCCTATTGGTTTGATGGCTTTAAAATGCGAAACGGCTTTAATAAATTTTTTCATTCTTACAAATTTAATATTTACCTGGATAAAGGGAATAGGCGGTCTAATAATTTAAAAGTAATTTGCGCCCCACCTTCTATTACCTTTTGATACTTAAGGTAAAAAAGCCACTGGCTGAAAGTGAGTTTTGCGGCGTCTCGTACTGGCGTTTGTGACTGTTTTTTCATACTTCCCCGAATTGGGCTCGTATTAAAATAGTTTGAGGTTAGTGTTTGTTTCTGCCTTTTTCACTTTCTGCTTTTTCTCGAGATCATAATACCATATTCCTTGCTCGCCCTTTTCTTCAATGGGTTCCAGCAAAGGTCGCGCGTTGTTTAAAAACAAGCCGAAACGTTTAACGCTGCCGCAATCAATAAGCGCGAGTTTACTGTGCCATTCCTTTAACCAATCTACACGCTCCACAAACGCGCTACCGAGAATAAACCCGTTTACAACCTCGCCGGGATTTTGTAGTATCTGATCTTTTGTAAGAAACGGGTTGTTTGCGGCGCTCTCATCAGTTGTTAGACCTGCGTGAATAAGCACGGTTTTTCCTTTCAATAGCTTAAAGCGATCGTGTGTTCTCGTTTCAATCGGTTTCCAGCCGCGCATGATCCATGTCGCCCAAGGCTGGTGTAGTGTTATAACTGGATAAATCATTGTTTCCCCGTAATGGTCTTGTTTAAAAATCGAAGGTTTTAAAAAGGGTTTCGCCTTCGTAGCCCTTTTGTAATTCAATTACTACTGTCTGAATGCGCGCGTACTGAAATGTTTTGCGTGGGAGCGCTGTTAAAGACTTTAGCCCGTATGATTTTAAAAAGCGAAGGCGTACATCGCTATCTGATATCGTAAACCACGGCATAAGCGCGATAACATTGTCGCTCATTTTCATGCACTCAGTCAGAAACCAGTAACCAAGACGCATGCCTTTCTCATTGAAGTTCGGCGGGGCATTTTCTGTAAATGCTGATTTGCTAGAAAATGGCGGGTTCATTACAACGCAATCGAAACGCTGTGAACGGTCTAGTAAAAAGAAGTCTGCAGGCGCTGTAACCTGATATCCTTTTAATGCAGTAACAATGCCACCCAGTCCCGGCGTTGGTTCTAAAATGGAAAAGGTACCGGACGGTACCATACTTGCCATGTATTTGCAAACTTGGTGCGGTGTCTGAAACTCACTTCTGAAATCTTTTTCCGCGGTTTCAAAACTGATATCTGAAATTAGTTGTGTGCCCATGATGGTACTGTGTTGTTTAATAAGGGTAATCGCTATCCGGAACGAAGTAGGATTGCTTAAAATTTATTCTTTGGTTCACGTTCAACTTTAAATAAAAGTTTGGGCTTTGCAGCGCGTACCATAAAACCGAATCTTCCAGGTAAACTTCCTGCCCTTGTTTGAATGTCTTAATAAATTTCATGCTCATAGCGGTCTTATTGATTTAAATACTTTTTTCTCCAAGTTGGAAAAATATCGTCTCTGTCAACCGTTTCCATTCCCTCAGCCGCTACACGTTGTAACAAATCTTCTGTTAGCTGATCTGTTGGTTTTATAAAGGTGTAACCGCCTCGCGGTGTTGTGCTTGCGAAAATAGCGCGTACATCGTTTTTTGATATTTCAACCAACACAGTAACGCGTGTTATTTTTCCGTCTTTAAATTCTGTTCTTGCTTCTAAGATGTTGTACATTTTGTTTTGATTTTTTGGTTAATAAATTTTGTTAGTTGCCCTTAACGGTCTTATTGTTTTTTAAATTCTGTATGGATCATTTTTTGATCAATAATACCGTAAACGTCTTTGAAGATTTGAATATCAACTAATTCTTTTCCTTTTCCGTCAAAAGAAAAGTTAATATGATAATCGCCTAATTTAATATCAAGCCAAGCCGATGAATTATCGTCCATTGTTTTCAATTCAACCATAAATCCTTCAAAAATCTGTTCTAACTTTTCAATATTCTTTTGTTTTCCCATTATAGTGTAATTTAAATTTTATGATTACTTTCTTGTTATTTGCCCGGCGCGGCCCTGCGTTATTGACTTAATTTGAATTTTGAAATGTTAACCGGAAAATTGAAGATCTGATACATTAAGTACGGGCCACTTATGCAGTGTTTACGTTGAAATTCCACGTTATATCCTTTAAAGTTTTTGCCGCCATTTGGTCCAATTAAAAAAAAAGGTCTGATTTTTCCGTTTGTCTTTTTTGCAAATGCTTTAGCATCTAAATACTTTTTGAAATATTGCTTTTCCATATTATGCAGCCTGTTACGGAATTAATATTTGTTTCGTTTTTATAGCTTCGCATAATAAAATACCTAAATGGTAATATGCGTTGGCCAAAGTTGTGCGTGGAGAAATGATCGTAAAATCAATGAAATTTCCAGTTTTTTGTTCCTTTACTTTATACACAAAACTTTCTTGTGCTTTTTTAATTACATCGCGAACTGCATCAGCGTTTTTATCACTGAATGATAATTCCAGCGGAAAATTGTCGATTACTTCTTTTGTTGTGGTGTTTTGATTATTCATGTTTTTTGGGTTTTAGGTGAGACCAGTTAGGTCTTATTGTTTAATTGGTTACTTGTAAAAAAATATTGTGTAGTGTTTTGCATTAGCTGAGCCGGTATACAGCATAGTTCCGCCTGTTATTTCTATTTCGTATTCGTCAACTACAAAAGCCTTAATGTCATAACCACAATTGGAATAAAATTTAACCCATTTTTCAAGGTCGACGTTGCCGCATTTTATAACTAAGGTTTTGTGTTCTCCTTTGAACGATAGTAGACTAATTGATAATATAATCAATCCAACTACAAACGGTGTAATAATTACGGTGTTTAATATTTTTCTTTTCATTTGTTCTGCTTTTTTTAAAATGGTAGTTCTGCTTTTTCGTTGTTTATTATATCGGTACCGGGTGTTATGGTGCTTTGTTTTTTATCTTCTCCTTCAATAGTTACAAACTCTGGTATTAATTTATCCTGGCCTATTTGTTTAGCTTCAATACTTAATACAAAGTGTTTTTGATCTTCAAGGTGTAACAACTTGCCTGCGCTAAATGTGTAAGGTTTGCCGATTGCGTCTTTTAGCTGTACATATTCTTCGCTAGTGTTATTTTGGTGCCGTGTGGCTATTTCCGGGAATTTAAAGCGTGTTGTTGTTGTTGTTGTTTCGATCTTAAACTTTTCCTTTAACATGCGCTCAATATAGTTACGCTCGTATTTATTGCGTAACAATGTTTCGCATACATATTTTAAAGTGAATTGTAACTGCCAAAAGCCGGTATCCCAAAACAGGTTTTTTAAAATACTGGTTAACTCCCGCTCGGCCCCGCTTTTGTTTGCTTCCACTAATTTTAAAAACGCGTCGGTTTTGATTTTTTCGAATGCAAACCACATTCGGTCCTCTTTTTTTGGTACGCTTAATGGGCGGTTATCCATGTAACAAAGAAAATTTGGTATTTCTTCTATCAGATCATCCAATAAATTAGGGTTACTTTCTGTAACAGGCGGAACCCTTCGCACCCAGTAACGCTCGTCGTTTTCGTTGGCAATTGTAAAGTTTGTTTCGTTATTACTATTTAAAATAAACTTTGCAAAAAAGGCTATTTCGTCGCCGTCTATGCCTTTACGCTCCATTTCAATACGTTTGCCGGTGCTGAGTGCCTTTATTTTCTCAACGGTTTTTTTCTTTTCGATAAAGCTTTCCTCGCATGCAACTATTAGTTTATCGGCCCAGCTTGCATTAAATTTATTTTCTAGCTGATCGTTTCCGATTATAGCCATGTTTCCGGTAAAAATTGCCTTTAAAAAATCGTTAAAAGTACTTTTACCTGTTTTGTTTTCTTTACTTACCAGTGATAAAATTGGCAGTTTTTCTGTTGGGCGTTGGTACAGTATTTGTATATAATCTAGCCCTAGTTCGTACTGTTCGCCGAATATGTGTTTTAAAAATTTAAGTGTAACCGGACAGTCTTTATCGCCGCTTGGTTCGTGTTCGAAAGGTTTGTAAGCATTAAAACAATTATCAATTACTTCCTGGTAGTTTGTATGGTCCGGCTTAACGCAAAAAGCTTTATATTTTGGAATATGCTCTATTATTTTTTTTCCGTGATCGTCGGTAATTGTGCTTTTGGCTCGTTTTACGAATCGATATTCCAGCTTTCCAATTTCGTTTGGTACAAATATTTTTTCGTAATAATCATCGCCTACCCTGAAATAATTTTTTGCCGCCGCTGGTACAACAATTTTTAAAATCTTCTTATCCGCATCCCACTGGTGTTTAGAACCGTTAAAAATGAATACTTTATCAGTTAATTGCGGCTGGTGGTAGGTGTAAAACGTATCGGCTGTGCTAATATGCAAGTGCTCGCGTACTTTATGAACGCTGGCGGTAATTAATATGCGGTTAAAGTAGTACGGCTTCTTTTTACTTAGCGTGGTTAATTCTTTTGTTATTTCTGCTTTTTCATTCGGAAAGGCTTCGTAAAGATCGTCTAAACCCTTCGGGTGTTTTTCGCTTTCCAGTTCGTGGGTGTTAACGTGGCTAAAATATAAATCGATACTGCCTTTGTCGATATAATCTTTTAAAGCTTCGCGAATACCTAAAGCGCTGTAATAAAATCCTGCAGGGCGTTTGTAAAGGTCTTTATTTTCGCTGAGCGCTTTTAAGCTAATCATATTACAGTCGCCATCGTAAAGCAATACAATGTTTTTTACCTGGCACTGGTTAATTACGGCTAGTATATCAGGGTGAAGGGTTCCTGTATCTTTATCTTTATAATTTTGAATACCTGACAGGGCAAAAATATAAAGCCCGTTTAAATAACCGCTAATACCCTTTATATACCCTTCGGTAATAACGATTGTTGTAATTGCTTCCTTTTTAAAAAATGCCTCAATAATGTTTGGTGAAATCCAGGGTAAAGTTTTGGCGCCTTTTGGTGTCATGTATTTGCCCGGCTTGGCTTTACCTTCCTTTTCTGCAGCGTCGCACATTTTTTGGTATGTGTCCGGGTGGTAGCGCCTCACTTCAAAAAGCTTTGATTTACCATTTTGAAGCTTACCCGGATTGTCTCTATAATAAGTTGCAGGTTCTCCCTTTATATCATAAAGAGGTATAAGTATGTCCCTGGTCCCTTCCGGTTGTTTGTCGTCTTCGCACAATAAGGGAAACTCCCAAACTTCTTTTGAATTTGGTATGCCTGGGCTTTTCTTAACAATTAGTTTGTTAAGCTCGGGCGTTAAACCAATGGCGGCGCAACGTTGCTGATAATAGCTTAATTCGGTTGATTGTTGCTGTGTGGTTTCTTCCATTAGTTTGCGGTTTCTTGCTGGCAAAAAATTATTAACTCGTTTAAATTTTTAGTTTGTATTGTGTGCGCTGGCTGGTCTTCAATAGCCGGTAAAATATTTGTAAAATGATCGATACCGCGTAAAAATGAATTGCAAGCCTGGGCTAGTTCTGTTGTGGGTGCCTCTAGTGCGTTATAAAACTTAGTGCAAAGTTTGTAGGCTTCGTTTTCTTTTTTATTTTCATTTAAAAAAGTTTCGATACAAAGTTTAAACCATTGCATTTTATCAGCGCTTAAATAGGCATGCAGCGCGTAGTTATCGTCGAAAATGCGGGTTTTGTGAACTTCGCTTTTATGAGGCAATGCAAACGAATAATTTACCATGCACTGGCCCGTTTTGATTTCGTGCCACTGATTATAAAGGGTGTAAGCTTTCATAATTATTTTTCGGTTATTTTTCTGAAATAATTATTCTTCAAATCATCGATTAATTCAGTAAGGCTATCGAAACAATCTTTGTAATAATACGAGCCATCAACTCCGGTAAATTCGTTTTTAACCAGGTATGTAATTAATGTTGTTTCGCGATCTCCTACGGCCGTGTATTGCTCCACGATACCGCTTATAATTTCGTTATCATCAATAAAAAAAACGGTGTTGCCTATTCGCTTTTCGTGCTCTAATAAACTTTGCGGTTTTTTGGGTGTGGCTTGTTTTTTTGCCGGTTGTGTTTCTTTGAGTTTGTTTTTCATAATTAAGGATATTTTATAATTGTTGTCTTTTTGATTTTAGAATTAAATTTTTCAAGCTTTTTTTGTTCTTTTTCATAATGATGTTGGCTATGTAAGTTTAAAATGTATCGTTTCGCTTCGTCTTCATTGTTAAAACTGTCCAAGTCTTCATAAATACAAAGGCTTATAATTAATAGAACAATGCTTAGAATAATTAGAAAAGGGAATAAGGCGATTCCGGCGACTATGTTTTTTGAAAATGTTTTATTAAACCAGTCTTTCCAGGCTAACAATAAAACATTTTCTCTCACTTGTGCGACTATGATTTTTTTTCCGCTGTTGTACTCTATAATTTTAATTCGTGTTTTCATGTTTTGATTTTCTTTATTTAGAAACTAAATTTTGCAGATTATGAGAGTTAACAAAGTCTGTCGCATATTCCAGCAATTCGTTTAGGGTTAATAAAGCTTTGTTATATGAGTAATTGTGGGGGTTTGGTAGAAGCATAAAAAGAAGGTCCTCGTTTCGTTTTATTTTTAAAGCTAAATCACCTACGCTATAATTTTGCGTAAATGATAGGAAAGAAGAAAATTGGTGTTTGATGCAGATTAAAGCGCTGGTTTTATCTTTATACCATTCAGGGCTTTTTTCGCTTAATATTATTTTGTTATTGAGCCAGTTTTTGGCTTTTTCTCTAAATTCCTGTTGTGTCATAGGTTATTTATAAAAAACATTTTTTCTGGTTTTCTTAAAACTGTTTTACCGTTTAGCTTTAAAAAAAACGTTGCGCGGCTCATTTCGAAACTGTCTTTAAAAGACTGCATAATCCGGCGCTTTTGTCCGTCTTTTAGCCTGTCGTACTTTTCGCGGAAGGTTTCTTCGCGCTCTGTTACTTGTGCCGTTTTATCGTTGTTTTCAGCTTGTGACATTTGGTACATATAAATTTGTTTTCAATTACGGGGTTGTATTTTGCGTGATAGGTTAAAGCCTCCTTGAAAATTAACGGCTGGTACCTGTGAAGTCCTATTCTACATAAAAAGGGGTTTTTCATTAGTCGTGTTTGTGGGTTATACCGATTATTAATAGCCAAACGATTAACACAATAAATGAAAATGTTACTACGCCGGCAGATTCGTGTTCCGTGATGTTTAAGATTGTTATCATTCGTTATCTATAAATTGTTTTGTAAACTGATTCATTTCGTTAACCATATTGCAAAAAAGGTGATCTGAAAGGGAAAATGTTTTTGTGTGCGGGCCTTGTTTGCTAATGTTTGTTGCAAGGGCTAAACACTTTTTTTCCATTTCACGCATTTGCTCGATAGCGTCTGTAATACGCGCTGGAATTGCTTTTTTACTAGGATTAACGCTTTTATACATTTTCTCCAATAAGTTTTTTTAAAGCTTCCAAAACCGTCATATCTGATGCGCGACCATTTAAAACGTTATGCACCAACAAACCACCGCCAGGCGTGTCATATTCTTTTGGTAGAAGTGCGAAAAGTTTCATTTTATAATCTTTTGGTAAGAGTGCCTTACACCTGGCAACCTCTGCTTTAAACCACTGTGCGGGCGAAATTTGATTTATTTGAAGGCTCATTATTAAAAATTCTGTTAAAAGTTTAGTTTATGAGTTTTTTTGTATGTAAATTTACTCATGACGCAAATGTATAGATAATAACATGTTGTGCGCATGCGCTCCGCAAGTTATTTATTAACAATTTATTTTTAATATCATGAAAACAACCGTAAACAAAAGAATTGAACTGTTAAGAAATCATCTAAACCTTACACAGCAAGGGTTTAGCAATCTTATTGGCATATCTTCCGGCCAATTGTCTAGGATTGAAAACGAAAAAAGCGAACCGGAAAAAGCCACGCTAAACAAAATATTTAGCACGATATCGGTTTCACCCGATTGGCTTTTACACGGTAAAGGTGATTTAAACGCTAAAGTAAAAGCAAGCGGAGAGCATGTAGCGGAAAATCCGTATAAAGATGCCTTAGTAAGTGAATTAAAACAGCAAGTTGAGTTTTTAAAAGAATTGGTAAGATCTTTATCTTCCGGAAAAGCGACAGCGGGTTTTAATGCAGTTCTAAAGACATTAACTGGCTCGTTTGATAGCGAGGCTTTAGAACTTACCCAAACCGGAACCAACGGTTAAAATTGGGTCCAGGAACGAAACCACAAAAGACCAAAAGCATAAACAAACATAGTTGCTATGGCTCAGGTGGGAGCACACCGCAAAACCCCGAAAATTTTCGGGGTTTTTTTTAGCCATACCCGAATTTCCTTCTCTACCTAAATGCCTGAATTTTTATTTTACAAAATTTAAAACCACACTTTTTTGTGGCATATTAATTTTGTACGGGTTTTAACGTATGGATTTAAATTTGAAAATTGATACCGTTGAAAACATCTCCGGAAAACATTTCAGGAAGTATTATTTTTTACCTCAAAAGCCGGTAATCATTAAAGGCCTGATCAATTCAACACCGGCTTACCATAAATGGACAATGGAGTATCTGAAGGAAAAACTAGGATCTACCCCCGTTGATGTTTTTGATAACTCACAGAAAAAAAACTCTGCCTACACTTTCGGAGATCTTAAGATGCCGTTCTCAGAATTTATTGATATTTTGATCAGGAATGAACCCACCAGTTACAGGCTTTTTCTGTTCAACGGTTTTAAGCATTGCAAACAACTTAAAAAAGATTTTCCCTGTCCTGAAATATTTAAGGGCGTGCTGGATCATATAGGGTTTATGTTCTTTGGAAGTAAAGGAACAAGGGTGAGAATGCATTTTGATATTGACATGAGCAATGTGCTTCACACACAGTTTATTGGAAAAAAAAGAATTCTGTTAATTTCACAGGAATATAACAACCTCCTTTATAAAACCCCACTAAACACCTTTAGTATTGCCGATTTTGATAATCCTGACTATACTAAATTCCCTGCGCTAAAATATGTTCAGGGCTATGATATAACACTTGAATACGGAGATACCTTGTTTATGCCCGAAGGATACTGGCACTATATGATGTATGAAGAAAGTGGTTTTGGAGTTGCATATCGAAAGATCGCTCACAGTTTCGACCGCCAAATGCAGGGCTTGATGAATGTTACGCTTAAGATGTGGACAGATAAAGCCATGAATTTTATTGATGCCGCCGCCTGGAATGAATATAAGGAACGTGTTGCGTATAAACGAGCCAATGAAACTTTGAAAGGGATAAAAATGTTAAAGGAAAGACTTGCGCGTACAGATAATTTCTGAAACGATATTAATTCAATAAAAAAAGGCAGATATTAATCATACCTGCCTCTTTGTTCATTTATAAGTGCTTAGTCAACCACTGAAACGTTCACGGCATTTAAGCCTTTTTTACCACGTTCTACTTCAAACGTTACTTTGTCATTTTCACGGATATCAGAACGTAATCCGGAAGCGTGAACAAAAATTTCTTGTCCGTTATCTTCCTTAATAAATCCGAATCCTTTTTCTTCATTGAAGAATTTTACTGTTCCATTTTTCATTTTTTGTTGTTGTTTTGTGTTTCGGCATACCCGAAACGGTTTGTTATTTTATTGTATTATTTAGAGAAAGGGTGTGATGCCACTACATCAATATTTTTCTTAATTAGTTTATGAATTCCTTTCAGATATGGCATTTCCTCATGTGTGCAGAAAGACAATGCAATGCCTGAGGCGCCAGCTCTGCCTGTACGACCAATACGATGCACGTATGTTTCGGCCTGTTCAGGAATTTCGTAATTGATTACGTGCGACAGTTTATCAACATCAATTCCTCTTGATGCGATATCGGTTGCAACCAACACTCGAATGGTTCTGCTTTTAAATCCCTTCAACGCACGTTCACGCGCGCCCTGTGATTTATTTCCATGTATAGCTTCTGCTTTAATTCCATTATTGTTTAGTTCTTTGGCGACCTTATCCGCTCCGTGTTTGGTTCTTGTAAACACTAACGCGTGTTCAATCCCGCCATTATTTAAAACATATTTCAGTAAAGAACGCTTATCTTCTTTTTTCACGTAATAAACAGATTGCTGTACTGTAACCGCGGTTGAAGAAACCGGATTAACTGAAACACTCACAGGATTACGAAGAATATTATTTGCCAGCTTCATAATTTCAGGTGATGCTGTGGCTGAGAAAAACATATTTTGTTTTTTAGCTGGCAACTTGGCTGTAATTTTTTTAATGTCATTAATAAAGCCCATGTCAAGCATGCGATCCGCCTCATCAAGAACAAAATATTGAATGTAATTTAAGTTAACATAGCCTTGATTCATCAGGTCGAGTAGTCTTCCTGGTGTTGCAATAAGAATATCTACACCCCTGTTAAGATCCTGCGTTTGCCTGTTTTGTGAAACACCGCCAAAAATGGTTGTGTGAGAAAGTCCTGTGTTTTTTCCGTAGGCTAAAAAATTATCGCTTATCTGAAGAGCGAGTTCGCGCGTTGGAGCTAAAATAAGCGCTTTAATAGTGCGCTTTACATTAACTGTCTTATTAGCATCCAGTAAATGTAAAATTGGCAAAGCAAAGGCAGCGGTTTTTCCGGTACCTGTTTGTGCGCATCCAAAAATATCTTTACCCTGTAATATATGGGGAATGGATTGTTGTTGAATGGGGGTAGGATTGGTGTATCCCTTCTTATCCAAAGCCGTAATTAAAGGCTTGATAAGTTTTAGATCATTAAATGTCATTATTTTTTAATTAAGTTAAATGCCCGGCAAATTTTTCGCCCGCATACAGCCTTAAAAATGTAAAATTATCGAGTTGTAAAGAGGTGGGTTACAAAAAGATTGAGATACAAAATTCTCAAAGATGTACACAAAGATAACCATTATTTTGTTATTAACAAGATATTACCATCTTCTTAACACTAATTGCAATGAATATTTGCTGATAAATTGAATAAATCCCTTGTTATGCCGGCGTTTGCGGTCGCTAAACCAAAAAATTGTATTGTCTTTAACGATTTTTCCGACTGGTTAACCTAATTATAATTAGCGAAAGTCGGTATAAACTGAGTGAAGCATGTGTGCCATGCTGATAATTAATGTTAATTTTAAGACTAAGCTAAACTTAACAATGAGAATACTTTTAATTCTTGGATTAGCCTTTTGTGTTAATCTATCAAAAGCCCAAAACACGGGTAAAAAACATTTTATTATCCATCGCATAGATCAGTCTGCCGATTTGAGTAAATACGAGCAGGCCGCTTCCAATTGGAATCAACTCGATAACTACAGATTTTACGATAAGCGCAGGACCATAAGCTTTACAGATTCCAAGGTAACAATTGAACTGTATTCCGCTAAAGAGTTACTTGAGATGTTCGGTAAGCAAATTGCTCCGGGAACTATTATGGACGAAAAAAACATTCGTGAAATAGCTTTTGAAATTACAATGGACGGTAAAGGCCTGAAACCACAGTTCATTAAATAAACATTTTTGATAAAATTTGATATGAAAAAAACAAGATTGTTAATTGTTCTACTTTTCGCGTTTAACGCGGCTTTCTCACAAATTATTTTGAACGGAAATCTTGGAAGCGTGGGTGGGGCCTGCGGACAGATGTTTTACGATTCAGGCGGATCTGCTGGCGCTTATGGTAACAGTCAAAATTACACAGCCACTTTCTGCGCTCCCGCAGGACAGTATATTTCCATTAACTTCTCTGCTTTTCAGTTAGAATCAGGATTTGATTACCTTTACGTATACAATGGAGCAAGTACTGCGGCTCCATTGCTGGGAACATATTCTGGAAATACATCACCGGGTGTTGTTACATCTTCCTTAGGCGGTTGCATTACGATTAAATTTACTTCTGATGGCTCTGTAACATACGCTGGATGGACAGCTTCTATTTCCTGTTCTTCCTCAACCCCTCCACCACCACCTCAATCGGGTACAACCTGCGCGGCCGCTCAACCTTTTTGTACAAGCTCCGGTGTTACTTTCCCAGCCGGTGTAAATAATGGCTCTGCTCCTGTGGGTCCTAATTATGGATGTTTGGGCTCGCAACCAAATCCGGCATGGTATTTCTTAAATATTTCACAACCTGGTAATATTAATATCGGTTTATCAAACAGTGCTAACGTTGATATCGATTTTATTTGTTGGGGGCCATTCGCCACCCAGGCAGCAATGTGTACCGCAATTTTCAGTGGAACTTCAAATATTAGTTGTAGCTATTCTTCTGCTTCAACCGAAACGGTGGTAATAACAAATGCTCAGGCAGGTCAGTGGTATATGGTTCTGATCACTAACTTTTCTAACCAGCCTACTAATATTTCGGCTACTCAAATCAGCGGAGCTGGGGCAACTAATTGTAATATTTTATGTAACATGACAGGGTTAACGGCAACACCCGGAGCATGCAATCCTTTAAATGGACAGTATCAGGTCACAGGTCAAATCACCTTTCAATATCCGCCATCAAACGGTATTCTTACAGTATCCACCTCCTGCGGGGCAAGTACAACAATTCCGGCGCCTTGGATTAGCCCGCTTTCATATACCCTCCCTGGTATTACTGCATCAGGCGGTGCATGTTCATTATCTGCAGGTTTTTCCGCTGATGCTACATGTTCTTTAACTGTTGGGTTCACTTCACCTGCTCCGTGTACAGGTTGTACTGTTAATGCCTCTAACAATGGCCCTGTTTGTGCAGGTAACACATTTAATCTTTCTGCCACTACAGTAAGCGGTGGATCCTATACCTGGACAGGGCCGAACAGCTTCAGCTCTTCGTCGCAAAATCCAATCGGTGTTACAGCACCCACAGTTGCCGGTACATATGTTTATTCTTTGAGCGTTAGTTCTCCTTCTGGAACATGTACCAAAACAACCGCGGTTGTAGTAAATCCAAAGCCTGTTTTAACTATCACCAGCGCCACTGTTTGTCAGGGAGCCTCTGCAACACTAACTGGTGGAGGAGCTACAAACTATACCTGGACTCCTGGTAACTTTACTACAGCCTCAATTACTCAATCTCCAGGTTCAACAACCACATACACATTAACAGGCTCAAACGCATCCGGTTGTATTAGCACCATAACTACTCAAATTGTTGTAAATCCCAAGCCGGCCGCTACACTTAGTGCCACTAATGCAACCTGCGGAAATAACAATGGAATAATTATCATAACAAATACCTCAGGAGCTGGCCAAACGATATCCTCATATGCCAGCTCTGCAGGAAGTGTTTCCGGGCAAACGGTTACAGGCCTTGGCGCAGGTACGCCTACAATCACACTTACCAATAACTTTGGTTGTACATTCACTATTTCTACCACTATTTCAAATACTCCACCTATCACCGCTTTAAACACCACGCCTGTTAACCCCACCTGTGGCAATTCCAATGGAAGTATAGCAATGGGGGCAGTAACCGGGGGAACGCCAACGTATTCATATAGTATAAATGGCGGAGCATTTACAACGTCGGTACCATTTACCGGATTAACAG
>Ga0255338_1002481_pt1 | contig 26695 bp, 24 predicted proteins | sample MeOH1_35cm_T4_19_FD_203715 | JGI IMG/M metagenome (GOLD analysis project Ga0255338, IMG submission 203715) | Sandy soil microbial communities from University of British Columbia, Vancouver, Canada - MeOH1_35cm_T4_195 | ecosystem: Engineered > Artificial ecosystem > Sand microcosm > Unclassified ...
GCTGCATTCTTAAGGTTCTTTCTCCAGTTGTCGGCCATTGATTCCCAATTGGAATTCAGGTCTTCCGCCAATGAGTTTTTGCGCGCCCACTTCTGGTAATAAATCCATCCTCCGAGAAAAACAATCAGGCGGCCCCAGAAAAACAATCCGTTGAAATAAGGTGCTTTGTGCTGCATGATCGGATCGCCTTCATAAGCTTCCGGTCCGCCCTGCCAATGATACAGGTGGTGCATGTGCAACTGTCCCGCCAGCAGTACCAATCCGATGAACGCCATTCCGATCCAAAGGAATTCAGTGACTGCACTGAACATGCGCATGAACACCGTGCTCCATGATGCCTGGGCAGCGTATTGCATGGCATAGAAAAATGTTGCTGCAAGCGCGATACCTCCGAAGAAGTAACCGTTTACCAGCAGGTTCGCCCACAGTCGCTGTGCAAGCGATGCAGTGTGATCTTCGTGCGGTTCTGCCCCGGCATGTTCTGCTGTTTCAGGCGCATGCCAGAGAATTACTCCGAGGATGAGCATAACTAAGCCGATACCGCAGACAATCCAGAGATTCTTCTGTGCCTTCGGGCTGAAGTTATAAGTCAGGTTATTAATGTTCACTTGGCTCATATTGTTACTGTGCAAGTTTTCTTATTCCGTAATTGATTCTTTAAGGCTGTTTAGGCCCTATTGGTTTGCGATTTACAGTATCAGCATTCACTGTATCTGTCGCAGGCTGTTTCTTTGAACGTACGCTTATTGGATCTCCGCCGGCACCTAAACGCTCAACATATGCAATCACTTCCCAACGCTCTTGCGGATCAAGTTGAGTGGCATGTGAACCCATAATACGGATACCATATGTGATTACGTGATACACGTGGCCATCCGTGAGCTTACCGTTATTATAGAGTGTGATGTAGCTCGGTGGTTGGTTCGGGAACTTTCCGGTTTCAACCAGTTTACCGTTTCCGTCACCCTTTGGTCCGTGGCAGTAAACACAAAAGCGGTCGTACAGAAATTTCCCCCGCTCTTCGAGACTGTCTGTGACTTTGTATGGGTTCTTCCAGAACATCGATGCAAGACTGTCGCCCAGTATTGAATTTTCATACGGGAACGGAGTCCATCCACGCGGGATTGATCCCGGCGCAGGCATACGGTTCGAAAGGCTATCAGGCGTTGCGGCGCTGATGTAAATGCCGTTCGGTTCCGGTGCAGGACTGCGGTACATATCCGGCATGTATTCCCAACCCGGACTGTCCGGATTTTCGTGCATGCACGAGCTCAGGAAAGATGCCGTTGCCAAAGCAACAGATCCGAGAGCCAGCAGTGTATATTTTTTCACTTTCATATCTGATTTCAGATAGGTGTTATTTCACATTTACTTCATCAGCACCGCTTTCACGGAGCAGGTTTACAATTTTCGATTCGTCTTCTGCTTTTGCTTCAATCAGAATCAGGAAACGATCGTCGGTTGTTCTTGGATCAGGATTCTTAGGTGATACACCCGGGAGAATCCAGCTGCGCAGCAGGAAGGTAATTGCCATACCATGTGCCGCACAGAAAACGGTGAGCTCGAACGTCGCCGGAATAAATGCAGGCCAGTTCATGTAGTAGTAGAAGCTTGGTTTACCACCGATATCAGTAGGCCAGTCGTGTACCATCATGAACCAGGTCATGAGGATTGCCAATGACGTTCCTGTGATACCGTAGATGAAGGAGCAGATCGCAATACGCGTACGTGCGAGGCCCAGCGCGCCGTCGAGTCCGTGAATCGGGAACGGTGAGAAAACATCCTTAATCCGGATTTTGCTTGCGCGGATTTTCTTTACGCCTTCGAGACAGATTTCCTCGTCTGTGTAAACTCCGTGAATGGTTTTGTATAGTGACATAGGTCTTCGCTAATATCGATTAGTGATGTGCTCCTGCAGCTTCTGCTTTTGCACGCTTGTTCTTATGTTCTTCACCTGATGACTTCACAATTGTCTTCAATTCGCTCAATGCAATTACAGGGAATGTCCGTGCAAACAGCAGGAAGCAGGTGAAGAACAAACCGATCGTTCCGGTGAAAATTCCGATCTCAACCCATGTCGGGTGATACATTGTCCAGTTCGAAGGCATATAATCACGGTGCAGGGACGTAACGATAATTACGAAACGCTCGAACCACATACCGATGTTTACTACGATGGACAGGATGAATGTTGCGATGAGGCTTGACCGTACTTTCTTGAACCAGAAGAGCTGCGGTGAGACAACGTTGCACGTCATCATTCCCCAGTAGCTCCACCAATATGGTCCGGTTGCACGGTTCATGAATGCATACCCTTCGTATTCGACACCTGAATACCAGGAGATGAAAAGTTCGGACAGATAAGCAACACCAACCATTGATCCGGTGAGGGTGATGATGATGTTCATCATTTCCATGTGCTGGATGGTGATGAAATGTTCGAGGTTCAGAACCTTACGCATGATGAGCAGCAGTGTTGCTACCATCGCAAAACCGGAGAAGATCGCACCGGCAACGAAGTACGGAGGGAAAATCGTGGTGTGCCATCCCGGAAGGATGGACGTCGCGAAGTCCATAGATACAATTGAGTGTACGGAGAATACAAGTGGCGTAGAAAGACCTGCGAGTACGAGTGACACTTCTTCGAAACGCTGCCAGTCTTTTGCACGTCCGCTCCATCCGAAGCTGAGGATGCGGTAAATCTTCTGCTGCATCGGTTTCTTCTGCATCTTGAAACGATCGCGGATCGCACCGAAGTCAGGAATAAGACCGAGGTACCAGAACACCAGTGAAACAGAGAAGTAAGTGGATACCGCGAACACGTCCCAGGTAAGTGGTGAGTTGAAGTTTACCCACAATGAACCAAACTGGTTAGCGTGAGGGAACAGCCAGTAATCCAGCCACGGACGGCCGGTGTGCATTGTAACGAAAACTGCAGCGCACAATACGGCGAAGATGGTCATCGCTTCGGCAGAACGGTTAATTGCCATACGCCATTTCTGACGGAACAGGAGAAGTACAGCCGAGATAAGAGTACCGGCGTGACCGATACCGATCCACCATACGAAGTTGGTGATATCCCATGCCCAGCCTACCGTTCTGTTTGCACCCCACTGACCGATACCGGTACCGATGGTGTATGCGAGACAGCCGAAGCCCCATGTGAATGTTCCAACTGCGATAAGGAATACCAGCCACCAGTACTTGTTGGCTTTCCCTTCTATCGGCTTCGCGATCTCAGCTGTAATGTCGCTGTAGGACTTGTTCCCCAGGATCAGCGGATCTCTTAGCGGTGATTCGTGTTGCATAACGGAATATTAATTCGTTCGTTCGTTTATATTTTATTCAGTGGCTTAGATGTGCGCGTCAACGTCATCACGGTTCCACACTTTCGTCATATAGAATACGGATGGACGTGAACCCACCACTTCGAGTACCTCGAACTTGCGTCCGTCTTTTTCCATTTTCGACACTGCGCTTTCAGGATTCAGAATATCGCCGAATACAATGGCATCTGTAGGACAAGCCTGCATGCAAGCCGTCTTGATTGAACCATCAACAACAGTTGTACCTGCTTTCTTCGCATCCAGCTTTCCGGCCTGGATACGCTGAGCGCACATTGAGCATTTCTCCATTACACCACGTGCACGAACTGTTACATCCGGGTTGAGTACCATGCGTCCGATATCGTCCTGTGCAGGATTCAATCCTTTGAAGCGGTGGTATTCAACATAGTTAAACCAGTTGAAGCGACGTACTTTGTATGGACAGTTGTTTGCGCAGTAACGTGTTCCCACGCAACGGTTGTAGGTCATCTGGTTCAAACCTTCGTTGCTGTGAGTAGTTGCAATTACCGGACAAACTGTTTCGCAACCTGCGTGGTTACAGTGCTGGCACATGATCGGCTGGAACGCAACTTTCGGATTATCGAATGTCGGGCTTTCCATATGACGGTACATTTCCATTGTACCCATTTCGCCTGATGTCTCCGCTTCTTCCTTCACAGTATCGCTGCTGTAGTAGCGGTCGATACGCAGCCAGTGCATTTCGCGGCTCTTGCGGATTTCATCCCTGCCAACAACCGGAACGTTATTCTCCACTGTACATGCAACTACACATGAACCGCAACCGATGCAGGAGTTCAGATCAATTGCCAGTGCCCATTTGTGATTCGGACGTTCGAAGTCGTTCCACAGTGTTACCTCTTCAACCGCCTGCTCACCTTTATAAGTGTGCATCGTGTTGAGCGGGTTTCCTGCGCGTTCGTCTTTCTGGTATGCAGCCAATGTAGTTTCACGAAGAATATCTTCGTTACGACCCATCATTGTGTGGTGTGTCTGGGTAGCAGCGATACGGTAAGTTTCACCTTCTACTTTTGCAACTGTTGCATCAGAAGAATAACCCATTGTACCCGATGCAGTCATTCCGATTGCAGGGTAGATGTTCTGACCGATGTTGTCAACGTATTCATTGAAACCTGTGCGGCCGTATCCAAGCGCAATACCGATTGTTCCTTTTGCCTGTCCTGGCTGGATCCAGACCGGAAGTTTCACTGTGTGCCCGTTAGCAGTAACGTTCACCATGTCGAGATTATCTTCCATCTGGTCAAAACGAACCATCATGGTTTCGTCTTCCATACCGAAGAGGTTCAACGCTTTTGCATCCAGCGGATGCATGGTAACGTAGTTGTCCCAGGTAATTTTCGAAATAGGATCCGGCATTTCCTGCAACCATGGATTGTTTGCCTGGTTACCTGAGCCGATTGATGTTTTTGTGTAGATAGAAAGCTCATAAGCGCCGCCTTTTGCTGCAGCAATCTGAGATTTCGCTTCTTCCATTGAGAGGGTTCCGCCTGTGAACATTACAGCGCCGGCAACAGCAGCTACAGCAGGAGCAGCTTCCGCTGTTGCAGTATCGTCTGCTCTTTTCTCAACCGGTTTCTTTGTTTCTTCTTCTTTGCCCGTTGTTACCGGTGCAGCAGCTGTTCCTTCGAATACGCCATCGCGCACAACGGAGATCCAGAATGCATTGAAATCGCCGTAGTTCGACTGCATTGCCTGCATACCTGCCCATGTCTCTTTTACATAAGCCAAATAGTCCTTTGAATGGCCCGACCACTTAATGAAAGACTCCTGGGCGTGACGTGTGCTGAATAAAGGACGGATAGCAGGCTGTTGCAGGCTATAGTGTCCGGTACGCGGCAGATGATCGCCCCATGCCTCCAGGTAGTTGTGATCAGGAAGGATGAAATCGCAAAGTGCGGCTGTTTCATCCACGTGCGATGCGAATGAAATTTTTGTGTTCACCTTACTGAGAGCTGCTTCGAATCCAAGTGCTTTCGGTGCAGTGTAAACAGGGTTCGCCCCGTAGAAAATGATCGTGTCGACAGAGCTGATGTTCTCCACCAGTTTCTTCAGTGCTGCATCATCACCCTGGTGTGTGAAGTCTTCCACCGAGGTATTGATGGTTGTTCCGTAAGCGCCGATCTGCTTGTTGATCATATTAACAACGAGCTGAACAGCAGCATCGTTTGATCCGGAAACAACGAGTGCTTTGCCGCCTGCACCTTTCAATGCAGTAACCACTTTCTCTACTTCGGTTTTCTTCGCATCGTATGGTTTGCCGTCTCCGCCAACACCCTGCAGGATTGCCAGTGCAATTGCACCTATTTCCGAAGGTTTTACCGGGAAGCGCTCATCGGCGTTTGCACCGGTCAATGAAAGCTGAGACTCGAACTGAAAATGCTTCGACATTGTTTTCTTGTCGGCATTGACTTTACGTGTCATTCCATACTGCTTCGCGTGTTCAACCGGAGAAACCCAGTTGCCGAGGAAATCGCAGCTGAGACTTACAATTACGTCTGCTTTATCGAAGTTGTAAGTAGGGATCATTGCTTTTCCGTGCGATGAAAGGTTTGCTTTCAGCATTCCGGAATAAGACACTGCATCATACATTACATGCTGGACGTTTCCGAATTTCTTTTTGAATCCATCAATCGCCCGCATGGTAGATGGAGAAATGATAGTGCCGGAAACAATTGCTATTCCTTTGGAAGCAGCAAGACGCTGTGTGATTGCATCATCTACTTCCTGCCAGGACTGATCAACACCCCATTCTGTTTTTGCTGCAATCGTAGTATCAACAGAATCAGCAGCGGGCGCGGTTGCAGGACCATTGCCTTTCATCTTCGGTCCACGAAGACGTGTTGAATCGTATAGGGAAAGCACAGAAGCCTGTGTACGTGCGTTGGTTCCGCCCCATGTTACTTTGGACAGAGTGTTTCCTTCGATCTTGATCGGGCGGCCTTCACGTGTTTTAACGAGAACGCTGTTGTAATCGTGACCATCGAAGAACGTAGATGCGTACCAGTTTGCAACGCCTGGAGTAATTTCCTCCGGACGGTTCATATAAGGAACAGCTTTCGTAACCGGAGTTTCGCAGGCAGCGAGGGTAGCTGCAACGGTAGAGAACCCGAGGAACTTCAGGAAGTCGCGACGGCTGGTGCCTGCTTCGAGGATGTTTTTGTCACCTACGAATTCTTCAACCGGGATGTACTCGGCAAATTCCTTCTGGTTTTTCTCAGCAACGCTTGCTTCGTTGTTGAGGTGAGCCAGGCCTTTCCAGTATTTTGTTTCGTTCGCCATAATGTTTTGCGATCTATATGCGGTTCTTGAAATGTCTTAGTACAACTTATTAATAGTGACAACGACCACACTCGATTCCACCTGCCATAGCAACAGTGATCGGTTGTCCTTTGTATTTCTCTTTCATCTTCTCGTGAAGCTCCGTATAGTACCCGTTGCCCTCCATTTTCAGAGGAGTGTTGCGGTGACAATCGACACACCAGCCCATCGTGAGCGGACGCTGCTGTTCAACCGTTCCCATTGCTTTCACATCACCGTGACACTGTTCGCATGCCACTCCGCCTACAACTACGTGTTGCTGGTGAGAGAAGAATACATGATCAGGAAGAACATGCACTTTGTTCCACTGCAGCGGAACCGGCGTACGTGTATAAGCACCAACAGCAGGGTTGAAACCTGTTGCGGTATAAATTTTCTGGATTTCTTCTTTCGATCCCGGATTTACTGTTTCCTGGATTGCCTTGTGACAGTTCATGCAGATCATTGCAGAAGGAATGCTTGCCACTTTTGATTTCTCAACGGTAGAGTGGCAATACTGGCACTGGATTCCGTTATCATTCGCGTGAATCTTGTGAGAGAAATTAATCGGCTGGGAAGGATGGTAACCTACCCATTTGCCCGGCTTCACCTCTTCTGCATACACACCCACTCCTTTTGCTGCATACCAACCTTTAACAACCAGCCATCCGAAGAACAGTACGCCCAACAGAGCAACCAGTTTCTTGTGATTGTTTACCCAGTTGCGTGACGCTTCCATGAAAGGAGCTGCAGGTTCTTCTTCCAGTCCTTCTTTCTCACGAACCGCATTGCGAAGGTGAATTTTTGCGTAACGAAGTGTTGTGATAAGAACGAGAAGGATACCGATAGTAATCGCGATTAAGAACCAAGGGTTGGTTTCTTCTGTAACCACTTGCGGACCTGTGGGACCTGTTGGACCAACAACAACCGGATTACCTTTTGTTGCATACGCAAGAATCGCATCAATTTCCTCATTCTTCAGAAGAGGAAATCCCGTCATCATTGTCTTGAACTTTGCCGGATACAAACCAGCGATGTAAGAATCGCCCGACTTAATGACTGCTGCCGGATTACGCACCCAATTGTATTTCCAGTCGCCGGCAGGAATACGATCAAGTACACCTTTCAGAGCCGGACCCGTTCCATCTTTTTCAAGCTGGTGACAGGAAGAACAATTTGCTTTGAAGAGAGCTTTCCCATCCTGCGCGGAAATGTTGGAATTAAAAAGGATGGTAAATGCCAATGAAAATAGAACGACTAGGCGTGTGCTTCGTACGTTTTGCCAGAGACTGGTCATATAGCGATGTTTGCTGTTGGCGATAGATGAAATTCTGCCTTACACTTTAAGGCGTGGCAAATTTAACAGTGATTCACACTTTGTGACTGTTTGGTGACATAAAAATAACCCACTGTTTTTAATTTATAATCTTTCTAAATAAGCGGATTTCTGCAGAATTTTTTACGATTTAGTGGATTCTGCTATTCATCACACAGAACAGAAGAGCAGGCGAAGCGCATCCCTGATTGGTCGAATTTCAGGCATTGAGGCAATGGGGCAATGGGGCATTTTGGCGAAATTTTAGCAGGTCATTCAGATCGTCTGATTTTCAACCGAGCAGTTATTGAGTCATCGAATACACCTATCCCTGATGCCCCAATGCCTAATGCCCCTTGCCTTTTTGCGGTCTGAATCTTGCTACATTTGACTCATGATCTCACGGTTTCTTCTTATTGTCTTCGCGTTGCTCGCGTGGAACATTACCAAAGCACAGGTTTCCACGGACACACTGCAAACAGGTGTGCACGCCGATCCTCGGCTTAAAGTATTGGTTTCCAAACACAAGGAGGTTCTTGAAAAAGGACAGGCCAATGGCTACCGCGTTCAGATTTATTTCGGGACAGACAAGGCCAAAGCGAAAGAAGTGAAGTCGCGGTTCCTGGCTTCTTATTCCAGTGAGGCACGCGCATATGAGATCTATGAGGTTCCGAATTTCAAAATCCGGGTGGGTGATTTCCGTTCGCGTATGGAAGCCTACCGGTTCCTGAAAAAGATCCGCGCTGATTTTCCGGCGAGCTTCATTGTGAATTGCAGGATTGAACTTCCGACGATAAAGTAGGCAGTTGGCAGTTGGGCAGTAGGCAGTAGGCAGTAGGCAGTTGGGCAGTAGGCAGTAGGCAGTAGGCAGTAGGCAATTGGCAGTTGGCAGTTGGGCAATTGGCAGTTGGGCAGTCGTGAGTGAGTGAATAGAAGATGATTCGCCGTTCAAAGTAATTCCCTAACTTTCTCGTGATGAAATTTCTGGCGGCATTCGGAATTGCTTCTCTGTTTCTTTTTGCGTCCTGTGCGAAAGAAGAAGTGGATGGATTTGATTCTCATATCAAGGTCGCGAGCGATTTCAAAGTTGATCCGGCAACCGGAGATACATTTTATAGATTTTATATGCCGAATGGATTTACTCCGAACCAAGATGGACTCAACGATATCTATTACACGCCGGGAGTAGGATTTGACTACGATGATTTTGAAATGAAAATTTTCTCCCGCGAGAATAATCTGATCTATTACACAACAGATTCATGGAGAGGATGGGACGGCAGAGTTCAGGGTGGTGCTGATATGTCCGCTATGGGATTATATACTGTAGAAGTGAACGTTGGCGATACATCGCATGAACAGCATCATTACGTCTACGAAGCATTTCTATACCGTTGATCAATAATACATCCGCATATTGGCGCGGGCATCAATCCACTTGCCTTCGAGGAAAGTAAAACCGAAATGCAGTTCGTGTGAGCCTCCGGTATATCCACTTAGTTCCGAAATCGTGAGATCGTATGAATACGAGAGCGTAAAGTGTGAGTACGTGTAACCCGCAGAAAAAAGCAAAGCATCCTGATTGCGATAGCCCACACCGAAAGAAGCCATGCGATAATGTGCGGTTACAAATCCGGCGACTTGCTGAAAATCTCCCTGCTGCATCATAATTATGGAAGGAACCAGACGGAATCCTTCAGGGTTATACGGGTCATTGTTCCACATCACACCGGATGCGTGAACAACGAAACGCATAGGGAGTTTAGACAATCCCATGAAACCCTCATCGGGTTCAGTAATGTGAAACACAGCTAATCCCGCGCTGATGCGATCTGACATCACGACAAGTCCTGCGGATAAATCAATATTTTTTCTTTTGAGTGAAGCAGGTTGTTCGTTCGTGTTATAGACAAATCCTCTGCGCGGATCAATTGCATCGCCTAAGGTTAATTTGCTCCAGTCGAGTGATTTCGACAGATAAGAGATTTGTACTCCCGGTTGTATTACGATCCTTGCCCTGCCTGTTGCACTGTCCTTCCACAAACCGAATCCCTCGGCGAAATTGAGATCAGCACGATTGGTTGAAATCACACCACCTGCGTTATCGTACATGTAATTCACTCCTACTCCACCGAAGCGTGTGTACATATCTGCACCTGCATTTATCGTCTGGTAATTTCCCGCAAGCTTCGGCCACTGCAAACGGTATCCGGTTTCTGCCCGCAACATTCCGTTAGATCCTGTGAGTGCAGGATTGATCATGGAGCTACCGAAGGATTGATTTGTGAAGAACGGGTCTTGTGCAGAAAGCCCAAATGAGAGAATCACAGTAGATAGAATTGCCAGTCTTCTCATAGGCCTAGATGAATTGACGCAGGTTGCGCATTTGTGACCACTTGTCTTTCATGAAACGGTAACCGAAATGAATTTCATGCGATCCATTGGTGTAGTTTGACAATTCCGAAATCGAGTGATCGTAGGAATAACTAACAGTAATATCGCGCCAGGTACAGGCTGCAGAGAACAGCAAGGCGTCCTGATTGCGATAACCTGCGCCGAGATTGATGCCGTAAAACTTTACATTCACCATTCCAACCAGCATAGAGAAATCTCCTTGTCTCATAACTAATACAGAAGGAATTACGCTGAGTTTATTCTCATCGGGGTCTGCATTGCCAAAGATTCCCGAAGCATGCATCACAAAGCGACGCGGCAAATGAGAAGTGCCGAGAAATCCTTCGTCGGGTTCTGTAAGGTGGAACACTGCAAGACCAAAGCACAAGCGCTTGCCGTAAGTAAGCAGGCCGCACGAAACATCAAATACATTCCGCTTGACGTGATCAAAAGTCTCAACGGGTCCGGAGAAAATTAATCCGGCGGTATCCAACTGTTTTAAGTAGTAAGAAACTTGCACACCTGGCTGAACGACAAAGCCCGATTCGCTCTTAGTGGTCTTGAGCAACAGCGGATAGGAATAGTTGAAATCGAACCTGTTCGTTTTCATCAATCCGATTTCATCGTACAAGTAATTAAATCCTACGCCACCGAATTTTGTGTACTGGTCATACGCTGCGTTGAAAGTAACCGGAGCTCCTTCGGATTTTACCCATTGCAAACGATATCCAACTTCAGCACGTGAGCATGCGAGCGAACCGGCGTATGCAGGATTGACCATTGACCAGCCGTAATTGTACTGCGTGAAGAATGGGTCCTGTGCGGATACGCCAACGGAAATCAAAGTGAACAGAGTAGTGAATGCAGCTTTCATGCGAATGAAAGTTACAAAATCATTTCGAACCAGGCTCGTTCAGCTTCTTCTCAATTTCTGCTGCGAGATTGTGCCAGAGATCGACCACTACTCCATCGCGTGATGCTCTTCCGGCCATTTGACCCAGTATGCCGGTATCGCCTGCGTATTCTTCACCTTCAAACGCGGTTTCTACGTGCACGGAATCGCTATTGAATGCGTGAACAGGAAACGCACATTGAGGTTTGCCTGAGATGAAATCTACAATAATTGCAGTGCCGCCAATTTCTCCGGGAGTAAACTCTACTTTTATCGGATCCAGTTCCGGTTTCACGTATTGCTTCGTATCGTTGATGAAAACGCAGATGTATTGATTATCTATCACCTGGCGGATTTCACTCGCAACAACAAAATATCGTGTTTCCGATGATTGGTATCCGATGCGCATACTTTCCCAACTGAAAAACACCGTTCCGGGATGCAGGTCTTTCTGAACCCGTATGTAACGGAAGAATGAACAATCAGATCCGTTCTTATTCAATTCCTGGGGTTCGAAAATCATGTATGGCTGACCATCTTTCAAAATCTTCAACCTACGTTTGATTTCGTCGGGACACGGATTCTGCATTTTCATTCCGGCCGGTAGATTCAGCAGAATTGTGTCGAACCAGGGGATATACTTCGCACAGATTGCAGAATCCTCAATGAACTGCGGAGACCGGGTGAACACAGAATAATCCCGTTCCGGTTTGCTCCGGCAGGAAAGCAAAAGCACGGTTGTAAAAATCACGATGGCGGGAAGTACCGGTTTAAGCATATTCAGCAGGCGTTGAAAATGGATTTATGATGAGAGATAGTTAAACAACAAATAAATAATCCCGACGCATCAATAGAGTTATTACTTCAACTCAGCCACCTGCCGCTGAATATCTTTCTGAATGTTATCGTACAAGTCGTATCGCACAGCAAATATTGCATCCATCTGTGCAAACTGTTCTTTACGGATCAAAGCACTGTCGGCATACGTTTGGTAATTCACTTCCGGACTGTTGGTCGCATTTACTTCAAAGACACACACAACTTTTGCGGTTGAGTAATCCATCATCACCGCATAGCCTATGCCTTCGCCCGGTGTGTACCCGGATGCAGTTGAATCGAGTTCCGGAAGTTTAAATTTTGCAGTGTCCTCGACAAACACACAGAAATAACGCATGGCTGAAAACTGTTTGATTTTTTCTACAAAGTCGAACATAGTCCATTCCTTCTCCGGATCTATACCAGTCCAGTTAAAGTACACATCGTCCGAACTCATCCAGCTCATTGCATCTTTGCGGCCACGAAAATCAGAACTACCTGGTGTATCAACATTGAACTCATATGGTTTGAAAACCAGTAAAGGATTTTTATCGGTGAAATTCATTCCGTCAAAACATCCGGAAGGACATTTAGTGGCTTTCAGTTCTGAGAATCCAGGAATGTTATTGTAGATCGAATCGATATGCTGCCTGCTTTGATTGATGTAAGCTTCGGCTTCCAGGTATTCATCAGATTGTTCACTGATGTAACCGGTGCCTTCATTGCAGGATGAAAAACACGCAACTACGCAAAACGTAAACGGAATGACAAAACTGCGCATTACCGGTGATTTGAAAAGGAAGTTAGAAAAAAATCCCGACACAAGGCCGGGATTTTCTTACTCTGTCAGATCAAACGTCTCCAGAAACTTCGTCGTGTAATTTCCCTTGATAAATTCAGGATCGTTCATCAGGCGCAAGTGAAAAGGAATAGTGGTTTTCACGCCTTCGATTACGAATTCACTTAATGCGCGACGCATTTTTGCGATTGCTTCTTCACGTGTCTGCGCCATGGTGATGAGTTTCGCAACCATGGAATCGTAGTTCGGTGGAATGGTATAGCCCGCGTAGATATGTGAATCAACACGCACGCCATGCCCGCCCGGAGTGTGCAGAACCGTAATTTTTCCCGGTGAAGGACGGAAATTGTTGAAAGGATCTTCGGCGTTGATGCGGCACTCAATTGCGTGCAGCTGCGGGAAATAATTTTTTCCGGAAATAGGAACGCCCGCTGCAATAAGAATCTGTTCGCGGATAAGATCGTAGTCGATTACTTCTTCCGTTATCGGGTGCTCCACCTGGATACGCGTATTCATTTCCATGAAGTAGAAGTTCCGGTGCTTGTCGACAAGGAATTCCACTGTACCAACACCTTCGTATGCAACGGCAGCTGCGGCTTTACAAGCAGCGTCTCCCATTCTGTTACGAAGCTCATCGGTCATGAAAGGCGAAGGAGTTTCTTCAGCCAGCTTCTGGTGACGACGCTGGATTGAGCAGTCGCGTTCAGAAAGGTGACAGACTTTTCCGTATTGATCGCCGGCCACCTGGATTTCGATGTGACGCGGTTCTTCAATGAATTTCTCCATGTACATCGCACCGTTTCCGAAAGCTGCTTCTGCTTCTTTCGATGCCGATTCGAAGTTGGCGATCAGTTCTTCTTCGTTCCAGTTGATGCGCATTCCGCGTCCGCCACCACCAGCAGTTGCTTTGATGATCACAGGATATCCAACTTCTACCGCAGAACGCTTTGCATGTTCAATATCTTCGAGCAATCCTGCGCTTCCCGGAACACATGGAACACCTGCAGCAAGCATAGTTGCTTTTGCGTTGGACTTGTCGCCCATTGAATCAATCTGTTCAGGAGTGGCACCAATGAACTTGATTCCATGCTCTCCGCAAATACGTGAGAACTTGGAATTTTCGGAGAGGAAACCGTAACCCGGATGAATTGCATCAGCATTTGTAATTTCAGCTGCAGCAATAATGCTCGGGATATTGAGGTACGAATCTTTGCTTGGTGGCGGACCGATACACACTGCTTCGTCGGCGAACTTTACGTGAAGTGATTCGCTGTCGGCAGTAGAATAAACAGCCACTGTTTTTATTCCCATTTCGCGGCAGGTACGGATGATGCGCAAGGCAATTTCACCGCGGTTCGCGATCAGGATTTTTTTGAACATCTTCTCTTTTGCCATTGGCGTGAGTTTGGAGCATGGAGGGAGGAGAGAGGAGTCAACACTGGTGTGCGACTACCAACTGCCCTACTGCCACCTGCCTACTGTTATGCTGGTTCTACTAAGAAGAGTGGTTGATCGTATTCAACCGGAGTTGCGTCGTCGACAAGTACTTTCACGATCCGTCCGCTTACTTCGCTTTCGATTTCGTTGAAGAGTTTCATTGCTTCGATGATGCAGAGGACTTTCCCGGCTTTGATTTCATCCCCGACGTTTACAAAAGTTGGTTTATCAGGACCAGCTGAACGATAGAATGTACCGATCATAGGAGATTTGATAGTGATGAGGTTCGCATCCGAAGATCCGCCTTTTGTTTCCGGGGCTTTTGTTTCTCCGGAAGACTGGGGTGCCTGCTGCTGCATTTGCTGCTGCATCTGCTGTACAGGCTGCTGCTGCATCATTGGAACGGCCTGCTGAACATATACCGGTTGATCAACCTTGTTCTTACCATTGGTCTTGATCGTGATCTTGACGTCTTTGGTTTCCAGTTCAACTTCACTTACACCCGACTTCGCGACAAATTTGATTAGGTCCTGGATTTCGTTGAGTTTCATTGTGCGTTTTGTTTGTTAACTGTTATTCGGGATGAAGCCCGTCTTCACAAATTCTTTTCCGGACAGGCAAATATAAGGTCTGTTCAATTATTTGGTGTCATAAGCCCACTTGATATATACACTACCCCAGGTAAATCCACCTCCAAATGCGGCGAGTATGATATTATCGCCCTTTTTGAAGCGTTTTTCGTAATCGTGCATAAGCAGAGGAATTGTTGCCGCGGTTGTATTTCCGTAACGCTCGATGTTCATGAGCATTTTTTCGGGACCGATTCCCATGCGATTTGCAGTTGCATCGCAGATCCGTTTGTTCGCCTGGTGAGGAAGCAGGAATGCAACATCTTCTCCGGTGAGATGGTTGCGTTCGAGAATCTGTGCAGAAACCTCTGCCATGTTTACCACTGCATGCTTGAACACAGCCTGTCCTTCCTGGTAAACATAATGTTCGCCCGCATCAACCGTTGCATGAGATGCAGGAGAAACGGAGCCTCCGGATGCCATGTGCAGGTAGGTAACTCCGGTGCCATCTGACTTCAGGATAGAATCGATTACTCCGTTTTCATCTTTCGAAGGTTCCAGCAAAACCGCACCTGCGCCATCACCGAAAATGATGCACGTTGCGCGGTCTTTATAATCGACGATAGACGACATCTTGTCGGCGCCCACTAAAATCACTTTTTTATGACGACCGCTTTCGATGAACTGAATGGCTGTTGTCAATCCGTACAGAAATCCGGAACAAGCTGCGGCAAGATCAAATCCCCAGGCGTTTGTTAATCCTGCCCTTGTACAAACGAGATTCGCAGTAGAAGGGAAAACATAATCAGGAGTTACCGTTGCAATGATAACCAGTTCAATTTCTTCCGGTTTTGTATTCGTTTTCTCCAGCAGATTTTTGATTGCGTTTACTGCCATTACAGAGGTGCCCTGCTTTTCACCTTTGAGAATTCTGCGTTCCTTGATTCCGGTGCGCGACTGAATCCACTCATCGGTGGTATCGACCATCTTCTCCAGGTCGGCATTCGTGAGTACCGTTTCCGGTAACCATGCTCCAACTCCTGTTATTGCTGCCCTAATCTTTGTCATACTCAGAATGCTTTTCTGATTTTGTCCGGGAGATTTGCATTGACCACATCACGCGAAAGAAGAATCATGTTCTTAATTGCGAGAGGGCTTGATATTCCGTGTCCGATCATTACGTTACCGTTCACGCCGAGCACCGGGGTGCCGCCGTAGAGTTCGTAGTTGAAGCGATCAAGATATTCGTCTTTGATATTGCGTTTCTTCATCGCCGTGTGAAACGACTCAGCAAATTTCAGCACGATATTACCGGTGAATCCTTCGCACACAATTACATCCGCTCTGTCGCCGAAAATATCGCGTCCTTCTACGTTGCCAACGAATTTGAAATCGTGCGATTCTTTCATCAGGTCGTATGCGGCTTGAGCCACCAGGTTTCCCTTTTCCGGTTCTTCGCCGATGTTGAGTAATGCAACCCGTGGTTCTTTCACATTGAAGACATGCTGAGCGAAAAGCTTTCCGAGAATTCCGAACTGGTACAACACGTCGGGTTTGCAATCGGCATTGCTGCCGACATCGAGGAGGAGATTGAATCCCCCATTCTCTTTGGGGAATGCCGTAGTGATGCATGGACGGATTACGCCGGGCACCGATTTCACGGTGTACATCGCACCCACCAGCATAGCTCCGGTGTTACCGCAACTTGCAAACGCGTCGAGTTGGCCTGCAAGCATCAACTTGAGACCAACTGCGATTGTAGAATTCTGTTTTTTGGAAAAAGCCTTAACGGGATGTTCTCCCATTTCAATCACCTCTGTTGCGTGTACGATGTCAACTGCAGAAGGATCAATTCCCTTTGCTTTGAGGTGAGCGCTGATCTGTTCCTGATCACCAATCAGCACTAACCGGATCGTTGGGTCGATTTCTGCAAGCGCAAGACACACGCCGTCAAGCGGTGCCTGTGGTGCAAAATCTCCGCCAAGGATGTCGATCCCGATTCGCATTCAGCGGGCGCCCTTAGTCTTTTTTCTCCATCACCACTTTACCCTTGTAATACAGGGCGCCATCGTGCCAATAAGCACGGTGCCAGAGGTGAGCTTCGCCGGTTACACCGCAAACAGCGATGTTAGGCGTTTCAGCCTTGTAGTGAGTACGACGCTTATCGCGGCGGCTTTTGGAGTGGCGTTTCTTAGGATTTGGCATAACTATTACTTATTTAATTAATTGTCTTTTAGATTTTTCAACGCATCCCATCGTGGATCCGTTGCGTGATCATCTTCATTCTGTTTTTCGCCGGGATGAAGCTGATCGAGTTTCTGAATAACATCAGGATCGCAACCAACATTCTCCGGACACACACGCTTGGCAGGAATGGCAAGTACTATGTACTCGTAGATATACTGCGTAAGGTCAAAGTCGTTCTGCGATTGAGGAATACTGATCAGGTCATCTTCATCTTCGAAGTGATCGGAGTTCAGATTCACCACCACATTCCGGTGATCTTCAATCGGCTGATTGTATGTGTTGCCACAACGATCGCAATCGAGTTCAACGAAACCGTTGATCGTGATATCCAGGTTCAGCAGGTGCTGCCTGCGTTCCATTTCAATCGCAACTTTGACATTCCCCTTTTTGATTTCGGAGAATTCGAGTGATTCAAAGAACGTGTTGTCCAGCACGACGCTGAAACTGTAATCTCCTTCTTTCATCCCCGAAAAGGGGATCACCAGATCCTTCATTTTAAGCTCCTTTCCCCTTCCGGTTGAAGGGTCGCAAAACTACAATAATTAACAGGATTTCAACAAAAAAACTCCTTAAAAGTTGGGGGTTTTGGTGAAAATTTGGGCAAAAGTGGGCGGTTTTTCGAGGAAAAGCACAAAAAAACGGTTGGATTTCTACCGTCAGCCTTGTCCTGAGCTTGTGGAAGGGACGCTAAAACGCCAAGATTCTGAAAACTTACCGTTCCCTTCCCTCTTTCTGCCTCGGCGACGCCTTCAACGGATTCGCGCTGATCTCCTTCCAGTTGGCACGCTGATTGAAAATATCAACGGCTGTAAAGATCGCTTCACGCAAAGAAGTTTCTGATGCGAGATTTTTTCCTGCGATGTCGAATGCTGTTCCGTGATCGGGTGATGTGCGGACGTAGGGAAGTCCGGCAGAAAAATTTACGCCGGAAGAAAACGAAACTGCTTTGAATGGTGCAAGACCCTGGTCGTGATACATGGCGAGAACGCCGTCGAACTTCTGCCAGTTTCCTGAACCGAAGAATCCGTCGGCCGGGTATGGACCGAATGCGAGAATGCCTGCAGCTTCCAATTGCTTCACTGCAGGAAGGATGATGTCTTTTTCTTCGTTACCGAGTTCTCCGTTATCGCCGGCGTGCGGATTCAATCCCAACACAGCAATACGTGGTTTGCGTATTCCGAAATCTTCCAGCAAAGTTTTCGCCATGAGCTTTCCCTTGGCGACAATCTTTTCTGCCGTGACCGCTGCCGCAACATCGCGCAACGGAAGATGTTCTGTAACCAAACCCACACGCAGATCATGGCTAACGAGCAACATGAGCACTTCACTTGCGCCGAATTTTTCTTTAATGTAACCGGTGTGTCCGGTGAATCCCGGCAAAGCAAGAGCAACTGCATGTTTGTCCACGGGTGCCGTCACAATTACGTCGATGTAACCGTTCTTCAGATCATCTATTGCAGTATTGATTGATTTCAGCGCGAGCCGGCCCGAAGTTTCAGACGGAACTCCGAATTCAACATCGTCCTCCGTTTCAAAACACGGAACAAGATTGATGCGTTTCTGATTCAGCGCTTCATTGGGTTTCACCACATGAACACCGAAATCTTCAATGCCCATCGACTTACGATGCGCCTGCAAGACTTTCACGGAAGAATAAATAACCGGAGTGATCAGCTCAGTGATCAAAGGATCAGACAGTGCACGGATGATGGTCTCGGGACCGATTCCGTTCATGTCTCCTTGCGTAATACCAACTCTAATTTTATTCTCAGACATATTGTTTCAAATCAAGTTCGCGTTTCCGGAATAGGGGACGCGGGATGAGGTATGCGGCAATTCTTGCTATTCCGTTGTCCAGCCAACCACAGAACAAAGATTATCGTCGCCGGTGGTTTTCCATTTCGATGTTTCGGCGCACCAGTACGCTGCTCCCATCTTGAAGCTTTCGCCACCCATGATCATTTCGTACGGAAATGCGATTCCACCTTCGGTCGCAACTGCAAGCTTTGGTGTACAAAAGTAGTAACCAATTGACTGTCCGCTGTGTTTTATTTCATTTCCTTTTCCGGGCGTTTCGTCCATCGCAACTTCAAAACCGCTTCCGATGCGGAAAAATGTCATTTCCTCCACCACATTCTTCTTCAGATCGATGCGGAAATAGCCGCGTGCGCAGTTGTAAACGAGATTTCCATCAGGGTCGTTGAGGAATTCGGTGTAATGCCTGTTCTCCGGAAGCTGATCGATCATTCCGATTTTCTTCTGTTCATGCGTTATGTAGTTCACCTTGTAAATCGTTACCACATCGTGAGATGAATTGTAATACGGATACAGAAAATTCAGGTTGTCGATCCACTGCATGGGTAAACAAGGCCGCCCGTTGGGGATCAGTGAAACATCTTCTCCATAACCTGCGTCTTTCACGACTTCCACTTTTGCAGCAGAAGGAGGATAATACCAGATTTTGAAATTCCGCTGGGAACAGTCCGGTTCAACATCCCTTCCCGGCAGGGGATTGTAATTTACGCTGTTCACCTTCGCGAACTTTCCGGTTGTCAGATCGAGGACAGAATAATATACGCCGCGTATGATATCGTTGGTATAAAACACAATGCTGTCGCCGGAGGATTTTACAAACTGGTCGTGCGTATCGACAAGAATTTTTTTGTCGATCATGTCGACAACCTGTCCGTACGCAGTGATGATGTAACGGTTGCGGTAAATCTGATTTCTTCCGAGATCGAAACGTACGCGTGGTACATTGTCACCCGACAGCTGCGTAACAACATCCATTACATTTTCCCGCGCACCGGGAATTCCATCGGTGAAAGGGATGCGCACGATGTGCACGATATGATTGGTGGCGGCTGCGGGATCGTATTCGGCGAGAATAAGAAAACGTTTTTTTCCCCCGGGCGTGCCAACCATTCCGAGAGAAATCATCGCGGCAATCCCGACAGTAATCGGGACAAATGCCGCAACAATGATTTTTGAAAAATGTTTCCTGCCGAAGCCGAGCATTATTTATCCTTTGTACTGCGAAAGGAAATCAATCATCAATCGTACGCCAACTCCTGTTCCGCCTTTCGAACGGTATGCATCTTTCGCCGCAATGAATGCAGGGCCGGCGATGTCGAAATGCACCCATGGAGCTTTCACAAAGTGTGCCAGAAACTTCCCGGCAGTGATTGCACCTGCATAGCTTCCGCCCAAATTCTTGATATCAGCGACGGAAGAAACAATTTCCTCACCGTATTCATCCCAGAAAGGAAATTCTGCAAGCCGTTCGTGAACACGAAATCCGCTGTTTGCCAGTGATTTTTTCACTTCTGTACCGGCTGTTCCCATGGAAACAATACCGTGCGGACCGATGGCCACCATTGCAGCACCGGTGAGTGTTGCGAAGTCCATTACCAATGCCGGATCGAACTTTTCCGCATACGCCAGTGCGTCAGCGAGAATGAGTCGTCCTTCCGCATCTGTGTTGAGGACTTCAACTGTTTTTCCGTTGTACATGGTGAGTACATCTCCGGCAACGTAGGCACTTCCATTGATGCGGTTATCCGTAGCAGGCACAATTCCGATTACGTGTACATTGAGTTTCGCTTTCGAAATTGCCCACATTGTTGCTCCAACAGCAGCTGCGCCGGCCATGTCGCACTTCATGGTTTCCATTCCGGTTCCCACTTTGATATTATAGCCGCCGGTGTCATAAACAACACCTTTGCCTACCAGAACTATCGGCTTTTTGTTGCGTGGACGAGCCGGCTTGTGCTCCATAATGGTAAACGTAGGAGGAAGGTCACTTCCCTTATTCACAGCGAGCAATCCACCCATTTTCAATGCGGTGATTTTTGCTTTGTTCAGTACATCCACTTTGAAGCCCGAGTCTTTTCCGAGTTTTCTGAACTCATGCGCAAGAGCTTCTGCAGACAATGTTGCGGCAGGTTCATTCACCAGGTCACGTGCGATGAACGTTGCCTCCACCGAAATGCGAAGTGCGTTCACCTCCTGTTCTTTCAATCCGGTCGCGACGAGAATCAGTTCATCGAGTGAATTCTTGTCCTTCTCGGTATTGGTCTTGTACTTGAGAAACTGATAGTTCGACAGGAGAATTCCTTCTGCAGTACAGATCAGGTGGTCGTTGTTTCCGGTTGCATCAGCAAGCTCTACCGAGTTGCACTTGTTATCGTTGAAATACGGAATCAATGCGGCGCCGGCTTTACGCAAGACTTCGGCGAGCTTATTCCGTTCTGTTTTCTTGTCTTTGAATATTACCACCAGGCATCCTTGCGGGGTGGTGATTGAAACCGATTTACGGTCGTTGGCCGCCGCATTTCTGAAATACTCAATATCTGTTGCAGAAAGGCTGAATTTCTTCAGTTCATCCGCATTGGAGCAAATGATTACGAGACATTTACTGTCGGAAATCCTGCTGGCACGTTTTATCACCGTCATGTTTACTAATTTTGCAGTGCTAAATGTAGGTATTGTGGTAGTATTTCACCACATAGGATCCTAGAAACATAGCCTTTGTTTGCTAAGCGTGATTCGCAAGCGAATCCGACATAGTACACATAGCGGGGACGATAAAAAAACAAGCTATGAATACCGGAGAATTATTGAAAAGAGGACTGAACCGGGAGTTTTTGACTGCCGAAGAAGGTGTTCACTTGTTCGAAAATGCACCGACTGCAGAGCTGATGTGGGTGGCGAATGAACTGAGGAAGCAGAAGAAAACTGACGGGAAAGTGACGTGGATTATCGACAGAAATGCGAACACCACGAACGTATGCATTGCCAATTGCAAATTCTGCAATTTCTACAGAATTCCAGGGCATTCTGAATCGTACATCACCGATCTCGAAACCTACCGCAGGAAAATTGAAGAAACGTTCCGCTATGGTGGAGAACAATTACTGCTGCAAGGCGGGCACCATCCTGATCTTGGATTGAAGTTTTATACCGATCTGTTCCGCAACCTGAAGCAGATGTTTCCGAAACTGAAACTGCATTCACTCGGTCCGCCGGAGATTGCGCATATCAGCAAGCTCGAAGGAATGACGCACACGCAGGTGCTTTCCGCATTAATGGAAGCCGGCCTGGATTCACTTCCAGGTGCCGGTGCAGAAATTCTGAATGATCGTGTTCGCCGTTTGATTTCGAAAGGTAAATGTTCCGGGCGCGAGTGGCTGGATGTGATGCGTGCTGCGCACAAACTTGGTCTGACAACATCGGCGACCATGATGTTCGGGCATATTGAAACAACTTACGAGCGATTTGAACATCTCGTCTGGCTGCGGCAAGTGCAGAGTGAAAAACCGGAAAACGCAAAAGGATTTCTCGCGTTTATTCCATGGCCCTTCCAGGATGACGGAACATTATTGCGTCGCGTGAAAGGTGTGAAGAACACAGTAACGGGAGACGAATACATCCGCATGATTGCCATGAGCAGAATTATGCTGCCGAATGTGGAGAACATACAAGCTTCGTGGCTTACGGTCGGCAAGGAAACTGCGCAGATGTGCCTGCATGCCGGTGCGAATGATTTCGGATCGATCATGATTGAAGAGAATGTGGTTTCTGCTGCGGGAGCGCCGCATCGATTTACTTACAAAGGAATCATGGCGGCAATTGAAGAAGCAGGATTTGAACCGCAGTTGCGTACTCAACAGTATGAGTATCGTGAGTTGCCGAAGGATATCGTTGAACAGGTGATCAACTACTAACCGCGGTTTGTCCTTTCCACTTTTTTTAGAAAAAAGTGGAGCAAAAAATCGGTCGCTTATTTCTTTCCGGCTAATTTTCTCGTCCGCTCAATCCCACGCCGACCTAGGTGCGCTCGCATGCTTCAACATAAGGTCGAGTACAATTCGTTCCGAGACAACATAATCGCTGCGCGCTTGGTCGGCTACCACACATGCCTGCGCTGATTGCCCGAACGGAAAATTTATCCGGAAAGAAATTGGCGGCCCCCACGCAGAAGTGTACGTTTTATCGATGACCGTCTGAAGTGTATGCCTTCGAGGAGAAATACTTTAGCTTGATTCAAGCGTTTCTTTAGCCGTGTGGGTTTATCCCGCAGCTGAAGAAACGTGAGTGAATAGTAGTAGGCCAGACAATTTTCAATATGCCGCTGGAGTAAGTACATTTGAGTGGTGACCACTAATCAATCCCTCCCGCTCTCCAAACAAATTGCCTACGCATTTGGCATGATGGCCCTTCGACTCATTACATTCGCTCAGGATGACAAATAATCAAAGTCTGCCGTTATCTAAACAAATAGCTTACGCCTTCGGAATGCTAGGGTGGGGAATTATGATCAACCTGATCAGTGTGATCATTGTGTATCTGTACGTACCGCCCGATGCCAGCGGATTGCCGAAGCTGATTACGCAAGCGACAATTTTCGGAGTGTTTAATGTGATTGCGATTATCACCGCAAGTGGCAGATTGGTTGATGCGGTGTATGATCCGTTTATTGCACAGTTCAGCGACCAGAGCAAAAATCCGAAAGGAAGAAGAATTCCGATCATGAAGTGGGCGATCATTCCTTCCTTCGTTTTCTGCTGTCTTGTATTTTATCCGCTCACCCATTCCGAAAGCACCGCGAACATTGTTTGGCTGGTAATCACGCTGATCCTGTTTTATGTTTCTTCGACGAGTTACATCATTCCATACAATGCATTGCTGCCTGAACTTGCTCATGATTCTGTGTCACAGGTAAGATTGGCAACGTGGCAATCGGTCGGTTATGTTGTCGGAATCGGTGTGGCCTCAAATGCGTTCAATCTCACAGATGTGCTGCACACGAGTCTCGACATGAGTTCGCGACTGAATGCGCTTCAGCTCACAGTTGTGATTCTTGCTGCGCTTGGTGCAGTGTGTATGCTGACGCCGGTACTTGCCATTGATGAAAGGGAATTCGGTCCGAAGAAACCGCATGCCGTTCCGATGCGGCAGGCATTGCGGGAAACATTGACCAACCGGAATTTTCTGTTGTTCGTGGTTGCGGATTTTTCGTATTTCATCAGTGTTACGTTGATCACTTCCGGGCTGCTTTACTTTGTAAAAGTGCTGGTACAGCTGCCGGAGTCGCTGGGAAATAAACTGATGATCACGATGGTATTGGTTTCGTTTCTGTTTTATCCGGTGACGAATATGCTGGCGAAGAAAATCGGGAAGAAGAAAATTGTTTTGGGTTCGCTGTTTTTGCTTTCCGGAATTTTTCTTGGTGTGTATTTTCTCGGGAAGGCTGATTTCAGTCCGCGTATTCAGATATTCGGATTGATTGCGCTGGCGGCGATTCCGTTTGCGGCGCTGAATATTTTACCGAATGCAATTCTCGCGGAGATTATTGAGAAGGACATTGAAGAAACCGGGGAGAACAAAGAGGCGATTTATTTTGCTGTGAGATATTTCTTCGTGAAGATTGCGCAGACGTTCGGGATTGCCTTGTTCTCGATGTTGTTGATTTACGGGAAGGATGTGGGCGACGATGCGGGAATCAGGATGAATGGATTGCTGGGGTGCGGGTTGTGTTTGGTGGCGGCACTGGTGTTTACGGGATTTCGGGAGAGAAAAACTAATCTTTAGATTTTCGGTTGCAGCAGAGCTGCTGGTCGGCTTCGAACAATATTTCGGACTTCAACCGCAGAGACGCAGAGGCGCGGAGGATACGCAGAGAGAAATCATGACTGTGGTTGCAGCAGAGCTGCTGGTCGGCTTCGAACAATATTTCGGACTTCAACCGCAGAGACGCAGAGACGCGGAGGATACGCAGAGAGAAATCATGACTATGGTTGCAGCAGAGCTGCTGGTCGGCTGCGAACAATATTTCGGACTTCAACCGCAGAGACGCAGAGGCGCGGAGGATACGCAGAGAGAAATCATGACTATGGTTGCAGCAGAGCTGCTGGTCGGCTTCGAACAATATTTCGGACTTCAACCGCAGAGACGCGGCGGCGTGGAGGATACGCAGAGAGAAATCATGACTATGGTTGCAGCAGAGCTGCTGGTCGGCTTCGAACAATATTTCGGACTTCAACCGCAGAGACGCAGAGGCGCGGAGGATACGCAGAGAGAAATCATGACTATGGTTACAGCAGAGCTGCTGGTCGGCTTCGAACAATATTTCGGACTTCAACCGCCCTTCGACAGGCTCAGGACAGGCTCCGACGCAAAAGATACGCAGAGTGTTTGTGGTTGATGCCTATTGCTTATTGTAACGACGCTAAGGAGTAGAGGATGCGCAAAGTAAATTAGCGCTTGATGTTGTTTGGACGCGCGTAGATCATCTGCATGACGTTGATGTTGCGCATGGCGAATGCAGCCTCGCAGTAGCAGAGATAATAATTCCATTTGCGGATGAACTCGTCGTCGAAGCCGAGTTTTTTTACTTCAGGCAGATTCGCATTAAAGCGATCGTACCACGTACGCAGCGTTTTCGCATAATGTAATCCCATGTCTTTGAGATCAACGAGTGTGAGATCGCCGGTTTTGTTGATGGCTTCGTTCAATGCGCCGACAGATGGAAGCAGTGATCCCGGAAAAATATGTTTCTGAATCCAGTCGACACCGTTCCTGATCTGTTCGAAGCGGGAGTCGGGACAAGTGATTACCTGGATTCCAAGAATACCATCTTTCTTCAGAAGCTGGTGACATTTTTTGAAATACGGTTCGAGGTATTCTGCTCCGACCGCTTCCAGCATTTCGATGGAAACAATCTTGTCGAACTGTCCGGTTGCTTTGCGGTAATCCTGCACTACGACATTCACTTTGTCGGTGAGATTGTGTTTCGCGACGCGCTCTGTTGCGAGCTTATATTGCTCTTCAGAGATGGTAAGCGTAGTTACTTTGCATCCGTATTTGCTCGCAATGTGGATAGCGTTTCCGCCCCACCCGCTTCCGATTTCAAGAACGTGATCGGTCGGTTGCAACTTGAGATGCTGACATAAGCGATCGTATTTTTCGTACTGCGCCTGCTCAAGATCCAGTTCCTCATCGCGGAAATAAGCAGAAGAATAAGTCATTGAAGGATCGAGGAACAGAGCGAAGAAATCGTTATTGAGATCGTAGTGTTCTGAAATATTTTTACGCGAGCCCTTCAGACTGTTTGAGCGACGTAAGTGACGAACTGTATTGAAGGCTTTCAGAATATTCAATACTGCCGACTGCGCTGCACTGCCCGAAACACCCGGCGCATTTTCTACATTCAACAGAAACCATTTGATGACGTTGGTGATATTGTCCGTTTCCCATCCGCCTTCTACATACGCTTCACCGAAACCAACATCTCCATACAACACGCAGCGTTTGAAAAAACTGCGGTCGTTGATTTTTACGTTCGCTTCAATCTCTCCGTCACCCGTCCCGATTACTTTCAGAGAACCGTCCGGCATCGTGACGTTGAGTTTCCCCAATGTCATTTTATCGAGGAGACTCATTACAGTCCGCTCGTAAAAACCCGGTTTGTATTTTGTTCTGTGTACCATTTTATTCGGTCAGGCTTTTCACGTAGCTCATTGCTGATCTCGCAAAATCCTTGTACTTCGATTTATTTGAAAC
>Ga0255338_1002482_pt1 | contig 26634 bp, 21 predicted proteins | sample MeOH1_35cm_T4_19_FD_203715 | JGI IMG/M metagenome (GOLD analysis project Ga0255338, IMG submission 203715) | Sandy soil microbial communities from University of British Columbia, Vancouver, Canada - MeOH1_35cm_T4_195 | ecosystem: Engineered > Artificial ecosystem > Sand microcosm > Unclassified ...
GACAGTTTGGTCCCTATCTGCCGTGGGTGTAGGAGACTTGAGAGGATCTGTCCTTAGTACGAGAGGACCGGGATGGACGTACCTCTGGTGGACCTGTTGTGGCGCCAGCCGCATAGCAGGGTAGCTACGTACGGACGGGATAACCGCTGAAAGCATCTAAGCGGGAAACCCACCTCTAAACTAGGTCTCCCTTGAGAGCCGTGGTAGACCACCACGTTGATAGGCCGGGTGTGGACGCGTGGCGACACGTGAAGCTTACCGGTACTAATAGCTCGATCGGCTTGATCGCTCTCATTAGTCGATGCCCATCTTCGATGGGCCTGCATGAAGAAAAACCAGCGTTTCGTTCTGATCTGTGCTTCGCCGGCCTGGTGGCTATGGCGGGGGGTCTGAACCCGATCCCATTCCGAACTCGGCCGTTAAACCCCTCTGCGCCAATGGTACTTCGTCTCAAGACGCGGGAGAGTAGGTCGCTGCCAGGCCTGCCAAGCACAGAACAGAGCGTTTCGAGATCAGAAAAGTCTTCCTCACGATGATGCGCCGCCTCGGTCCGGGCCTTTCCCGGCGGCGTTCCGATCTACCCTTCCGCGGGGTGGAGCAGCCCGGTAGCTCGTCAGGCTCATAACCTGAAGGTCGCAGGTTCAAATCCTGCCCCCGCAACCAAGTCGACCCCACCGTTCTCGATGCAAAAAGCCGCCCTTCGGGGCGGCTTTTTGCGTTCCGGCCGCCGTTCGGAGCCCTTCGCGCCGCGCCGGTCCGCGCCGGTCCGCGCCACTTGCCCGCCGACGGCCCGGCGCGGCATCATCGCCCTCCCGCCGCGCGGCCCCGGGCCGCCGATCCCTGCAGGGATCCGTCTCACCCCCCGTTCGAGGAGCGCCTGCCCGTGCCTCAGGAGATCGGAGCGCCCGCCGGCGACGACGTCGTCCGGCGGATCGAGGAGAGCTTCGCCCGCCAGGGTCTGATGGCCCATCTCGGCGCCCGGGTGCACGAGGTCCGGCACGGCGTCGTCGCGATCCGCCTGCCCTACCGGGCCGAGCTCACCCAGCAGCACGGCTACTTCCACGCCGGCGGCACCTCGGCGATCGCCGACACCGCCGGCGGCTATGCCGGCTTCACGGTGTTTCCGGAGAACTCGACCGTGCTCACCGTCGAGTTCAAGCTGAACCTCCTCGCCCCGGCCGAGGGCGAGCTGCTCGAGGCGGTCGGCCGGGTGGTGAGGTCCGGCCGCACGCTGACGGTCTGCCAGCTCGAGGTCGTCGCCGAGAAGGCCGGCCGCCGCACCGTCGTCGCGGTCGGCACGCAGACGCTGATCTGCCTCGTCGGCAAGGCCGACGCCCCCGCCGCCTGAGCGACCGTCCGCCACCACCTCCACCACAGCCCCGCGCCGCAAGGCCGGGGCTTTCTTCATTTCACGGCCGCGCCGCAACGGCACGAGCCGCCTCCTCGCCCGCCCCCTCGATGAACGGTCGTAGCCGCGCCAACTCCTCGGCCAGGAAGTCGAGCAGCACGCGGATGCGCGGCGCCTGGCGCAGGTCCGGGTGGGTCAAGAGCCACAGGTCGGCGGTGAAGGCCGGGTCCGGCGGGGCGAGCCGCACCAGCGCCGGCCGCGCGTCGCCGATGAAGCACGGCAGCGGGCCGATGCCGAGCCCGGCCTCCACCGCCTCGGCGAGCCCGAGCACGCTGTCGACGCGGAAGGCGATCCGCGCCGCCGGCACCGTCTCCTCGACGAAGCGCACCACCCGGCGGGCGGCGAAGCCGTCGCCGAGCGTCACCCAGCTGCGCGCCGCCAGCGCGTCGATCGTCGGCGCGCCGGGGCCGGGAAAGTCCGCGGCGCGGCCGTAGAGCGCCCAGGCGATGCGCGCCGCGCGCCGGCCGACCAAGGTCTCGGGCGGCGCGTCGGTCACGCGCACCGCGACGTCGGCGTCGCGCTTCGAGAGGTTGAGCGCCGGGTTGCCCACCACCACTTCGATGCGCACCTCCGGGCAGCGCTCGCGGAAGCGCGCGAACAGCGGCGTCAGCAGGTGCACGAGGAGCGAGTCGGCCGTCGCCACGCGCACCTCGCCGGCCGGCGAGGCCGCCAGCCCGGCGAGCCGCCGCGTCACCGCGGCGATGTCGTCCTCGACGCGGCCGGCGAGCGCGGCGATCTCCTCGCCGGTGGCGGTCAGCGTGTAGCCGGTGCGGTGGCGCTCGAACAGCGGCGCGCCGAGCGCCGCCTCGAGCGCGCCGAGGCGGCGGAACGCGGTCGAGTGGTTGACGCCGAGCGCCGCCGCCGCCGCCGGCAGCGCCCGCGCCTCTGCCACCGCCTTGACGAGCCGCAGGTCGTTCCAGTCGAGGGATCGCGCGTCGGCCATCGGTCGCTCCGGTGCGAAGCTGCAACGAGCATGTCGCCACCGCACTGATAGCATTGCGCCGGTGCAATCGAAACCATCTGGCGCCGCGCCGCCGCCGGCCTATCTGTCGAGGCGAGCCGGGGCGGACGTTCCGCCCCGCCGGAGGACAGCACCATGGCAGAGCACGGCATCCACCACGTCACCGCGATCGCCGGCCCGGCGCGCCGCAACCTCGGCTTCTACGTCGAGACCCTCGGCCTCCGGCTCGTCAAGAAGACCGTCAACTTCGACGATCCCGGCACCTACCACTTCTATTTCGGCGACGCCGCCGGCAGCCCCGGCACCATCCTCACCTTCTTCCCGTGGGAGCACGTCGCCCCCGGCCGCCTCGGCATCGGCGAGACGGAGGAGACCTCGTTCCGCGTGCCGGAGGGCGCCATCGGCTACTGGACGCACCGCTTCGTCGAGAAGGGCGTCGCGCACCAGGCGCCGGTCCGCCGCTTCGGCGAGACGGTGCTCGCCTTCAAGGATCCGGACGGCATGCGCCTCGCCCTCGTCGGCGTCGCCGGCATCGAGGCCGAGCCGGCCTGGGCGGCCGGCGCGGTGCCGGCCGAGCACGCCATTCGCGGCTTCCACGGCGCGTCGCTGCTCGTCGAGGACGCCGCGCCCACCGCGGCGATCCTGACCGACGTGCTCGGCTTCGCCGAGGTCGCCCGCGAGGGCTCGCTCATCCGCTACCGGGCGGGCGACACCGCGGTCGGCGGCATCGTCGACCTGCACGGCGCCGGCGGCTTCCTGCCGGCCCGCATGGGCGGCGGCTCGGTGCACCACATCGCCTTCCGCGCCGCCGACGACGCCGAGCAGGAGGCGATGGTGGCGCGGCTCGCGGCGAACCACCGCGTGCGCACCACCGAGCAGAAGGACCGCAACTATTTCCGCTCGGTCTACTTCCGCTCGCCGGGCGGCGTCCTGTTCGAGATCGCCACCGACGTGCCGGGCTTTGCGGTCGACGAACCGGCGGCGGCGCTCGGCGAGGCCCTGAAGCTGCCGCGCTTCCTCGAGCCGCGCCGCGGCGCCATCGAGGCGGTGCTGCCCGCCCTCGCCTGATCGCGGCGCCGCCGCGCCCGCCGCCTCGTGCCCGGCCGCAACCCCCTATCGCGGCCGGGCGAACCGTCCGACACTGCGAGGGGCGCGGCGCGCTCGCGCCCGAGGAGCCACGCCCATGTCCCCCGTCGAGTCACCTGTCGAGTCACCCGCCGAGTCACCCATCATGTCACCCGATCCGTCCCTGTCGTTCGCCCACCGCTTCGAGCCGGCCACCGCGCCCGGCCTGCCGCCGCTCCTCCTCCTGCACGGCACCGGCGGCGACGAGAACGACCTGCTGCCGCTCGGCCGGGTCGTCGCCCCCGGCGCGGCGCTCCTGTCGCCGCGCGGCAAGGTGCTCGAGGGCGGCATGCCGCGCTTCTTCCGCCGCCTGGCGGAGGGCGTGTTCGACGAGGCCGACGTGCGCCGCCGCGCCGCCGAGCTCGCCGACTTCATCGCCGAGGCGCGCGCCGCCTACGGCCTGTCGGCGCCGGTCGCCGTCGGCTTCTCGAACGGCGCCAACATCGCCGCCGCGGTGCTGCTCACCCGGCCGGAGGCGCTCGCCGGGGCGGTGCTGCTGCGCCCGATGGTGCCGCTGCCCGATGCCGCGCCCGCCGGCCTCGCCGGCAAGCGGGTGCTGATGCTGTCGGGGTCCGGCGATCCGATCGTCCCGGCCGGCAACGCCGCCCGCCTCGCCGCCACGCTCGCCGCCGGCGGCGCCGCCGTCGCGCACGAGACGCTGCCGGTCGGCCACGGCCTGTCGCAGGCCGACGTCGAGCTCGCCCGCCGCTGGTTCGCCGCCTGAGCGGCGCGGCCCGCCCGGCCGGGCCGCGGATCAGCCCTCGGCGGGCCGCAGCCAGGGCGTCTCGGCGATGGCGTCCCGCTCCACCTCCTCCTCGGTCGCGTAGAGGCCGGAGACGAAGCTCGGCGACCAATAGATCTCGGGGCCGGAGTCCGGGATGTCCTCGACTGTCTCGGAGGTGATTTCGTAGCTGTAGAGGCCGCGATCGTCGCGGACGATCTCGAGCCTGTGCTTGCCGTCGGCGCTGGTGAACGTCTTCACGATCTGCATGCTGGCCGTCCGCTCGCTGCGCTGCGCGCGGGCGGCCGCCCCGGAGCGCCGATCCGCGCCGCGCCATCCGTCCGCCGCCGATCTGCGACGGATGGCGCCGGCCCGCGCGGCCGGGCCCGCCGCCTACCGCCCCGGCAGGAACTCCACCGTCAGCGGCTTGCCGGCGAGGCAGGCCGTGTTCGGCCCGAAGGCGCTGTGCGGCGGCGAGGCCATCGGGTAGAAATAGGCGTTCACGCACTTCGCCTTGTACTTGCCGATCGTGCTGACGCAGCTGGCGTCGGGGTTGCCGCAGCGACCGGGATACTTCGCCGGCCCATAGGCCCTGCTCACCGGCCCGCGGCACGCATAGGCGAGCGCCGGCCCGCAGGCGAGCGCCACCGGCAGGTTGTACGAGGCGCCGCCGGCCCTGGCGCAGCGGTTCGCCGTCCACAGCGCGTCGGTGCACTTCGCCGGGATCACGCTGATGTCGAACCAGATGCAGTCGCCCTTGCCGAAGCAGCCCCGGTCGGTGCCCGGCAGGAACAGCGTCTCGACCATCGTCTGGTGATTGTCCTGCGCCAGGTAGCAGTTGGCCGGCGCCTTCTTCAGGTCGGCGCAGAAGCGGCTCGAGCCGGAGGCGTTGGAGACCCGCGCGACGCAGACCGACCGGGCGGCGATCTTCACGCCGGCGCCGGATTTCGTGCAGCCCTTGCCCCAGGCGATCTGGTTCTTCCGGTGCGTCGAGGTGGTGAAGCCGACGAAGATCGCCGTCGGGCGCCGGTTGAAAATCTTCACGAGCCCGGTGCCGGGGCCCGCCTCGCCGGCCGCCGGCTCGCCCGCCGCGGCCGCCCTGGCGATCGGCGCCGCCAAGAAGTCGGCCGCGAGGAGGCCGGCGGAGAGGAGGCCGACGGCGAGGAGCGCGGCGAGCGGCCGCCGGGCGGATCGGGCGATCGCCCCCGCCGCGCCGATCATCGAAAGCCCGCGGCCGATCCGCCCGAGGCCGCGCGCCGCCCGGCCGGCGCTCGCGCGGGCCGTCGCTCGCCCGGATGCCGAAGGATCGCTCGTGCGGTCGGCCATGATCATCCCTCCCCCCGGTCGCTGCCCACGCGCCGGTCGCCAGACCATAGGCCGGATCGCCCGGCGGCACCAACACGGCGCCCTCGCGGCCCGCGCGCCGTCTCATCGGCCGGCAGGGGAATCGCATTTGCGAGGGGACACCGCCATTGCTGTTCTTCCCTTCGCCCCGCTTGCGGGGAGAAGGTGGCGCGCAGCGCCGGATGAGGGGCGCCACACGACGTAGGCCTTGAATTTCGCCTGCGAAACGCGCCGTCTCGCCGTGGCCCCCTCACCTGCCTTCGCTCCGCGATGGCTGTCCTCTCCCCGCAAGCGCGGGGCGAGGAGGAAGGCAGTGCCCCATATGCGATAGCCCTGCCGCGGCCGGCCTGCCGACGGCGGACCGCGTCGCGCCCTCGGCCCCACTCCGCCGCCGTTGCCAAATCGCCTGCGCTCCGGTAGCACCCGTTGATGCCCGAGCGCGATTTCGACCCTGCTCCCGGCGGCTGGGAGCGTCTCCCCGACGGCGGCTTCATCGAGCTGATCGGCCCCTTGTGGCGCCGCTCGGTCGCGGGGCGGCCCGAGTTCGCCTTCCTCGCCGGCGAGCGCCATCTCAACCGCGGCGGCGTCATCCACGGCGGCATGCTGCTCACCTTCGCCGACCACGCCATCGGCATGACCTGCTGGGCCGAGAACGGCTTCAAGCCGCAGGTCACCATCTCCCTCGACACGCAGTTCATCTCCGCGGTGCAGGCCGGCGAGCTCGTCGTCGCCGAGTGCGAGCTCGTCCGCAAGACGCGCTCGCTCCTCTTCGGCCGCGCCACCATCCGCGTCGAGGACCGCGTCTGCCTGGTCGCCCAAGGCGTCTGGAAGGTCCTCGAGCCGCGGTGAGCACGCGCCTCCACCCCCGACAGGGGTGGTCGCGACCGAGCCGCATCACCGCCCGAGTTCAAATATTTGCCGTTCAAACCGCGATTCACCATAACTTTCAAAGAAGATTCACCGTCCGCAGCCGTTTCAAGTCGAGAATTTCAGCAACTTGTGCGGGAATTGCCGACGCCGGCGGCTGCGGTGACGGCGCGGTCGTGCCGAGGATATCCCCGCGCGCGGGGCGTCGGCCGAGGGCCCGCGGCGGCGGGGCGGCGGGCGGAGTTGTCCCCGCGCGCCGGGTTCTCCGGCCGCGGCCGCGCCGAGTCGGCGAGGGCAGGGGGTTACCGCGGGGCTAGGTCGGCGTGCCGGAGTAGCCGAGCACCTTGGAGAAGGCCGCGCTCATCTCGAGCGCCAGCGCCGCCAGCTCTGCCTGCCGCTCGCGCATCCGCTCCACCGGCGCGGCGATGACGACGGCGTGGCCGACCTTGCCCTCGCGGTCGAAGATCGGCGCGGCGACGCCGCCCGAGCTGAGGTCATACCCGCCGATGCTCGCCGCGTAGCCGCGCGCGCGGTCCTCGCGCGCCTGGGCGGCGATCGCCGCCTTGTCGGTCACCGTCGTCGGCGTCATCGCCACCGGATCGATGCGGGCGATGTAGTCGGCGATGTAGGCCGGCTCCTGAAACGCCAGCATCGCCCGGCCCGAGGCGGTGCAGTAGAGGGCGCGCCGGGCGCCCACCGAGGCGAAGAAGCGCACCGGCACGTCCGGCTGGGCGATCTCGACATAGGTGCTCTCGTCGCGCGTGCGGTCGAGCGCCGCGAGCAGGATCGTCTCGCCGGCGCGCCGGGCGTAGTCGGCCATCAGCGGGCGCAGCGCGCGAACGAGCGGAAACGAGGCGGCGATCATCACGCCGATGCGGTAGGCGAGCGGGCCGAGGGTGTAGAGGTTGTGCTCGGCGCGCACGTGGCCGGAGACCTCCAGCACCCGCAACATGCTGAGAAGGCTCGTCTTCGGCATGCCGACGACGATGCTGAGGCGGGTCAGCGACAGCCCCTCGGGGTGCTCGGCGAGCGCCTCGACGACCGCCATCACCCGCGCCGGCGAGCGCGGGCCGGCGTAGCCGTCGTCGGGGTCCCTGGCGGCCTTCACCGAGCCTTCGCCTTTTGCCGGACCTTCGCTCTTTGCCAAGCCGTCGCTCCCTTCGGGCGGCGGCGCGCCTGCGCCCGGCCCCGATTCGGCACGGCCACATCCTTCCGCGAGCGGGCGCGCGAAGTCCATCCGCTTGTGGCGCCCCGCCGCGCGGTCTCCGGTGCCTCAGCGCCCCGTCCAGACGGGCTTGCGCTTCTCGGCGAAGGCGCGCGGGCCCTCCTGCGCGTCCTCGCTCAGATAGACCGGCGCGAACAGGTGGTCGGCGGCCCTCAGCGCCGCCGAGCGGCCCATCTCGCCCGAAAGGTGCACGAGCTCGCGGCAGGCGCGCACGGTCAGCGGCGCGTTGCGTGCGATGCTGTTGGCGAGGTCGAGCGCCGTCTCCATCAGCGCCTCGGCGGCCACCACGCGGTTGACGTAGCCGAGCTCGTAGAGCCGGCGGGCGCCGATCGGCTCGCCGGTGAGCAGGAGCTCCATCGTCACCCGTTGCGGCAGCATCCGGGCGAGCGGCACCGCCCACGGCGTGCCGCGGCCGACCTTCGCCTCGGTGATCGCGAACACCGCGTGCTCGGCGGCGACGCAGAGGTCGCACATCTGCGCCATCAGCCAGCCGCCGGCCATGGCGACGCCGTTCACCGCGGCGATCGTCGGCTTCGTCACCGCGAGGCCGTCGCCGATCACCGGAATGCCGCCGGGGCCGCGCGGCGGGATCTTGAGGCCGGCCGCGGCCGCCTCCTTGAGGTCCATGCCGGCGCAGAACGCCTTGTCGCCGGCGCCGGTCAGGATCGCCACCGCCAGCGCCGGGTCGGCCTCGAAGCGCTCGAAGCCGGCCCACAGGCCTTCGCGCACCGCCTGGCCGAGGGCGTTGCGCCGCTCCGGCCGGTTGATCGTGAGGATCGCGACCGGCCCGCGCGTCTCGTAGAGCACCGCCTCGTCCATTCCGTCCCTCCCTCGCCTCAGCCGGCCGCCGCCGGGCGCGCGGCGAACGCCGGCTCGCCCTCCACGGGGGCGAGGTGGGCGGCCACCGCGTCCTCGCCCACCTCCTCGAGCCGCTTCGGCGACCACTGCGGCCGCCGGTCCTTGTCGATCACCGCGGCCCGCACGCCCTCGTAGAAGTCGGGCCCGGCGAGCGTCCGGCAGGCGGCGCGGAACTCGCGCGTCAGGCAGGTCTCGAGGTCGGCGCCGCGGGCCAGCCGGAGCAGCCTCAGCGCCACCTTGAGGCTCGTCGGCGAGCGCCCGGCGATCGTCGCGGCGGAGGTGGTGGCGAACTCGCCGCCGGCGCGGCCGAGCGCGGTCAGGATGGCCTCGACCTCGCCCGCCGCCATCGTCCGGTCGATCACCGCGCGGTGCTGCTGCAGCGGACCGCTGCCGGCGGCGACGGCGAGGCCGGCGACGGCCGCCTCGACCTCGGCGAGGCCGGCCTCCGGGCCGAGCCCGGCGAGCGCCTCGGCGAGGGCCGGCAGCCGCTCGGACGGCACCAGGTGATCGGCGAGGCCGGCATGGACCGCGTCGGCGGCGCCGATCGCCTCGCCGGTCAGCGCCATCCAGGTGCCGAGCTCGCCCGGCGCGCGGGCGAGCGCGAAGGTGCCGCCGACGTCCGGCACGAAGCCGATGCCGACCTCCGGCATGGCGAGCCGGGTCCGCTCGGTGACGACGCGGATGCGCCCGTGCACCGCGAGGCCGACGCCGCCGCCCATCACGATGCCGTCCATCAGCACGACATAGGGCTTGGCGAGGTGCGCGATGCGGGCGTTGAGGCGGTATTCCTCGCGCCAGAACGTCTCCGCCAGCCCGTCGCGGCGCCGGCCGCTGTCGGCCACCGCGCGGATGTCGCCGCCGGCGCAGAAGGCGCGGTCGCCGGCGCCGTCGACCAGGATCGCCCGGACGGCGGGGTCGGCCTCGAAGTCGTCGAGCGCCGCCTCGAAGGCGCGCACCATGGCGAGCGTCAGGCTGTTCAGGGCCTTCGGCCGCTCGAGCCGGATGCGGCCGACGGCGCCCTCGCGCCAGGCGCGGAGCTCTTCGGCGGGCATGGCCTCGGCGGCGGGCGCCTCCGGGGTGGCCTCGGGGGTCGCTGCGCCGGTCATCGGGCACGCCCGGCCGGAAGGCGGAGATCGCTGCGCCGCATGGGTCTCGGTTCCTCGATGGCGGTTGGATTCGCGGTCGCCGACATTTCCGACGGGAGGGCGTGCCGACACAAGCCGAAATCGCCGCCGCCGCGCATCGCGGCGCCGGCGGGGCGCGTCGGGCGCGCCGCCGGCCGCCGTGGCCTCAGCGGCCCGTCCAGGTCGGCGTGCGCTTTTCCTGGAAGGCGCGCATGCCCTCGCGCACGTCCTCGGTCTGCGCCATCATCGGCAGCATCAGCTCGGCGTATTCCCAGGCCTGGCGGATCGCCATGTCGCGCATGGCGTGCAGGCCCTGCTTGCCGAGCCGGATCGCCGTCGGCGAGCGGGCGAGGATCGTCGCGACGAGGGCGTCGACGCGCGCGTCGAGCGCCTCGGGCGGCGCCACCTGGTTCAGCACGCCGACGCGGAGCGCCTCCTCGGCGGTCATGCTCTCGCCGGTGATGCAGAGCTCCATGAGCCGCCTGAGCGGCAGCACGCGCAGCATGTGCGGCAGGATCATCATCGGGAAGAGGCCGATCCGGCTCTCCGGCGTGCCGAAGGTCGCCGTGTCGACGGCGACCGCGAGGTCGCAGGCGCACAGGAGGCCGAAGCCGCCGGCGAGCGCGTGGCCGTTCACCCGCGCGACGATCGGCAGCGAGCAGTCCTCCATCAGCTTGAAGAGGTCGACGACGTAGTTGCGCGGCCGCGCCGGGTCGACCGAGAACGGCGCGCCGTCGGCGGTCGGGCTGAGGTCGCCGCCGGCGCAGAACGCCTTGTCGCCGGCGCCGGTGAGCACGATCACCCGCGCCGCCTCGTCGGCGATGGCGCGGCGGATGCCGGCGGCGATGCCGCCGACCACCGCCTCGTTGATGGCGTTGCGCCGCTCGGGGCGGTTGATGGTGATGCGGACGACGGCACCGTCGACCGCGACGAGCACGGGTTCGGCCATCGCTCTCAGCCCCGCCCGCCGTCGGCGCGGAGGTCGTCGCGGCGCGCGCTCGCGCGGTGATCCTGCATGGTCGTGCCTCCCGGTGCGGCGGGCCGGACGCTGCCGTCCCGCGTTTAATGAATGAGATTTACTATTGGTGCCGGGCGAAGGCCTGTCAACGCCGGGCGGCGGTCGATGGCGGTCAGGCGCGGTGTAAGCCGGGGTGTCCGGGCGCCGTGGGGTCGCCGGCCGATCGAGTCCGGATCTTGAAGTGAGCGAACTTCATTTGATCGCCCGGCCGGGCCGCCGTCAGGCGGCGTCGTCCGGCCCGACGAGGGTGATCTTCTCCCGCTTCACCGAGATGCCGGCGGCCTCGCGGTCCCACACCGTGTCGTCGACGCCGGCCGAGCGCAGCACGTGCTTCTCGATCTTCTGGGTCGGGGTGCGCGGCATCTCGGTGACGATGCGGACGTAGCGCGGCACCATGAAGTGGGCGAGGCGCGGGCGCAGGAAGTCGATCAGCTCGGCCGGGTCGAGGCTCGCCCCCTCCTTCAGCGCGACGACGGCCATCACGTCGTCCTCGGCGACCGGGTTCGGCACCGCCACCACCGCCGCCTCCTTGACCATCGGGTGCGCCATCACCTCCGATTCGACCTCGAAGGAGGAGATGTTCTCCCCGCGCCGGCGGATCGCGTCCTTCATCCGGTCGACGAAGAAGTAATCCCCGTCGGCGTTGCGCCTGAGCCCGTCGCCGGTGTGGAACCACCCGTTGCGCCACGCCCGCGCCGTCGCCTCCGGATCCTTCGCATACCCATGGTTGAGTGCCCACGGACAATCGGTCCGCACCACGAGCTCCCCCACCTGCCCATCCGCCACCTCGCAGTCGTTCTCGTCGACGATCCGCACCGAAACGCCCGGGCGCGGCCGCCCCGCGCTGCCGGGCGTCGCCGGATTCGCCTGCGAAATGATCGGCATAGACACCTCGGTCATGTTGAAGTGGCTATAGAGGTCGCAGCCGAAGCGGGCCCGGAACGGTGCGGCGAGGTCGTTGTAGGGAATGAACGTCACGCTCTTCAGCGGGTGCTCGCGATCGTCCGCGGCCTCCGGCTGCTTGAGCAGGAAGCCCGCCATCACCCCGAGCAGGATCGTCGTGGTGATGCCGGTCTCGCGCACCGTCGGCCAGAACGAACGGGTGTCGAACGCCTCGACCACCGAGATCGAGCCGCCGTGCACCAGCATCGCCGTGACCGGCATCGTCCCGCCGACGTGGAACATCGGCAGGTTGACCATGTAGCGGTCGGTCGGGCCGAGGAACGGCGCGGCCGTCGCCATCGAATAGAGGTGCATGTAGGACGACAGCACGCCCTTCGACGGACCGGTCGTGCCCGAGGTGAAGATGATCGACTGGGTGTCCCACGGCGCGATCGGCCGGACGAGCGGGGGCGGCGTCGCGCCGTCGCCGTCGAGGGCGTCGGCGGCGAGGCCTTCGAGCCCGTCGATCGGCGCAGGATCGCCGCCGATCGCGACGACGCTGCGGAGGCGCTCGCGGCGGATGTCGGCGAGGCGCGGCACGAGGTCGGCGTGGGCGACCATCAGCCTCGCGTCGGACACCGCGACGACGTGCTCGAGCAGTCGGCCGCGATAGGCGAGGTTGACCGGGGCGTAGATCGCTCCGAGGAAGTTGAGCCCGAACCAGACCCGTGTCGCGTCGGCGCCGTTCGGCAGCCACGACAGCACGGCCTCCCCCTGGCGGACGCCGAGGTCATGGAGCGCGTTCGCGGCCGCGGTGGCCTCGCGCAGCGCGTCGGCGCAGGTCCAGCGCCGACCGTCCGGGAAGATCGCGAACAGGCGGTCCGGCGTCTCGCGGGCCCGCCGCTCGACGAGGTCGCGCAGGACGCAGGCCTCCGGGGGCGGCATGCGGGGGTCGAGATGGAGCGACACCGTGGCTTCTCCGTCTTCGGCAGGGGCGGCGTCCGTCAATGCACCGCCGCGTACATGATCTTCTCCTCGGTCGCCTCGGCCGGGGAGAACTCCTCGACGATGCGGCCCTGGCGGGCGACCAGAAGACGGTCGGCGAGGTTCAGGACCTCCGGCAGGTAGGACGAGATCACCACGACCGCGTAGCCCTCGTCGGCGAGGCGGTTGATCAGCTGGTGGATCTCGGCGATCGCGCCGACGTCGACGCCGCGCGTCGGCTCGTCGAAGATCACGAGCTTCGGCGCCTGCACCAAGGACTTGGCGATGACCACCTTCTGCTGGTTGCCGCCCGACAGCTCGATCACCCGCGCATTGCCGTTGATCGCGCGGATCGACAACGTCTTGCTCCATTCGGCGGCGAGCGCGTTCATCTCGCCGGTGTGGACGACGATGCCCGGCTTCGCGGCGAGGTGGGCGGCGTGGAGGTTCTCGGCGATCGACATCGTCTCGAAGAAGCCCTCGACCTTGCGGTCCTCGGTGACGTAGACGATGCCGTCCTTCATCGCCGGGCGCGGCACCCGGTAGCGCACCGAGCGGTCGGCGAACTTGACCTCGCCACCATAGAAGAAGTTGCGCTTCACCACGCCCGCGACGATCTTCGCCGTCTCGGTTCGCCCCGACCCGATCAGCCCGAACACCGCCGTCACCTGGCCCTCGTAGATCGAGAACGAGGTGTTGCGGACGATGCTGCCCATCGACAGGTTCTGCACGCTCAGGATCTTCTTGCGCGCCGGGCGGACGGCGCGGTCGCGGCGCTGGTAGAGCTCGTTCGACAGCGTGCGGCCGACCATGCCGCGGATGATCTTGTCGCGGTCGAAGTTGGCCGTGTCGTCGGTGACGACGAGCTCGCCGTCGCGCAGGATGGTGATGCGGTCGGAGATCGCCAGCGCCTCCTCGAGGGCGTGGCTGATGAAGACGATCGTCACCCCGCGCTCCTTGAGCCGGCGGACGAGCGCGAAGAAGTGGCGCTTCTCCTCGGGCGTCAGCGAGGCGGTCGGCTCGTCGAAGATGATCACGCGCGCGTTCTGCAGCACCGCGCGGGCGATCTCGACCATCTGCTTCTTGGCGGCGCCGAGCGCGGCCACCGTCGCCCACGGATCGACCGCGAAGTTGAGCGACTGCAGGAACTGCTGGGCGGCGATGTAGAGGCCGCGTAGGCGGTTGAACAGCTTCTCCTGGCCGAGATAGAGGTTCTGCGCGACCGTCATCGACGGCACCAGGCTGGTCTCCTGGAACACCATGGCGATGCCGTTCGCCAACGCGTCCGACGGCCGTTCGAACGTCACCTCGCGGCCGTCGAGCAGCATCCGGCCGCTCGTCGGGCCGGTGACCCCGGCCATGATCTTGGTCAGCGTCGACTTGCCGGCGCCGTTCTCTCCGAGGAGCGCATGGATCTCTCCGGCGCGCAGGGCGAAGTCGACGGACTTCACCGCGGGCACGCCGCGGTATTCCTTGGTGACGGCCTGCATCTCGATCAGCGGCACGCGCCCGTCGGTCATCGGATCAGCTCCCCAGGCCGGCGTCGAGGGCGACGACCACGCCGCCGCCCTTGCTGGCGGCGAAGAGGCGGCCTTGGTGCTCGAGGCACGCGGTGACGCCGTGACGGCTGCCGTCGGCGCGGCTGTGCAGGCTGGCGACCGGCTGGAAGGCGGCGTCGAGGCGGACGACGAGCCCGTAGGAGCGCGTCGGCGACCACGGCTTCAGGATGCCGAGGTGCTTCAGCGACCCGCCCTGCAGCGGGTCCAGGAAGGTTCGCGAGGCCCACAGCGACGGCGCGATCCAGTAGTCGGAGTCGATCTCGGCCATCATCTTCGCCTTGTAGGCCGGCTCGCGCAGAACGAACTCGAGAAGCTGGCTGCGCGGCGCGAACACCGCCAGCCAGTAGCCGCCGCCCGGCGCGGCCGTGAGGCGGGCCGGGTAGCCGGGCAGGTCGGCGAGGAGCGCCTCCGGCCGGCCGCCGGTGCCGACGGCGAGGAGGCGGTGGCGCCAGCTCTCCGAGACCACCACCCGCCCGTCGGCCAGCGGGACGACGCCGTAGGGATAGGCGAGGCCGTCGGCGAGGCGGGCCGGCTCGCCGCCCTTCGCGAGTGGCACGCGCCACACCGAGCCGGCGGCGTTGCGCTCGAGGAGGTCGCGCTTCCAGTCGGCAGGGCCGTTCCGGCGCGAGCCCTGGGCGACGATGAGCGTGTCGGCGTCGGCGAAGGCCATGGCGGTCGGGCAGCGCAGTGGTTCTCCGCCGAGGCGGGTGATCTCGGTGCCGCCGTGGCGGCCGCCGACGAGGCGGATCCGGCCGTCGGCGAGGCCGACGGCGAGGGTGCTGTCGGGCGCCGCAGCGAGGCACGAGACCGCCGCCTCGAAAGTCGCGACCGGGGTCGCGGGCGCGGCCAGCGAGAGCACCGCAGCGCCGCTCGACACCAGAATATCGCCGCCGCGCCGGGCGAGGTCGTCCGGCTGGTCGATCTCGGCGACCACCGCGGCCTCCTCGATGAGCTGGTTCGGGCGGAGCGCGCCGTCCATCGGTGGTACCGTGACGGCGGCCTCGCCACCTCCGCGGAAGCGCTCGAAGGTGCGGCGAAGGGCGGCGATCATGCGCGGGCCCCCCAGTAGGCGTCGGGTCCGGTCCAGGTCGGGTCGGCGCCGGGGATGCGGTACCTGCCGATCCGGTTGTTGTGGATGCCGCCGAGATAGAGCCAGCCCTTGTGCTCGCGGATCGAGGTGATCTGCGGGTGCTTGCGCCCGCCGAGGTCCCACAGCGAGCCGAGCACGTTGCCGGCAAGATCGAACTTGATCACGCAGCCGGTGTTCATGTTGGGGAAGATCCATTCGTCGCGAGCGATCCGGTAGACCATCCGTCGGCGGAAGCCGGGCATGCGCTGGGCGAGGTCGAACGCCGGCGACCGCATGCCGACGAGGGCGCACCAGAAGGTGCCGTCGGACGCGAGGTTGATGTTGTCGGGGTAGCCGGGGATGTCGGGCAGGATGCACTCGGTCTTTCCGGCCTTCGGGCCGGCGAACCAATAGCGGCTGATCCGGCAGCCCCAGGTCTCCGCATAGAGGAACGACTCGCCGTCGCCGACCATGCAGATGCCGTTCGGGAACTGCAGCTTCGGGATCACCGTGCGCGAGGTGTTGGTCTTCGGGTCATAGCAGATGATGCGCCCGTTGCCGCGGCCCTCGAGCGCGTCGACCATCCAGTCGAAGACCTCGTAGCGGACGGTCGCCTCGCTGAAGAACACGCGCCCGTCCGGGGCGATGTCGAGGTCGTCGGCGAGCCGCATCCGGCTGTCGTCGACGATCGACAGGAGGGTGCGGTTGGTCTCGTCGGAAAGCTTGATCACCTCGCGGTCGGGCGTGACCTTGTAGAGCCCCATGCCGCCGACGCAGGTGAGAAGGTTGCCGTCGCGGTCCATCGCGAGGCCGAGCGGGTGGCCGCCGATGTGGCAGAACACCTCCGAGCGGGAGTGGTCGGGCCCGAAGAAGCGGATGATGTCGCCGTCCCGGCTGCCGCAGTAGAGGTTGTCGTCGCGGTCGAGGATCATGTCCTCGGGGCCGTCGAGCTCGCCGAGCCCGATCGCCTCGACGTCCTTCAGGGTGTCGTTCAGAGCATAGGGCGTGCCGGAGTCCGGGGCCGTCGAGCGCATCGGCGGCAGCTTGAAGTAGGTCGGCGACACGTAGGCGCGCGCCAGCACCTTCTGGCGGTTCTTCAGCCACTTCACGTCGATGGCGACGGCGATCAGGAGGATCCCGCCGAGGACGAACGAGCTCGCGCCGCTCTTGAGGCCGAGCCGGATGAGGCTGTTGGTGACGAGGAGCACGATGATCGTGCCGAGCACCGTCTTCACCACCGAGCCGCGGCCGCCGCCGAGGCTGGTGCCGCCGAGAACGACCGCCGTGAGGACGGTGATCTCGAGGCCGATGCCGGTGTCGGCGCCGACGCTGCCGAGGCGAGCGGCATAGAGGCATCCGGCGACGCCGCACATCACGCCGGAGATCACGTAGGTGAGGCAGACCGTGCGGCGGACGTTGATGCCGGCGTTGTGCGCCGAGCGGCGCGAGCCGCCGACGGCGAGGATGTGCCAGCCGAACCGCATGCGGGTGAGGAACAGGTGGAAGGCGACCGCGACGACGGCCGCGAGCACGAGGCTCGTCGGCGCGCCGAGCACGTCGCCGTTGCCGAGGAAGTCCCAGGCCGGGGCCTCCGACCACGCGCCCCCGATCACCACCGCATAGTTGAGCAGCAGGATGTCGACGATCGCCCGGACGATGATGAGCGTCACGAGGGTGGTGAGGAAGGCGCGCAGGCGCAGGTAGCCGATGAGGAGGCCATTGATGAGGCCGACGAGCCCGCCGGTCGCCAGCACCACCGGCAACGCCAGCCAGAGCGGCCATTCGAGCAGGTTCACGAGGGCGAGCGCGACGATGTTGGTGAGCGCGAAGATCGAGCCGACGCTGAGGTCGATGCCGCCGGCCAGCATGACGACCGTGAGGCCGAGCGCGACGAACAGGTACTCGCCGAGGATTCGCGACAGGCCCTCGACGTTGCCGATGACGAAGAACCCGGGGATCGTCGTCCAGAAGACGCCGACCACCGCGACGAGGATGATGAACGGGATGGCGTTGTCGATCCAGGGCTTCGACAGGATTTCGCCGACGACGTGGTCGGGCACCAGCCGGTAGCGCCAGCGGGCATAGAGTTCGGACGCCGACATCGGGGACTCCAGCAGGCGGGGCGGCCAGGACGCGGGGTGCCGCGGGCGGGCGGGATTTCGGCGCGGCGCCTCGCCGTGCGCCGCGTCGTCGTAGAGACGGGCCGCGTCCGACCGGAGCGTTGGCCCCGGCCGGACGCGGCGGCCGGCTCGGCCCGATCAGCCGCCGAACTGCTTCAGCTCGTCGACGGTCCAGCACGAGTCGGGCCGCATGGTCGACTTGTCGAAGACCTTGAGCGGCGTGTAGAGCGCGAACGGCTTGCCGGCCGGCGTCTCCGGCTTGTTCTGCAGCAGGATCTTGATCGCCGAGTTGAGGTCGCGCGCCTGGCCTTCGACGTCGTAGCTGACGTAGGTGCTGAAGTTGCCGTTCGCGATGTTGTCGCACGCGGCGGCGCGCTGGCCGCCGCCGGAGGTGACGAGGAACACCTCGCCGGTCTTGCCGGCCTCGCGGATCGCCGCCGCGGTTCCGACGTCCTGGCCGTCCCAGAAGCCGACGATGCCGCAAAGATCCTCGTGTTGCTTCAGGATCGTCGAGGTGATGGCGTGCGCCTTGGTGGCGTCCCAGTCGGCCGCCTGGTTGGCGACGACCTTGATCTCGGGATGCTCGGCGAACACGTCCTCGGCGCCCTGCAGCACGATCGCGCTGCCCGGCGAGGTCGGCACGCCCTGGATGAACGCCACCTTGCCGGACTTGCCGCTGCCCTCGCCGCAGGCCTTGACCACGGCCTTGGCGTCCTGCACGCCGATCTCGTACCAGTCGGCGCCGACGAAGGCGTCGCCGTTGGTCGTCACCTTCTGGTTCACCTGCAGCACGGTGATGCCCTCGTCGAGAGCCTTCTTCACCATCCGGTTGTAGGAGTGCATGTCGTTGTTGTGAACGATGAGGAGGTCCGGCTTCTCGGCGATCAGCGAGCCGAGCGCCTGGATGCCGGCCTCGGTGTTCCAGTTCGGATCGCGCACGACGATGGTGTAGCCGAGGGCGTCGGCCTGCCGCTGCATGCCGGCGAGCCAGCCCTCGGTCAGGTCGAAGCCCATGGCGATCGGCACGAAGCCGACGACCTTGCCGTTGAGGGCGTTGTAGTAGGTGATCGACTGTCCGTCGTCGAACCGGTCGGCGAGCGCGGGGCCGGTCGCCAGCGCCGCGACGGCGAGCGCCGCCGCCAAGATCTTCGTCCGCCTCATGTCTTCCTCCCTTGATGCGTCTGCGTGGCCGGTGAGTCCGGCGCTTGTCGTCGTCAGATGTCGCCCTGTTGAGCCGTCTGTTCGTCGCGCGGGTTGAGCACGGTGTCGACGATGATCGCGATGAGCAGGATCACCGCCTTGATGATGTTCTGGACCGTGTAGGTGAGGTCCATGATGGTCATGGCGTTCAGCAGCGTGCCGATGAGCAGCGTGCCCACGACGACGTTGCGGATGCCGCCGCGCCCGCCGCTGAGGCCGACGCCGCCCAGCACCACCACCAGGATGACGTCGTAGACGAGCGTCGAGTTGATGATGCGGGTGTTCATGCTGGACACCGCCGTCGCGGTGATCACGCCGGCCGCGAAGGCGATCAGCGCCGACAGCACGTATTGCAGCACGATGATGAGCCGCACGGGGATGCCGGTGATCCGCGCGGTCTGCGGGTTGTCGCCGATCGCATAGATGAACCGGCCGCCCTTGATGTAGCGAAGGAACAGGAAGCCGACGATGCCGATCGCCGCGAACAGCAGCACCGCCGTTGGCAGGCCGAAGATCCGGCCGCTGCCGATCTGCCCGAACCAGCCGATGGTCTCCGGCATGTAGACGACGTCGACGTTGACGAGCGAATACTTTCCGAAGCCATAGACCATGGTGCCGATGGCGAGCGTCGCGAACAGGGCCGGGATCTCGACGTAGGCGACGAGGATGCCGTTGATGACGCCGATGAGGACGACGAAGCCGAGGGCGTAGAGCGCGGCGACGCCGAGCGGAACGCCCTCGCCGACCTGCAGCAGGAGCCACGCCACCGACATCGCCATCGTCGCCACCATCGACAGGTCGATGCCGCGGCCGATCACCGCCACCGCCATGCCGATGCCGAGGATCCCGAGCACCGAGACGCTCTGGATCAGCGAGATGACGTTCTGCGTCGTCAGGAACTTGTCGAGGAAGATCGAGAATGCCGCGAACAACGCGACCGCGATCGCGAAGACGATGCGCTCCTGAGTGAAGTGGAACTTGCTCTGGCCGGTCGACACGTCCGCCTCACCTTCCCCAGCGATTGTCGTCGAATCCGGGCGCGCGTCGCCTGCGGGCGGAGCCGGGCTCCGTGTCCGCACGGTGGGATGCCTCGAGCATCCGCGCGCCTAGCGCGATCGGTCCTGAATCGGCGTCACCCCCGTCTCGCGCTGCGGTGTTCTGATCCCGGGAGCGCCCTCTTCCGGGCGCCCTCAGGCCGCTTCGCGCGCCTCGTCACCGTGATCTCCACGATACTGAGTGATATTCATTTAAAAACCACCCGCGATCCCTGTCAACGCTTATTGCTGGACGATTGTTCAGGAAAAGTCGACTTTCGCGCTTCATGAACGAAATTCTTTCAGTACGCTGGGGGAGCGCGCCGCGACCGACGTTCCGGCGAACTCGGCCGGCGCCGGCGGGAGCCGGCCGAGGATCATGTCGGCGGCCTTCTCGGCGATCATCAGGGTCGCCGCGAAGGTGTTGGCGGAGGGCACCGTCGGCATCACCGAGGCGTCGGCGACGCGCAGGCCGTCGACGGATCGTACCCGGAGCGTGTCGTCGACCACCGCCATCGGATCGTCTGCCGGGCCCATACGGGCGGTGCCGATCAGGTGGTAGGCGGTGCCGCCGAAGCGGCGCGCGTAGTCGAGGAGCTCGTCGTCGCTGCGCACCTCGGGGCCGGGGATGCTCTCGCGCTCGTAGAACGGCGCGAGCTCGGGCGTCGCGAGCAGGCGACGCGCCAGCTTGAGGCCGGCGAGGGCGATGCGCCGGTCGCCTTCCGCGGCGAGGTAGTTCGGCTGCACGAGTGGCGGGGTGCGGTGGTCGGCGTCGGCGATGCGCACGTGGCCGGCGCTCTCCGGCCGCTGCTGAAAGGTGCCGCAGCTCATGCCTGGGAAGGTGTCGAGGGCACCGAGATGCCCGGCGCGGAAGCTCGCCGGCGTGAACGAGGACTGGATGTCGGGCTCGGCGAGGCGCTCGTCGGACTTCCAGAACACGTGGATGAAGCCCGGCGTCAGCCCGAGGATGCTCGGGCGGTCGGCCATCCAGGCGAGGATCTCGCCGAGCAGCGGCAGCCCGCGCGACCGGTCGTTGATGGTGCCGGCGCCGCGCGCCCGCGCGATGATGCGGGTGACGAAGTGATCGCGGAAGTTCTCGCCGCAGCCGGGCACGTCGGCGACGAGCGGGATGCCGTGCGCGGCGAGCAGCGCAGCCGGGCCGACGCCGGAGAGCTGCAGCAGCTTCGCCGTGTTGATGGTGCCGGCCGAGAGTACCACTTCACGGCGGGCGCGGACCTCGCGCATCGCCCCGCCGGCCTCGTAGCGGACGCCGACGGCCCGCCGGCCGTCGAACAGGATGCGGCTCGCCCAGGCGCCGGTCACCACCGCGAGGTTGCGGCGGCGCATCGCCGGGCGGAGGAAGGCGCGCGCCGTGCTGACGCGGAAGCGCCCCTCGATGATGCGCTGGTAGTAGCCGACGCCGGCCTGCTCGGCGCCGTTGTAGTCGAGGTTTCGGGGGATGCCGAGGCCGGTCGCGCCGGCGATGAAGGCGTCGCAGATCGGGTGGCGCCAGACCGAGTCCGTCACCGGCAGCGGGCCGTCGCGGCCGCGGTAGCGGTCGTCTCCGGGGCCGACGCGACGCTCCGAGCGACGGAAGTAGGGCAGCACCTCGGCGAAGCTCCAGCCGCGGTTGCCGGCCGCCGCCCAGCCGTCGAAGTCGCCCGGCTGGCCGCGGTTGTAGGCGAGACCGTTGATCGAGCTCGAGCCGCCGAGGACGCGTCCCTGCGGCAGCGCGACGCTCCGGCCCTCGATGAACGGCCCGGGCTCGGTCTGGAACTGCCAGGTCGCGCGACGGTCGGCGAGGAGGCGCATGAAGCCGGCGGGGACATGAATGTAGGGGTTCGTATCGCGGCCGCCGGCCTCGAGCACGCACACGCTCGTGCGGCCGTCCGCCGACAGCCGGTCGGCGAGGACCGCGCCCGCCGTGCCGCCGCCGACGATCACGTAGTCGAACGCCTCGGAAGCGTCCGCCCCGGCCATCGCCTTCTCCTCCCCGCGGCCACGGCCGCGCAACGCTGTTCGTCCGGCCGCTCTCCGGCGGTCTTGCCCGACGAGGTTCGCTCAATAAGACTTCGGCAGGCCGAGCACCCGCTCGGCGATGTAGTTCAGGATCATGTGCGGGCTTATCGGCGCGATCCAGGGGATCATCGCCTCGCGCAGGTAGCGCTCGACGTGAAATTCCTTGGCGTAGCCGAAGCCGCCGTGCGTCATCACGGCGTTCTGGCAGGCCTTCATGCAGGCTTCCGCGGCGAGATACTTGGCGGCGTTGGCGGCGGCGCCGGCCTCGAGGCCGTTGTCGTACTGCCAGGCGGCGGCCATCATCATCAGCCGCGCCGCCTCGAGCTCCGCCCACGAGGCGGCGAGCGGATGCTGGATCGCCTGGTTCTGGCCGATCGGCCGATTGAAGACGATCCGCTCCTTGGCATAGGCGGCGGCGCGGGACACCGCGGCGAAGCCGAGCCCGACGGCATCGGCCGCGAGCAGCACGCGCTCGGGGTTCATGCCGTGCAGGATGTAGCGGAAGCCCTTGCCCTCCTCGCCGATGCGGTCCTCGACCGGGATCTCCAGGTCCTCGATGAACAGCTCGTTCGAGTCGACGGCGTTGCGGCCCATCTTCTCGATTTCCTGGACGCGGATCCGCGAGCGGTCGAAGTCGGTGTAGAAGAGGCTGAGCCCGTCGATCGGCTTGCCGACCTCGTCGAGCGGGGTGGTGCGGGCGAGGATCAGCATCTTGTTCGCCACCTGGGCGGTGGAGATCCACACCTTCTGGCCGTTGACGACGTAGCGGTCGCCGCGGCGCTCGGCGCGGGTTCTGAGCTGGGTGGTGTTGAGGCCGGTGTTCGGCTCGGTGACCGCGAAGCAGGCCTTTACCTCGCCCGCCGCCATCGGCGGCAGCATCCGCCGCTTCTGCTCCTCGGTGCCGAACACCACGACCGGGTTGAGGCCGAAGACGTTGATGTGCACGGCCGAGGCGCCGGCCATGGCGGCGCCCGACTGGCAGATCGCCTGCGCCATGATCGCCGCCTCGGTGATGCCGAGGCCGGCGCCGCCGTAGGCTTCCGGGATGCAGATGCCGAGCCAGCCGTCGCGCGCCATCGCGTCGTAGAAATCGAACGGGAAACCGCCTTCGCGGTCGCGCGCCAGCCAGTAGCCGTCGTCGAAGCGAGAGCAGATGCCGGCGATCGTCTCGCGGATCGCCTCCTGGTCGTCGGTGAGGGCGAAGTTCATGAGGCGGTCTCCGCCCGGTCGGGAATGGGAGTGGCGGCGCGGACGACGCCGGCGGCGATGAGTGCGTCGATCGCCTCGGGCGCGTAGCCGGCCTCGGCCAGTATCTCGCGGCTCTGCTCGCCGAGCCGGGGCGCGTGGCGGTCGACGCCGACCGGCGTCGCCGACCAGTTGCCGCCGGTGCGCATCTTCTTGAGGCGCCCTTCGGACGGGTGCTCCTCGGCCGTGAAGAAATCGGTCGCCCGGAGGTGCGGATCCTCGAAGATGGTCTCGAGGGTGTGCATCGGGGTGTAGGGCACGTCGGCCCGCTCGAGGATCTCGGCCCACTCGGCGGTTGTGCGCGTCTCGAAGATCGCGCCGAGCTCGGCGTAGATCGCGTCGATGTTGCGGCTGCGCGCCTCAAGGCTGGCGAAGCGCGGGTCGCTCGCCATCACCTCGGCGCGGCCGATCGCGGCGAGGAAGCCGCGCCAGTGCTTGTCGGTGTAGACGAGGGCGCAGATGTAGCCGTCGCTGGTGCGGTAGGGCCGACGGTCGGCCGAGAGCAGGCGGGCGTAGCCGGCCGGTCCCTCCGGCGGATCGAAGGTGAGGCCGGCCAGGTGGTCGCCGAGCACGAAGGCGACCATCGTCTCGAACATCGGGATCTCGATCTTCTGGCCGACGCCGGTCGCCGCGCGGTGCACAAGGGCGGCGAGCACCGCGTTGACGGCGGCGTATGCGACGATGCGGTCGGTGATCGCCGCCGGCACGTAGCGCGGCACGCTGGCGCCGGAGGCGAGGAACAGCGCCGGCAGCAGCGCCGCGCCCTGGATCAAGTCGTCGTAGGCCGGGCGGGCGGCGTAGGGGCCGTCCTGGCCGTAGCCGAACACGCCGAGATAGACGACGCCGGGGTTGACCGCGGCGACGTCCTCGTAGGTGAGGCCGAGCCGGGCCATCGCCTGCGGCCGCATGTTGTAGACGACGACGTCGGCGTCCTTGATCAGCGCCAGGACGGCGGCGCGGCCGTCCGGGTCCTTGAGGTCGACGGCGAGGCTGCGCTTGCCGCGGTTGGCGTTGAGATAGATCGGCCCCATGCCCGGGTTGCGGGCCGGGCCGATCTGGCGGACCACGTCGCCGGTGGGCGGCTCGATCTTGATCACGTCCGCGCCGAACTCGGCGAGCATCTGCGTCGCGAACGGCCCCATCAGGACCGCCGTCAGGTCGACGACGCGCACGTTCGCCAGCGGTCCAGGCATCGCGGTCTCGTCCTCCCCGTCGCCCCTTCGTGTGGCCCGGCCGTGCGCCGGGCCGCGAGGGCGATCATGTTTTTCCTATACAGGATCGAATTATTCATGTGCAAGGAAATTCTAAAATCAGCACGATGTTCCGCATATGAAAGAATGCCCCGCGGACCCGGCCGCGGCGGCCGCGGCGGCCGCGGGGAGGGTCCTCAGGCGGCCGCGCCGGCGTCGTCAGCGCAGAAGGCGGCGATCCGGTCGCGCGTCGCGACGCCGATCTGCCACATCAGCGGATTGACGCGGAAGGTCGGCCCGGCGACCGCCACCGCGAGGCGCCGGCCGAGCAGCGGCAGCGGCACCGCGATGCCGCTCACGTCGGGCGTGTACTCGGTGAGGCTCTGGAAGAAGCCGCGCTCCAGCGAGCGCTCGATCTCGCGCTCGACCGAGGCCCGGTCGGTCAGGGTGGTCGGCTGGTAGCGCTCGTAGGCGACGCGGCGCAGGACGGCATTGCGCTCGTCGGGCTCGTACTGGCTGAGGATCGCCCGCCCGGAGGCGGTGGCCTGGATCGGCAGCCGCTTGCCGACGTGCACGTGGTAGCGGATCGCCGCCGGCGAATCGACGATGTCCAGCACCACGGCGTGCGAGCCGGCCGGCCCGCAGACGAACACCGTCTCGCCGGTCGCCGCGGCCAGTTCCTCGAGCAGCCGACGGACCGCCTGCGGCACCGGCTCCGCGGCGGCGACCTGCCCGACAATGAGCTGCCAGCGCGGCGTCGGATAGTGGCCGCCGCGCGGGCGCGGCTCGTAGAGATAGCCGAGCTCGGTCAGGGTGCCGATCAGGTTGAAGGTGCTGGAGCGTGGCCAGCCGAGCTCCTGCGAGATCTCCGACAGCGTTGCAGGCCGCTTCATGCGCGCGAACAGCTCGAGGAGCTCGACGACGTTCGCGGCCTGCCGCACCTGCATCGCGTTTCTCCCCGTCGGCGACCGCATTCCGGGCCGCTGTAGACAGAGGATAATTCACCTTGGAGAACAGATCGAACACAATTCTGAACGATACCCTGTGCCCGTCATGACCGTCGCAGGCTGCCGCCGTGGCACGCGGGCTTGCGGATCGCCCGCGCGGCGGGTCTGATCGAGCGGAGCGAACCGCCCGGCGGCGGCGATCGGAGGCGGGGCGTGGCGTTGTCGAAAGTCCGGGCGGCGATATCGGCGCTGGTGGACGTGGGTTGGGCGTCGGCCGGGTATGGGGCGGCGGCGGACGCCGGGCGGTTGGCCGCGCGGCTCGACGCGGTGTCGGCGGCCGTAGCGCCGTCGGTCAACCCGCTCGTCGACCTCGCCTTCATCGCCGACCGCCACCTCGGCGGCGCGGCCGGCTGCTCGGCGCTCTCCGCCCTCGTCGAGTACGCCGAGCGGCTGATGCCGCTCGGCCTCTCGCCGCACCCGCTGATCCTCGGTGACCTCTACCGGATGTGCCATCCCGCGGTCGCCGCCGCCGAGGACCGCGGCGGGCCCTCCTGGGTCGCCCGGCTCCTCGCCGACCGCGACGCCGGCGGGCGCGCCCTCGTGCCGATCCTCGACCCGGCCCACCTCGACCGCGGGCTCGCCCGCCACTTCGCCGGGCGGATCCCCGCGGCCCTGGCGAGCCTCTCGCCCGGCCGGCGCTTCCTCGCCGCCGGGCTTCACGCCGCGATCACGCCGCATCCCTGGTTCGACCCGGTCTACCTGCACGCTGAGCGCACCGGCCGGATGCCCGCCGCCGCCCGCCTCGCCGACCCCGCCGGCCTCCTCGCCGAGGAGCTTTCGCACTACCTCGCCGCGGCGCTCGCCGGCGCTGCGCCGTCGCCGGCGGCCGGCTTCGACGAGGCGCTCTACCGCACCCGCCACCCGGAGGTCGACCGCGCGGTCGCCGAGCGCCGGCTCTTCTCGGGCTTCCAGCACTTCGTGGCGATCGGCGGCCGGCCGTCGCGCCCGGCCACCCGCTCCGGCCTCGACCGCTTTCCCGAGGCCGCCGCCGACCCGTGGTGGCAGGGCCGGCCGCGCGCCGGCCGCGACCCGGCCGCGGTGCTCGCGGCCGAGGCGGTGCGCCGGCTCGCCGCGTGCCGGCCGGTGCCGGTCACCGTCACCGTCGACGGCCACCTGCCGAACGAGGTGCGCGTCGGCGAGACAGTGTCGCTCGTCGTGCACGGCTGGGCGGCGAGCCCGGCCGGGCGCATCGCCGGGGTGGTGCTGGCGGTGGGCGAGGAGACCGTCGAGGCGCCGTTCCAGGGCTTTCCACGCCGCGACGTCGCCACGCTGCTCGACACGGACGGCACCGAGGGGACGGGCGCGGCGGGCGCCGACGGGCAGGGCTCCCCCCTCCTCGCCGCCCCCGTCCTCGCCCCGGCCGACCGGCTGTTCTCCGGCTTCGCCGTTGCCTGGTCGGGCACCGCCGCGGCGTCCGGCTCGCTGCCGGTGTCGCTGCGCTTCCTCGTCGCCCGCGGCCGCCGGCTCACGCTGTCGGCGCCGGTCGCCGTCGGGTCGGTCGAGGTCGCCCGCCGCGCGGTGCGCCGCCTCGCCGGGCCGCCGCCGCGGGTCGCCATCGCCATGGCGACCTTCGACCCCGACCTCGCCCGCCTCGACGCCCAGATCGCCTCGATCCGCGCCCAGACGCTGACCGACTGGAGCCTCGTCGTCAGCGACGAATCGACCCGCGTCGAC
>Ga0255338_1002483_pt1 | contig 26631 bp, 16 predicted proteins | sample MeOH1_35cm_T4_19_FD_203715 | JGI IMG/M metagenome (GOLD analysis project Ga0255338, IMG submission 203715) | Sandy soil microbial communities from University of British Columbia, Vancouver, Canada - MeOH1_35cm_T4_195 | ecosystem: Engineered > Artificial ecosystem > Sand microcosm > Unclassified ...
TCTGCTTGCCGGTTTCCCAGGCGCATTGCTGCCGGTCGCGGTGCGGCGCCGGGATCGCGGCCGAGCCGGGCAGCGACATGCCGAGCGCCTCGGTCAGCGAGTTCATCGTCGTCGCGGTGCCCATGGTGTTGCAATAGCCGGTCGACGGGGCGGAGGAGGCGACCAGTGCGATGAAGCCCTTATAGTCGATTTCGCCCGCTGCGAGCATCTCGCGCGCCTTCCACACGATCGTGCCGGAGCCGGTGCGCTCGCCCTTGTACCAGCCGTTGAGCATGGGGCCGACCGACAGGGCGATGGCCGGGATATTCACCGTCGCCGCGGCCATCAGGCAGGCCGGGGTGGTCTTGTCGCAGCCGATCGTCAGCACCACGCCGTCGAGCGGATAGCCGTAGAGCGTCTCGACCAGGCTGAGATAGGCAAGGTTGCGATCCAGCCCGGCGGTCGGGCGCTTGCCGGTTTCCTGGATCGGATGGGTCGGGAATTCGATCGCGATGCCGCCCGCATCGCGAATGCCTTCCTTGACGCGCTGGGCAAGCACGATGTGGTGCCGATTGCAGGGGACGAGATCGCTGCCGGTCTGCGCGATGCCGATGATCGGCCGGCCCGACTGCAGTTCCTCGAGGCTCAGCCCGTAGTTGAGATAGCGCTCGATATAGAGCGCGGTCATGTCCGGGTTGGCAGGATTGTCGAACCAGGAGCGGGACCTGAGAGTCCGGCCCTCGCCGCTGGTATCGCTCGTCGTCACGCTCATCACCCCTCCGGTCATCCGCTTCACTGCCTTGCCTGCGCCGGCGCTTGCGATCCGCCGGCGATGGTTAGCCGGGGTTGATACCGTCGGATAGGCGCAATAGAAAGCATATATATCGGACAAAATGACGTGAGGGGATGGCGCTTGAGCGGGGTTCGGGAAAAGATCAGGCTGGGACTCGTCGGCGTCGGCAAGATCGCGCGCGATCAGCATATTCCCGCGATCGGCGGCAATCAGCGCTTTGAGCTCGCCGCGGCCGCCAGCCGGCACGCCGGCGTAGAGGAGGTGCCGAGCTACCACGATATCGAGGCCATGCTTGCCGGCGACCATGGGCTCGCCGCCGTGGCGGTCTGCACGCCGCCCGCCGGACGCTTCGCGATCGCGCGCACGGCGATCGCGGCGGGGCTGCACGTCCTGCTCGAAAAGCCACCGGGCGCGACCGTCGCCGAAGTGGACGATCTCGTTGCGCGGGCGACAAAGGCCGGCGTGACGCTGTTCGCCACCTGGCATTCGCGGGAGGCGGCCAGCGTGGATGCGGCGCGCGACTGGCTGGCTGACAAGCACATCCGCTCGGCGCATATCGAATGGCGCGAGGATATCCGCGTCTGGCATCCCGGGCAGGACTGGATCCTGGAGCCGGGTGGGTTCGGCGTGTTCGATCCCGGCATCAACGCGCTGTCGATCGCCACCGCGATCCTGCCCGAGGCGCTGATCGTGCAATCGGCCGAGCTTGAGATTCCGGCGGATCGGGATTCGCCGATCGCGGCGACGGTGGTCATGTGCCACGGCACTGACACGCCCGTGCGCGTCGACCTCGATTTCCTCCAGACCGGACCGCAGTCGTGGAGCATCACGGTCGAGACCGATGGCGGCACCCTGGTGCTGCGCGAAGGCGGCAAGCGTCTGTGGATCGCCGGCGAGGAGAAGTCGGTCGCGGCGGACGAGGAATATCCGCGCCTCTATCGTCGTTTCGCCGAACTGATCGAAGCCGGCCAAAGCGATGTCGACCTGCGGCCGCTGCAGCTGGTCGCGGACGCCTTCCTGCTCGCCCGCCGCACCGAGGTGGCGTCTTTCGACTTCTGACCTGAGGACCATTGCGATGATCGAGCGGCGCGACTTTCTCGGCGCAGGTGTTGCCGGCATGGCGTTGGCCATGGCGGATTCGGCGCTGGCACGACCGCGTCCGGCGGCGGACGCAGCTGGAGCCGTGCCGTCGCGGGCGACCTTGCTCGATTCGGACTGGCGCTTCCATCTCGGCCACGCCGCAGACCTGACGAAGGACTTCGGCTTCGGGCTCAACCAGCGCACTTATGCCAAGGCCGGCTGGATGACGGCGGAGGCGTCGCGGCCGACCTTCGACGACAGCGGCTGGGCGGCGGTGCAGCTGCCGCACGACTGGGCGGTCGACCTGCCCTATGCGCGGCCGGCGACGCCAGCTTCGAAGGCAACCGAGGACGCCGTCGCCGCGCATGGGTTCAAGGCGATCGGGCGCGACCATCCGGAAAACAGCGTCGGCTGGTATCGCCGGGCGATCGCAATCGAGCCGGGCGACCGGGACCGTCGGCTATGGCTCGAATTCGATGGCGTGTTCCGCGACTGCCTTGTGTTCGTGAACGGCTATATCGCAACCCGCAACGAGAGCGGCTACGCGCCGTTCCGGGTCGATATCGACGACTTCCTGGATTATTCGGGTGGGCCCAACGTGATCGCCGTTCGTGTCGACGCCTCGCTCGGTGAGGGCTGGTTCTACGAGGGTGCCGGCATCTATCGCCATGTGCATCTGGTGCGCACCGGCCGGGTCCATATCCCGCAATGGGGGACATGCGTCCGCACTGTGCTGAGCGCTGCAGGCGCGACGGTGCAGGTGGCGACCGACATTGCCAATGACGGGCCGGCTGCGGCCGCGGTGACGGTGCGCCAGCGCGTGCGCGGTCCGGGCGGCGGCGAGGTGGCGCGGTTTGACGACATCGCCGTCACGGTCGCGGCGGAACAGAACGCCACGGTGGACGCCAGTGCGCGCGTCGCCGCGCCGTTGCTCTGGTCGATCGAGACTCCGCACCTCTACACGCTCGAGAGCGAGGTGATCGTCGGCGGCGCCGTAGTCGACCGGTTCGAGACGCCGTTCGGTATCCGCACGATCCAGCTCGATGCCGCGCGCGGCTTTCTGCTCAACGGCAAGCCCGTGAAGCTGCTCGGCACGTGCAACCATCAGGATCACGCCGGAGTCGGCACGGCCATCCCGGACCGGCTCCACGCATGGCGCGTCGAACAACTCCAGTCGATGGGCTCGAACGCCTGGCGCAGCGCGCACAATCCACCGGCCACCGCGCTGCTCGATATCTGCGACGCCAAGGGCATGCTGATGATGGTCGAGGCGCGGCTGAACAGCACCGCGCCCGATGCAATCGACCAGCTCGACCGGATCGTGCGCAGCGCGCGCAACCATCCAAGCGTGTTCATGTGGTCGGTCGGGAATGAGGAGCCGCACCAGGCGACCGAGCGCGGCGCGCGAATCTCGGCCGAGATGGTGCGGCGGATCAAGGTGCTCGATCCGACCCGTCCGACCATCCAGGCCTTCGACAATGGTTTCGGCAAGGGCGCGTCGCGTGTGGTCGATGCGATCGGCTTCAACTACCGCACCGACAAGATCGAGGCGTTCCACGCCGAGTTCCCCGACCAGCCGGTCATCGGCACGGAAACCGGCAGCACCGTGGCGACGCGCGGAGAATATCGCAACGACCCGGCCCGGCACATCGTCCGCGCCTATGATACCGAGCATCCCTGGTGGGCTTCCACCGCTGAGGAATGGTGGTCGATCGCGGCTGACCGGCCTTATATCGCCGGGGGCTTCGTGTGGACCGGGTTCGATTATCGCGGGGAGCCGACGCCGTTCGCGCAGTGGCCGAGCGTGAACAGCTATTTCGGCATTCTCGACCTCTGCGGCTTCGCGAAGGACAATTACTGGTATTATCGCGCCTGGTGGCGGCCCGATCAGCCGATGGTTCACTTGCTGCCGCACTGGAACTGGCCGGGCCACGAGGGCCAGCCAGTCGAGGTGTGGGCGCATGGCAATTGTGACGAGATCGAACTGGTCGTGAACGGGCAGAGCGCCGGGCGCAAGGCGATGCCGCGCAACCGGCACCTCGCCTGGTCGGTGCCCTATGCGCCGGGGCGGATCGAGGCGCGGGGCTATAACCGCGGCAAGCTCGTTGCGCGGGACCGGCGCGAGACGACCGGGCCGGCGGCCGCGTTGCGCCTGGTGACAGACCGGCGCGGGATCGATGCCGATGGGTACGATCTGGCCATGATCCGCGTCGAGGCGATCGACGCTGCGGGGCGGGTCGTTCCGACGGCGGATGTGCCGGTGACTTTCGCGCTGGAGGGGTCGGCACGGCTGATCGGCGTCGGCAATGGCGATCCGACCAGCACCGAATCCGACAAGGGGCCGCTGCGCTCTACTTTCAACGGCCTTTGTCAGGCAATCGTCCAGTCCGGTGGGGATGCAGGGGTAATCCGAGTCTCCGCCGCAAGCCCCGCGCTTCACTCTGCTTCGATCGGGATTGTTGCAGCGCGCACACAGTGAAGGAGGAAATTCGCGAATCCCCGGAGTGAGTCTTGACGCCGATATTATTTATCATATTATTCCGGCAAGGCACCTGCGAAGGCCGCTCAGGGAGGGTTTGATGACGCATAAATTCCGGATTCTGGCGACTGCCAGCTCGATATCGTTGTTGGTCTCGGCGCCTGCCTTGGCGCAAAGCGCTGCACCGGCGGATCAGGTGACAGCCACGGCCGATGCACAGGACGCGACGGCGGGCGATATCGTCGTTACCGGATACCGGGAATCGCTGCGTACGGCGCTGCAGTCCAAACGCAATGCCGACCGCGTCCAGGAGACGTTGTCGGCGGAGGATATCGGCAAGTTGCCCGAGGCGAGCATCGCCGAATCGCTTGCGCGCCTGCCCGGCCTCGCCACGAATCGCGACCGCGGCAACGGCACCCAGATCTCGATTCGCGGGCTAGGTCCAAACCTCGTCAACACGCTGCTCAACGGGCGCGAGATCGTTTCGGCTGAGGCCAATCGCAATATTCGCTATGACGATTATCCCGCCGAACTGCTGAGCGGCGCCTATGTCTACAAGTCGCCCACCGCAGCGCAGGTGGAGGGCGCAATAGCCGGGCAGGTCGATTTGCAGACGATCAAGCCGCTCGACTTCAACGAGCGCAAGATCGTGATCAACGCGCGTGCATCCTACAATGACCTCGCGAGCGACGTGGCCGATGCAAAGCCATTCGGATATATCGGCAGCATCTCTTATGTCGGCCAGTTCGCTGACCACACACTCGGTATCGCACTGGGCTATTCGGGCCGTCGCCAAGCCAACGCGACTGTCCGCACCAACATCTTTCGGCCGACCAACAGCTTTCAGGACCTCAACGGCGATGGGCAGGGCAACGACAATATCCCCTATGGCTATGAAGCGCTGGTACGCGGTGGTGACGATATCCGTCATGGCGCCCTGGCAGCCGTGCAGTGGAAGCCCGGCGACGGCGCCTTCGAGCTGAATGGCGATTTCTTCTACTCACACGTAAAGTTCGACGAAACGCAGCGTGGCGTTCGTGCCGAGGGGCTGCCTTTCGGCAATAATTTCAGCAACGCGACCGTCACCGCCGGCACAGCGACGGGCATTACCGCCACCAATACTGGCGTCACCTACGGTCTCGACGTGCGCAACGTGAACGAATTGTTCTTCTTCAAGGACAATCTCTACGCAGGCGGGCTTAACGCGAAATGGCATACCGGCGCCTGGACCGTGACCGCCGACGCAGGCTATTCGTCGACGCACCGCGATCAGCAATTCCTGACGCTACGCACCGAATTTTCGGCTACGACCCCGCCCTATACCTATCAGGATCTCTATGGATCGTCGGGCAGTTTCCTGATCCATCCCGGTGCCGTGCCGGATATCAGCTTCAACCACGACCTGACCGACCCCTCGGTCAACCGCATCTCCGAATTTCAGATTCCGACCAATGGCGGCGGCGCGCCGCTGATCAATGACGAACTTCTGACGTTCAAGGGCGATATCCAGCGCGATTTCGACGGTGGCTTCATCAAGTCGATCGTTGCGGGCGCACGCTATACCGATCGGTCGAAGGACTTCACCCAGCGCACCCAATATGGCTATATCGATCAGGCATTGCGCGTTGCGATTCCGGCCAATCTGATCAATGGCATCGTGCGCTTCCCGGGCGAGTTCGGCAATTTGCCGCCGACGCTGTCGATCAACATCCCCGCCGCCGTGCAGCAGTATTTCGGCAACATCGACCCGCAGGAATCCTTCTACGATCAGTCGTCAAGCTGGGTGGTCAAGGAAAAGACCTATGCGGGGTACGCGCAGGCATTGCTTGACGGTGAGCTCGGCTCGATCCCGGTTTCGGGCAATATCGGCCTGCGTGTGGTGCACACGGAAACCACTTCGAGCAGCACGACGATCGACGGGCGTGGCGCCACGCCTGTCGCAACGCCCTACCAGGTCGGGCAGAGCTTCACTGACTGGCTGCCCAACCTCAATCTGAAGTTCAAGCTGAGCGACAAATTGCAGCTGCGTTTCGGGGCGAGCAAGGCAATCGCGCGGGCGCCGCTCGATGATCTCAATGCAGGCTTTGGTCTCTATACGAGCGGTGGCACCAACGCCGCTTACGGCGGCAACCCCTTGCTCAAGCCGTTCCGGGCCAAGCAGTTGGACCTGACCTTCGAATATTATTTCGATCGGGATAGCGCGCTGACGATCTCCGGCTTCTTCAAGAAGCTGGACAGCTACATCGTGACCCAGGTGTCGCCGCTGAACATCGTCGACAGCGGTGGCAACACCATCACCGGCACCTTCTCGCAGCCCGTGAATGGCAAGGGCGGCACGATCAAGGGCTTTGAGGTGATGTTCCAGAAGGCGTTCACCTTCCTCCCGAAGCCACTGGACGGGCTTGGCGTGTATCTGAACTACAGCTTCACCGACAGCGACATCTCGGTGCAGGAGGCGGACAACGCCATCGGCACCATCGCTCTCCCGGGCCTCTCCAAGCATGTTGCCAATGCCACGCTCTATTACAGCAAGGGCGGATTCGAGGCACGCGTCGCCTACCGCTATCGCAGCGCATATGCGACCGAGCTCGGCGACACCGATCGGATCCTCTACACCAACGACGAGGGCGTGCTGGATTTCCAGACCTCGTACAAGTTCGGCGATGGTTCGAAGCTGAAGGGCCTCCAGCTGCTGGCTCAGGCGAGCAACCTGACGGATGAGCCGTTCGAGACCTATTATGGCGACAAGCGCCTGCAGGGCCGATACGAGAAATTCGGACGGCGTTTCATGTTCGGCTTCGGATACAGCTTCTGATGCTCGGGTCGGTCATCGCGCTCGCACTTGCCGCAGGTGCGGTGCCCACGCCGAAGCTCTATCTCGGCGCTGACCTGTCCTATGTGAACGAGATGGAGGATTGCGGCGCCGTCTATCGCGAGGCGGGCAAGCCGGTGGATCCCTTCGCGCTGGTGAAGGAGCATGGCGGGAATATCGTCCGGGTCCGCATCTGGAACGATGCGACCTGGACGAAATACAGCAACTATGCCGATGTGCTGAAAACGATCCGTCGCGCCCATGCGGCGGGGCTGCAGGTGCTGCTCGACTTCCATTATTCGGACGACTGGGCGGACGGCGAGAAGCAGATCGCGCCGGCAGCCTGGGCAAAGCTCGATACCCCCGGTCAGGCCAGGGCGCTGTACGATTATACGCGCGGCATCCTTGCCCGGCTCGACGCTGATGGCGCGATGCCCGAACTGGTGCAGGTCGGCAACGAGACCAACCCCGAACTGATGGGCGGGGCAAAGGATCGCGCGATCAACTGGGACCGCAACGCCGTATTGTTGAACGCGGGTGTGAAGGCGGTGCGCGACGCGGGCAAGGCAGCGGGCAAGCCGCCGCGCGTGATGCTCCACATCGCGCAGCCTGAGCATGTCCTGCCCTGGTTCGACGCGGCGACCGTGGCGGGCGTGCTGGATTACGATATCATCGGGATCAGCTATTACAGCAAATGGTCGACCCGGACGATCGCGCAGCTCGGCCAGACGATCGCGGCGGCGAAGGCGCGCTACCGCGCCGATGTGATGGTCGTGGAAACGGCCTATCCCTTCACCAATGACGGCGCAGACGCCTCACCGAACCTGCTGGGCGAGGACAGTCTGATCAAGGGTTATCCGGCAACGCCCGACGACCAGCTGCGCTACCTGACCGACCTGACGCAGACGGTGGTCGACAATGGGGGGATCGGCGTCGTCTATTGGGAACCGGCCTGGGTGTCGACGCGGTGTCGGACGCGCTGGGGCGTCGGCTCGAACTGGGAGAACGCGGCGTGGTTCGACCTGAAGAAGCACGAGGCTTTACCGGCCATCGGCTTCATGGGGCGGACCTACACGCCGGCGCCAAGGCCCTGAGCCGGGGCAGGATACTGACTTCGCGCGGGCGCCCCCCATATTGATGCAATGCGCGCCACCCAGATTGATCTTTTCGGCCCGGCTGCCTCGCCGGGATACCCTCCCGGACTTGCCTTTGCCGAGAGTGTCATCTCGCGGGATGAAGAACAGGCGCTGATCGCGCAACTCGACGGGATCGCGGTGGCGCCGTTCCGTTTCCAGGGATGGCTCGGCAAGCGGCTGACGGCCTCGTTCGGCTGGCGCTATGATTTCGAGGATGCAAGCTTTGGTCCCACCGAGGCCATTCCCGATTTCCTGCAGCCGCTGCGCGAACGGGCTGCCGCCTTTGCGGGGCTGGCGATGGAGGAACTCGTCCAGGCGCTGGTCGTGCGCTACGATCCGGGCGCCGGGATCGGCTGGCACCGCGATCGCCCGGTATTCGAGCATGTCGTCGGCATCTCGCTGGAAGCGCCCGCGACGCTTCGGTTGCGGCGGCGCTCCGATGATGGCTTCGAGCGTGCGGCCGTGCCGCTTCCGCCGCGCTCGATCTATCATCTGGGCGGCGTCGCGCGGCACGCCTGGGAACATAGCATCACGCCGATGACGCAGCGCCGCTGGTCGGTGACCTTTCGCAGCCTGTCCGACAAAGGGCGGCGCGCGCCGGTATCGGTCTAGCGCGGCGGCCTTTCCGCAGCCAGCTGCCGCGACGCGACGCCCTGCAGCTTGACGGCGAGTTCGGGCGAGAGGCCGAGATCGTCGGCGGCCTTTTCCCTGGCGCCGAGGGTGCGCGGATCGACTCCGGTAACCCGGCCGAAGATCACCAGTGCTTCGAGATAATAGCCCGCGACGCTCGCATGGTATTGGTCATAGGTCCAAAGATCGACCTGGCCGAACGTCGTGCCGTCATAGGGGTTCGGGTCGGCTATCCCTTCCGCGAACGCGCGGTTCCACGCTTCGCCCACCGGCACGACGCCGGCGATGAGCTTCGAATTGGCCAAAGCGAGGTTGGCGGCCCTCCGCAGGTCGATCGCCATCGCCGTGATGGGCCTGCCCGACCAGCCGCCGCGGGGCCTGTAGGTCTGGTCGGCGCGCGACCAGGTCGAGGTCAGCTCGATCCGGACGCCGGGATTGCGCTGGCGGAACATGCCGGCGAGCAGTGCCGAGTAGCGCAGCAGCATCGTCGGATCGCCCGGCTTGTCGCGGTCGAGCGTGCTCAGGTCCTGCAGCATCACGACGTCCCACGGGCGGTCGATCAGCGCGCGCCGTTCTTCATAGTGAAAGCCAAGGCCCTTGCCGCCTTGCGTCTCCAGGCTGACCTCGTAGCGCAGGCCCGATTCCTCGGCGAACAACTTGAACATCGCCGGCACGCCGCCAGTGCCGTCCCGCGTCAGGTCGGTCACCGTATCGGCACGATAGCGGCGCGCGGCCGAGTGCGCGCCCTGGGTGAAGCTGTTGCCGACGAACAGGATCGAGATCGGGCGAGCGGGCGTCGTCGCCACCACCTGGGGCGGAGCGACCTGCGCGCCGGCCGTGGCCGGCGCGAACGCCGCCGCCAGCATCAAGCCCAAGGTTCTTGTCATCTTCATCCGCGCGCCCCTCAAAACTTCTTGCTGATCGACGTGTACCAATAGCGACCATAGGGGCTGTACAGCGATCCGAGATAGCCATCCCCCGCGAGCGGCGGTTGCTTGTCGAAGATGTTGCGCGCGCCGACGCGGATGCGCGTATCGGCGAGCGGCCCCTTGCGGAAGCGATATTGCGCGTAGAGATTGAACGTCGTCTGGCCATCGACGACATACGGATTGCCGCTCGAATCGAGGAAGTTGGTATCGTAGACCGAGCTGGTCAGGTTGGCGAAGCCGCCGACCTGGACCGGGCCGGACGACCAGGTGAGGGACCCCGTCACCCGCCATTTCGGCTTGCCGCGGACCTGGATCAGGTCAGTCGAGTCGGTGAGCGGAGTCGCGATATTGATCGTTCCCGCCGCCCGCGCATCGAACAGCGCCTGGATGCTCGGCGGAATCTCGCGCGAATATTTGGTAAGGCGCGCCGCGTTGATGTTGAGATCGAAGTCGCCGATCCCGGTGTGGCGGATCGCGTAGATCAGCGCGAGATCCACGCCCTGCACCGTCTGCGGCTGCAGGTTGACGAACTGGTCGCGAATCTGCGTGACCGCACCGGCTGCGGCGAGGCCGGTGCCGGCGAAGACGGGCAGATCATCCGCGGTCGGCGCGGCGCGGATCACGTTCGGGTTGCTCGATCCCTGTTGGCGCAGGAGATAATCGAGGACCAGCGCGTTCTGCGGACCGAACTGGCCGACGATGCCGACCTGATGAATCGACCAGAAGTCGCCGGTCAGTGTCAGCTTGCCGAAGCGCCGCGGGATGAATTTCGGCTCGATCACTGCGCCCACGGTCCAGTTCGTGCTGTTTTCCGGCTTCAGGTCGGGATTGCCGGCGACGAAGATGGAATAGCTGATGCCGCGATTGCAGGCGTTGAAGCTCGCGATGCGGCCGGCGCGCAGATCCGCCTCGCAGCGATAGAAATCGGTGTTGGAGCCGAGCCGCGAATATTGCACCGTCTTCGTCTGTTCGAGGTTAGGCGCGCGGAACCCCTGCGACCAGGAGCCGCGCAGCCGCAGCCCGTCGAGCAGATCCCACGCGGCGGCGATCTTGGGCTTCGCGACCGATCCGAAGTCACTGTAATGCTCGAAGCGGCCGGCAAGCTGGACGTCGATGCGGCGCACCAGCGGAATGTTCATCTCGGGCGAGATCACCGGGACGGCGAGTTCGGCAAAGCCCGAGACGACGGTGCGCGCGCCGCGCGTGCTGGGTGTCGGGCTGACCGCGGCGACATTGCTGAGCGAGGTCTCGCCGGTGACCGCGTCGGTGAAGGTGATGCTGCCGTTGAGGTTGGGATCGCGATCGTCCTGCTGGGTTTCGCGCCGGCCCTCCACGCCCAGCGCGATTCCGAGATTGCCGCCCGGCAGGCTCAGCAAATCGGCCTTGGACAGCTTGAAATCCGCCAGGCCGAGCGTGGTCCTGGAACGGCGCTTCAGTTTGAAGGTGATCGCGTCGATCGCGGCCCGGGAGGAGGGTGTGCAGTCGCCCACGCTCGGGTTGGACGAACAGCCGCCGCTGAACGGGTTATAGGCATCCGGGGTGGAGAGGGCGAGGCTCTGCTGCAGTTTCGTCATGTTGATCGCGTCCGAGCGATCGGTCGCCTCGGCTTCCGAATAGAGGATCGCGCTGTCGAAATCGAAGCCGAGAAGATGCCCGCGCGCTCCTGCGAGGAAACGCGACTGCCAGTTGGTGACATCGACGTGCTGCGGCCCGGTATCGACGAAGCGATAGGTGCTGAGCCGGACCGGCAAGCCGGCGGCGGGCACGTTGGTGAGCCCGGGAATGCGGTTCGGATTTACCGTGCCGTTGGCGAAGACGGTCGGGCCGAACGGGTTCCAATAGTTGCTGGCCGGGACGACGATCGCATTGAGGTTGATCGTCGGCGGCTGGATCGCGTGGGTGGTCGCACGGTAATAGCCGATCTCGGTATAGAGCGTGACGCTGTCGCTGACGTCGTAATGGCCGGTGAGGAAGCTGTTGAAACGCTGGACGCTCGGCGTGACGGTCGTGTCGACCGCATTGTCGAAGCGCTCGTTGCGCAGCGTCGTGCTCGTCGCGCGCGTGCCGGTGCCATAGCAGACGTCGGTGCTGATCGTGATCGCGCAGCCCGGATCGAGCGCGGACTGGGTGTGGAAGGCCCCGGCCGAGGAGGTGAGTGCCTTGCTGCCCTGGCGGATCGTGCCCGGGCCGCCGACAACGGCGAGATTGGCCCAGGGTGACTGGGTCGCGCGGCCATCCGCCGAGGTGTTGCCGGCAAAGGCGGGATCGTCCGCAAAGAAGGAGCGGAGATCGTTGGTCGCGGTATAAGGCTGATCTTCGGCGAGCTGAGCCGTGCGCCTGGTGTAGTCGAGGAAGAGCGAGACGTTCGCGCGGCCGTCGGCGAAATTGTGCCCGGCGAAGCCGGTCACTTCCCATTCACGGCGGTGGGTGCCCTCGGCAAAGCCGAAGCGGCCGTCGAGCGAAGCGCCGTTGAAATCGTCGCGCGTGACGGTGTTGACCACGCCCGCTACCGCGTCCGCGCCGTAGATCGCCGCCGCGCCGTCGCGCAGAATCTCGAGCCGCTCGACGCCCGCGACGGGAATCGCGTTGGAATTGTAGCCGAGCACCGGCACATTGCCTTCGCCCGCTTGGCTGGTCGGGTGCGAGACCAGCCGCCGGCCATTGAGCAGCACGAGCGTGTTGCCGACGCCGAGATTGCGCAGGTTGATCGAATTGACGTCGCCGCGTGCTGCGTTGCTGGTCTGCGGGTTGTTGGACGGATTGAAGGTAACCTCGCCCATTTGGGGGATGGACCGGATCAGGTCGTCGCCCGAGACCGCGCCGGTCGCATCGATCTGCTTCGAATCCAGCACCGTGACGGGCAGGGCGGCCGTGACGCTGGAGCCGCGAATCTGCGACCCGACGACGACGATGTCCTTGGCCGGATCCGGCGCGTCGTCAGCGGCGGCGACGCCGTTGTCCTGCGGCGCGTTGACGGGCGCCGCCGGCGCTTCCTGCGCCGAGGCGCTGGCGGTCGCGAGCGCGGCGAAGGCGGTGCCGGCAAGCAGGGTCGCCGATCGGATTGCACGGTTCATGTCTCTCTCCCCATTTTATTGTTCTTCAGTCGGTAGCGGCGCCCACGATCTCGGGTGCGATCATCGCCTCGGGTGGCGGCAGCGCTTGCCCGGCGAGCGCAGCATCGAGGCGGTCGCGGTCAAGCGCGCCCTCCCAGCGCGCGACAACGACGGTCGCGACGGCATTGCCGACGAAATTGGTCAGGCTGCGGCATTCCGACATGAAGCGGTCGACGCCCAGGATCAGCGCCATGCCGGCGACCGGCACCGTCGGCACGATCGAGAGTGTCGCCGCCAGCGTGATGAAGCCGGCGCCGGTAACGCCAGCTGCGCCTTTCGAGCTCAGCATCGCCACGACGAGCAGGGTGAGCTGCTGGCCAAGCGACAGGTGGACGTTGGTCGCCTGCGCAATGAACAGCGCCGCGAGCGTCATGTAGATGTTGGTGCCGTCCAGGTTGAACGAATAGCCGGTCGGGACGACCAGCCCGACCACGCCCTTGTCGCAACCCGCCCGCTCCATCTTGCCCATCAGGCTGGGCAGCGCGGCTTCGGACGACGAGGTGCCAAGCACGAGCAGCAACTCGGTACGCAGGTACACGATCAGGCGTATGATGGAGAAGCCGTGCGCTCGTGCCACCGTGCCGAGCACGACGAGTACGAAGAAGATCGAGGTGAGGTAGAAGGTGGCGACCAGCGCGCCGAGGTTGACCAGCGATCCGACGCCATATTTGCCGACCGTGAAGGCGATCGCACCGAACGCGCCGATCGGCGCCGCGCGCATCAGGATCCCGACCAGCCGGAATATGACGAGCGCGAGCCGCTCGATCAGGTCGAGCACCGGGGCGGCCGGCCTGCCGACCAGCGAAAGGGAGATGCCGAACAGAATCGCGACGAACAGGGTCTGGAGGATCGATCCGTCGGTCAGCGCCGAAACCATCGTCGTCGGGATGATGCTCATCAGAAACCCGGTGACGGTCGTGTCGTGCGCCTTGTGCGCATAATCGGCGACGGCGCCCTGATCGAGCGTAGCGGGGTCGACGTTCATGCCGGCACCGGGCTGGACGACGTTTGCCACGACCAAGCCGACAATCAGCGCGAGGGTGGAGAAGACCAGGAAATAGCCGAAGGCCTTGGCCGCGACGCGCCCGACTGACGAGAGCTCGCGCATCCCGGCGATGCCGCTGGCGACCGAGAGGAAAATGACCGGCGCGATCACCATCTTCACCAGACTGATGAAGGCGTCTCCCAATGGCTTCAGCGCGGCGCCGAAGGTCGGCCAGAAATGCCCGACCGCGACGCCGAGTAAAATCGCGGCGAGAACCTGCACGTACAGATGCCGCCAGAGCGGCGCGCGTGCGGTTATGGTGGTGCCCTCGATGATCATTCAGTCCCTCTCGGCGCGCGGCGCGCGCTTCGGCCGCTTTCTGGTGAACGGCTGGTGGTCAGGATACGGCCCCAGAATGCCGTGCGGGAAGGTGCTCGATAAATCGAATTAAACTATTGAAATATATTGTGATTGTCGGATTCTCGTTGCGGGCGCATTCATAGAGGTGTGTGCAATTCCGCACATGACTCGGCGATTTTGTGTGATATACCGCCCAGGTGCCCGGCGCCATCTCTCCTATCAGGATCCGTGCGATCGCGGCACTCGGCCTCGTGCTGTTCGCGGGTGGCATATTGCTCTGGGCGGGCACGCGCTGGGCGCGGACGCAGGCGGATTCGATTGCTGAAGCCACGGCCGTGCAGACTGCGCGTAGCCATGCCGGCCTCCTGACGAGCGAGTTGCAGAAGTTCCGGCTGCTGCCGCTGGTGCTGGTGGAATATCCGGACGTCGCCACCGCACTCGATACGCATACGCCTGCTGCGGTCGACCGGCTCAACCATACGCTGGAACTCCTGGCGACGCGTACCGATGCGGCTGCCATCTACGTGATCGACGCGAACGGGATGACGGTCGCCGCGAGCAACTGGCGCTTGCCCACCAGTTTCGTTGGGCAGAATTACAGCTTTCGCCCCTATTTTCGCGGCGCGATGGCGAATGGCGCCTCGGAGTTGTTCGCGCTGGGCACGGTCAGCGGCCGGCCGGGCCTGTTCCTTGCGCGGCGGCTCGACGTGAACGGTCGCCCGGCCGGCACGGTCGTGGTCAAGGTCGAGTTCGACCCGCTGGAAGCGATCTGGGCGCGTAGCGCTGGTCCGAGCTTCGTAACCGATGCGCATGGCGTGATCCTGATCACCAGCGTGCGCGGCTGGCGCTTCCGCACGACGCATCCGCTCGATCCGACCACGGTGGCGCAGGCGCGCTCGACGCTGCAGTTCGGGAGCATGCCACCGCGCGCTGCGCCCATCACGCTCGACGGCGCTGCCGCCACCGCGAACCCGGGCAGCGGGGATGTGCGCTATCGGGTCGGCTCGATGCCGGTGCCGCTTGCCGGCGCACGGCTGGTGCATCTCGAACCGCTCGCCGCGCCGCTCGCCGCTGCCACGACCAGCGTGCGCCTCTGGGGTCTCGCGATCGTGATCGTTCTCGGCGCGGGCGCGGGGCTCGCGCTGCGCGCCCGCGAGAAGCGGCAGTTGCAACGCGAAGCCCGGGTCGCGCTGGAAGGCGAGGTTGCCCGGCGTACGGCCGAATTGCGCGAGACCAATGAGCAGCTCACGATCGAATCGCGGGAACGTGCGGAGGCGGAACGGCGCTTTCGCGCGGCGCGCGAGGAACTTGCCCAGGCCAACCGGCTGGGCTCGCTCGGCCAGATCACGGCCGGTGTCGCGCACGAGATCAACCAGCCGGTCGCTGCCATTCGTACCTTCGCTGAAAATGCGGGAACCTTTCTCGACCGCGACCAGATCGAGCCGGTGCGAGCCAACCTTGCCCAGATCATCGACCTGACGGCCCGGATCGGCACCATCACCGCCGAGTTGCGCAATTTCGCCCGGCGGCGCACGCCGGCACGCGGCGCGATCGCGATCGGATCGGTGATCGACGGCGCGTTGCTGATCCTCGGCGAGCGGGCACGCGACGTCGTGGCGGTCGATATCGCGCTGGTGCACCGCCAAGCCGTCGTCGCCGGTGATCGCGTGCGGCTCGAACAGATTGTCGTCAATCTGCTTCAGAACGCGCTCGAGGCCGTGGAGGGGGTGGGCAAACCAAACATCCTGGTTACCGCGGCCTCTTCCGGCGATGACGTGCTCGTGACGGTCGGTGACAATGGCCGGGGCGTCGATCCCGCGGTCGCCGATCAACTCTTCGCCCCCTTTGTCTCGGCCAAGCCCGAAGGACTGGGGCTGGGCCTCGCCATCGCGCGCGACATCGCTCGCGACTTCGGCGGCGAGCTGGAGATCGGCCGTTCGGCACTGGCCGGTGCGGCCTTCACGCTGCGCCTGAAGCGCGCCTGATGCTGTTCCCGACCGAACAAAGCATCTTCTTCGTCGAGGACGATGCCCAGCTCCGCGCGGCGGCGATCCAGACTCTGGAGCTTGCCGGGCTCAGCGTCCGGCCCTTTGCCAGCGCGGTGGAGGCGCTGCCCGAGATCCATTCGGATTTTACCGGGGCGATCGTCTCCGACATCCGCATGCCGGGGATTGACGGACTGCAACTGCTCGAACGCGTCCGGGCGATCGATCCCGACATCCCGGTCATCCTCATTACCGGCCATGGGGACGTGGCGATGGCGGTCGGGGCGCTGCGCGACGGCGCCTTTGATTTCCTGACCAAGCCCTTCGCCGCCGATCACCTCGTCGCGGCAACGAACAAGGCGTTGGAGAAGCGCCTGCTCGTGCTCGACAACCGACGGTTGCGGGCCGCGGCGGCGGCAGTTGACGAGGCCGGGCCGCTGATTGGCGACAGCGCGCCGATGGTTCAGCTGCGCGGCACGATCCGCCAACTCGCGCTCGCCGATATCGACGTGCTGGTGGAGGGCGAAACAGGCACGGGCAAGGAACTCGTCGCCTTGCTGCTGCACCGGCTCGGCGGGCGGCGCAGCCGACCCTTCATCGCGGTCAATTGCGGTGCGCTGCCCGATGCGCTGGCGGAAATCGAACTGTTCGGTCACGCCGCCGACAGCGTGCCGCATACCAGGCTGGCGCGGATCGGCCAGGTCGAGGCGTCGAGCGGCGGCACGCTGCTGCTCGACGAGATCGATTCCATGGCGCCTGCCGTCCAGACGCGGATGCTCCGCGTCCTCGAGGAGCGCGAAGTGCAGCCGATCGGCGACACGCGCCCGCGGGCGGTCGACCTGCGCGTCGTCGCGACGAGCAAGACCGATCTCGGCAATGCCGCGCGCGACGGGCGTTTCCGCGCCGATCTCTACTACCGGTTGAATGTCGTCCGCCTGCGCGTGCCGCCGCTGCGCGAGCGGCGCGAAGATGTGGCGCAGCTTTTCGCGAGCTTTGTCGAGGAGGCCAAGCAGCAGACCGGTGGCAAGGCCTTCGTGCTGACGGATTCGGTGCGGCGGCACCTTCGGTCGCACGACTGGCCGGGCAATGTCCGCGAACTGCGCAACTTCGCCTTTCGCGCGGTGCTCGGCCTGGCGGAGACGCCGGATGCTCCTCCGATCGGCGACCGACCCAGCCTGCCGCAGCGGCTGAACCAGTTCGAGGCGGCGGCGATCGAGGAAGTGCTCCGGACCACGGGGGGAAGCGTTGCCGCGGCGCTTCCGTTGCTCGGCATTCCCCGCAAGACCTTCTACGACAAGGTCACGCGCCTCGGCATCCGGATCGAGGATTTCCGTACGCGTGCCTGAGTCCCGTGGGAGGATCGATCTCGCGGAAATCGGCGACATCGTCATCCTCATCGTCATCCTCGCGGCCGGCGCGTTTGCCGTCCCGGGCGGCGCCGGCGGGGGGAGCGGGGCGCGGAATTTCCCTGTTTTCGGGGCCGTAACAGGGAATTTTTCTTTTTCCGGCGGCTTTCCGGCTATTTTGGCGTCATTTTCCGGTTTTATCTCAGAATGTTGTCGGTGATTTCCCTGTTCCGCCGGAACAGGGAAATCATCCGTGCGGAACAGGGAATTGGGCCGGCCCGAGCAGGGAATGGGTCGCGCACGGTCGCGGGCGTGGATGGCCGGGATTGTTTCAGCCGCAACCGGGCGCAGCGCGAGGCGCAGCACGGCATGGAACAGCGGCAGCGCGGACGCGACGGCAGGCCAGGGCGGGAGCGCGTGAAGTGTAGCCATGGCGGGACGGTAGCCGGGACCGGGATGGTGTTGAATCAAGAGCAGGTGATTGGGGCGCGCGCTTGCAGGGAGCGCGCGCGCCTTGAGTTGCGACCGGTTGCGGGCCGAGATCGCCCAGCGGCCAATGTGTCGGGCCGGCTCGGTCAGCCGCCGGCACGGACGAGCAATATCCCTCGCTCGCGCAACGCGCCAACGAAGTGCGCCACGTCCACGCGACACTCAGCGGCGCCGATCTGAAACCTTTCTTCCAATGAAGCGCAAAGGCAGGATGCACTCTGCCCGCAATGCCCAAGGTCTGCCTGAATCAGACCACCCGCACTTCGAGAAGCGTCGGGCCGCTGGCCTGCAACGACCATGCGAGAGCCAGATCCAGTTCTTCCACTGCCACGACGCGTCGCGCCGGCACACCATGACTTTCCGCCAGGGTGACGAAGTCGATACCGGCGATGGTGGTTCCGGGCAGTTCATCCAACCCGAAACGCCGCGCGAAGTTGTCGAGGGCGGCATATCCGCCGTTGTTCAGGATAATGAAGCTGACGTCGGACCGCTGGTCGGCAGCGCTCCAAAGACCCTGGCTGGTATACATCGAGGAGCCATCGCCGAGCAGGCAGATGACCTTGTTCCCAGGCCGCGCGCGCGCGATGCCAATGGCGGCGGGCAGGCCATAGCCAAGACCGCCTGCCGGGGTCGTGTAAAAGCCGCCAGCCTGGGTCACCGGCAAGTGATCGTGCATCGCATCGCGCGCGGTGGGCGCTTCTTCGACGATGATCGCCCCGTCCGGCCGCAGTGCCGCGACGCGCGCCATGACATGGGCAGGGGTCAGTGCCGGCACCGGCCGGGGGATCGGATGACGGGCGGTCGAGGCAGGCCCTTCGCGTCGACGCACCTGCTCCGCCAGGGCCAGCAGCCCCCCGCGGACATCGCCAAGCACGCCGGTTCCGCGGGGAAGGGTGGCAAGGTGCTGCGGGTCGTCGCTGAGCAGGGCGATCGCGGTGTCCTGGGGCCAGACACTCTCCCGTCCTTCGGCATGCCAGGTAAAGGCCGGCGCACCCGCGACCACGACGATATCGTACGCATTGAGCAGCGCCACCAGCCGCTCTTCATAGCCGGGAAGAAAGCCGGCGAAGCGGGCATGATTCTCCGGAAAGACTTCTCTTCCCGTCAGCGGTGCCACCCACACGTCTGCGCCGGTCTTTTCCGCCAGTGCGATGGCCTGATCCCACGCGCCGCAGCGCGCGATGCCCGCACCAAGCACCAGGGCTGGCCGCGTCGCGTTGTCCAGCATCCCGGCGATGCGCGTAATCGCCGCCGGATCCGGAAAGCAGGTCAACGACAGGACAGGCAGTGCAGGCATGGGGCAATCGCGGTCCCAGTCATCGACCGGGATCGACACGAAGACCGGTCCAGTCGGCGGCGTCAGCGCGATATGGAAGGCTCGGATCAACGCCGCGGGCACGTCCTGCGCGCGCAAGGGTTCGGCAGCCCATTTTACATAAGGTCGCGGAAATTCCGTGGCGCGTTCCGCCCCCAGAAACGGATCGCGGGGCAATAACGATCGTGCCTGCTGGCCCGCCGTGATCACCAGCGGCGCGCCGCCGCGATAAGCGGTAAACAGACTGCCCAGTCCATTGCCTGTCCCCGCCGCCGAATGCAGGTTGACCAGCGCGGGACGGCCAGTGGCCTGCGCGTAGCCATCCGCCATGGCCACCACCACCGCTTCGTTGAGACCAAGGACATAGGCGATGTCAGATGGCATCGCCTGCAGCATGGGAAGCTCGGTCGAACCGGGATTGCCGAACAGCGCATCGACGCCAAAATGCTGGAAAACCGCATAAGCGGCATCGCGGACAGTGGGCATGGTACAGTCGCTCGCTTACAGCCCGAACCAGCGTTCGGCGTTGGTCTGGAAGAATTTCTTCTTGAGTTCGGGGGTGATATCCATGTTGTCCATGTCGCGGACCTCGCGGGCCTCGACCTGATAGGGATAATCCATCGCGTACATCACGCGGTCCTCGCCCACGACCTGCTGGGCGAACCGGATCGCCGGCTCCCATGCCATGCCCGAATTGGTGACGAGCACGTTCGAACGCATATATTCCGCGATCGTCTTGTTGAGCGGCTTCATCCGCTCGTAGCGCTTCGAGCGGACGCCGGCCTGATGCATATAGTCGAGGCGGTAGAGCCAGTAGGGCAGCGCCTCGCCCATATGGCCCACCATGATCTGCAGGTCCGGATAGCGATCGAAAATGCCGATGGTGATGAGCCGCAGAAGATGCATGCCGGTGTCGACGCCGAAGCCGAAGATCGCGCCGTCGAGGCCGGCTTCGAGCATCGGGTCGATCATCGCGTCCGGCGGCGTGGCCGGATGGATGTAGAGCGGCTGGCCGGTATCGGCGAGCGCGCGGAAGATCGGGTCGAACTTCGCATCGTCGAGATATTCGCCCTGCGTATGGCTGTTGATCTGCACGCCTTTGAAGCCGAGCTGGTCCGCGCCGCGCCGGATTTCGCCGGCGGACCATTCGGGATCCTGCGGCGCCACGGCGGTCAGGCCGATGAAGCGGTCGGGATGCGCGGCGCAGCGCTCGGCCAGGTAATCGTTGGCGCGCGTGGCGATGCCCCTGGCTTCCGCCACATCGAGCATCGGCTGCACGCCCGGCGAGGTCAGCGCCAACACCGCCTTGTCGATGCCATAGGCGTCCATGTCGGCCAGGCGCCGTTCGCCCATGTCCAGCAGACGCTCCATCACCTGCATCGTGCGATCGGAGGGAGACTGGGCATAGAAGCCCCACAGCGAGGCCATGCCCTTGTCGGCGGTGCCGTCGCGCACCATGCGCAGGTACACGTCGACCTGTTCCTGCATGGCGAAGGCTTCCTCGGTGGCGATGCGCAGATAGCCGCGGTCGCCGCCGGTATTGAGTGGGTGGGTCATCGCAAGATCGTTCCTTGGCAGGTGAGCGAGGGGAGAAGCGGTATTGGAACCACGCCCGGCCCGATGTCCGGAACGGGCGCGAAAATGGTGATGCGGCGCCGCCGCGTCGCGAAACGACGGCGCCTGCTCTGTTCCCGCGTCAGAAGCTTTTCCTGAGCGTGAGGCCCCATTCGCGCGGGCGGCCGGGCTGGGCATTGGCAACGCCGGTCGTGACCGAGATTTCCGACGTGGTGAGATAATAATATTTGTTGAACAGGTTGGTGACTTCGAACGAGGCTTCGAGATCGCGGCGGCGGTTGCGCCAGGTCAGGCGGGCATTGGCCAGCGTGTAAGCTGGAATTTCGGTCCGCGGCGAATTCACCGCGACGCCCCATGACTTGGACTGGTAAGCCACGTCGATGCGTGGCGTGAGCGAACCGATCTTGCCCGCGTCGACCTCGTACTGGAGACCCGCGCTCCACTTCCAGCGCGGCGTGTAGGGCGGCATCATGCCATATTGCACACCGTTCGGGTTGGTCGTGCCGCCAGCTTGCGGCGCAATATATGTGTAGCGGAAGTCAGTGTGGCTGAGCGCCGCGTCGAACATCATGCCTTCGGCGAGACGGACCGAGGTTTCCGCCTCGAAACCCCTGATCCGCGCAGTGCCCACATTGGCCGGCATGGCGCAGGGGAAGGTGGCCACGCCCACCGGATTGAACTGCGGGCAACTGTTGAGCGTCAGTTGAATGTCCTTGTAGCGCGACGTATAGGCGGCGAGGTTCAACCGGACACGACGATCGAACAGATCGCTCTTGAGGCCGATTTCCCAGGTCGCCAGCTTTTCCGGATTGAAGGGCTGGACCTGCGACGCGGAATAGGGCCGGGGATTGACGCCGCCGCCCTTGAAGCCCGTCGAATATTGCCCGTAGGCATTGATGTTCCGGGTGATCTTGTAGGCAATATTGGCCCGGTAATCGATGTTGTCGCCGCTGTAGTTGCCCGTCTTGCCATCGAGAGCGGTATATTGACCACCCAGCAGGTTGCCGTACCGGTCGCGACGCCGGAACGTGTAGTTCTTGTCTTCCTTGGTATAGCGGATGCCGCCGGTCACGATCAGCGAGTCCGTGAGATCATAGGCGGCATGGGCGAATAGCGCCCGGCTGTGCGCCGGGACCGGGTCGCCGGACACGAAGACAAGGGCCGGGTTCACATAGCGGATATCCTGGCGCGAGACATAGAAGCTGCGCTGGTCGATCATGTATCCGCCGACGGTGTAGTGCAGCTTGCCGAAAGCATCGCCCGTCAACCGAAGCTCGTTGCTCCAGGCGTGGAAATCGACGTTGTTGGGTCCGCCCAGCGTGACCGCCATCGGCGAAAGATCGTCTTCATTGGAAAACGTCTCGTTGTATTTGCGGTAGGCGGTGATACCGACGAGCTGCAGTCCGTCTGCGATCTTCCACTCGATTTGACCGGATACGCCCCACCCGGTGTAGGACAGCTTGCCGGGAATGCTTGATTCGCCGAGCGTTCCGTCAGCAGGCGACACGTAGCTGGAATAGTTGCAATAACGGCCGCAGATGAAGCGCGAGTCATAGGGAATCGGTGTCGAAAACGGATTGACGTCACCCGCGCCGGTATATTTGGCATAGGTCAGCACACCGCCGGCGATCTCGCGCTTTTCGTGGGTGTAGTCCCCGATGATGTTGATTTCGAAATTGCTGGAAGGTGCGTAGCGCAGATTGCCGCGGGTCGCCCAGTAACCGACCTCGCCCTGCTTCGAGAGCAGGCAATTGGGCGCATCGCGCAGCGCCGGTATCCCTTGCCCCGGATGAACGCAGCCATAGTCGAGCCGGCTGATATAGCCATCCTGCGAACGGCTGACGCCCGTCACCCGTACCGAGAGATCCGGCGCCAGGCCCAGATCGACCGCGCCCCGCAGGTCAACCCGGTTGCGGCTACCCAATGTGATCGAGGCAAAGCCGGAATTGTCGCCCTTGGGGCGCTTCGAATAGAGTTTGATCGCGCCGCCGATCGAATTCTTGCCCGCCAGCGTTCCCTGGGGACCGCGCAGCACTTCGACACGGTCGAGATCGAGCAGGTCGAGGATCGATCCCGTCAGGGTCGAGTAATAGACATCATCGACATAGACGCCCACGCCGGGCTCGAGCGCCGGGTGGAAGTCGAACTGGCCGACGCCGCGGATGTTGGCGGCGAGCGACGAACCGTAATTCGCCGAATTGGGCTTCAGCGTGACCGATGGCGCCTGAGCGGCGACGTCCGCGATCGTGACCTGGCTCCGCGCTTCCAGCATCGCGCCGGAAACGGCGGTGATCGCGATGGGCGTTTGCTGGAGGTTCTGCTTGCGGAACTGCGCGGTGACGATGATTTCTTCGACCTTCGCCTGATTTGGCGCGTCGTTCGCCTGCTCGTTCGTACCGGCGTCCTGCGCCCAGGCCGACGGGGTGACCGCAACGGCGAGGGCGGCCCAGGCCGACGTCTTCAGCAAAATGGAAGATACCTTTTTCATATTACCCCACTCCCTTGTTTATACGGTTTGAAATCCGCCTTTTTTTGATAGCTTTGCGGTGGCGTCAGTCCTGCTGGGACGCCCTGCGTTTGACTCTGCGCGAGACGATGATTGCCATCGCCAGCACCAATGCGAGTGGCGCTGCCGGGATCATGAAGAAGCGCTGGTCGTGATCGACCCCGGCGATCGCCGCCAATGTGCCCACCATTGGCCCCATGATTGCACCGATCCGGGCAATGCCCAGTGCCCAGCCCAGGCCAGTCGATCGATAACGCGCGGGGTAGAGGTCGCTCGCTGCGCCGTTCACGCCGTTCTGGATGCCGGTTACGAAAAAGCCGGCGCAGGCGATGAGCAGGATCGTCATGCTGGTGCCTGCCGGAAGCAGTGCCAGGGTCAGCATCGTCAGCGCGGCCCCGGCCGCGAAAATCGCGACGGCGTGCCAGCCTGCGCGGCGCAGCAGCAGGCTGGCGGCAATCCCGCCCAGCACGCCGCCTCCATGATATCCCGCGGTGACCAGCGCCGCGTTCGCGGTCGAAAGGCCGGAGCCTTTCATGAGCAGCGGGATCCAGCTTGCAAGGAGATGCACGTTAAGCGCGACGCACATGAACATGAGCCACACCAGGATGGTCGTGGTGCGGATCGATGGGGCGAGGATCGCGGCGATCGAACTACGCGGGGCATCGGCTGCGGGGGGAACCGTTGGGCTGCGGACATCGCGTAGCGCCAGCGCAATGATGGCGGCGATGATCAGCGGCAGCACGCCCCCCACGACGAACAGGCCTTGCCAATGATAGGCCGGGAGAACCCTGGAAGCAGTGATGCCGGCGACCGCGCCACCGAGCGTAATGCCGATACCGGCGAAAGCCGTGACGCTGGCGTGCCTGCGCGCATCGTACAGCGCGCCGGCCATCGCCAGCCCGTTGGGCATGACCGCGCCAAGGCCTATGCCGATGAGGAAGCGCAGTATGGCCAGCTGCTCCACAGACCAGGCGAGCGCTGCGACCAGCGAAAGAACACCATAGGCGGCGCTGGCGATGACCACGACCCGCTTGCGACCGATGCGGTCTCCGAGCGGCGCCACCAGCGTCGAGCCGATGAGGATGCCGACCAGGCTCGCGCTCAGGAGCGGGCCCAGTTGCGCCCTGCTGATTCCGAACTGCGCCATGATCGAAGGTCCGGCGAGATTGGCGGTCTGCAGGTCGAAGCCTTCCACCATCAATGCAAGCACAACGAGCGCAAGCCCGAGCGAGCGATGGCGCACCCGATCACCGGCCATGGGCTCCAGGGGGGCCATCTGCATCTCTCCTGACATTCGTCTTCGTTGATTTCTCAAAATTAGACCACAGGATCTAGTTTAAGCGCAAGCGCTAATTTCCGAGTCCGGCTTGACGAGCGGGAATGCGGATGGACTATGGGGTCATGGGATCGGAAGCCGTTGGCCAATCGCCGAAGCCGCCTGTTCAGCGGCGCAGTCTGGCCAGCCACCGACAGATGGTGGATGTTGCGCTGCGCCTGCTGGAAACGCGCGATATCGATCAGATTTCAGTGCGCGATATCGTCAGCGAAGCCGGAACATCGAACGGCAGTTTCTATCACCGTTTCGGTACCAAAGAGCATTTTTTCAACTATCTGATCGATGACATGCTGGAGCGGCGCGAACGCGGTGCGATCATGCAGTTATCCGATCAGACGATTTCCTTCGATGCCCTTCCCGAATTGCTCGCGCGCAGCGCGATGGCCAACTTTCGGGCCCATGCCGGCCTTTTGCGTTCGGCCATTCGGCGGCACATCGCGGGGGACGATTGCTGGAACCGCATCAGCATGATGTCACGCAGGATCGTCAGAGGCTTTTTGAGCCGGGTCTCGGACACGCTTGGGCGGCCGCTCGATGCTGATGAGGCGGAGCGCATCAATTTCGCGTTCGTCTGGCTATATGGCTTGCTTGCCTATCGTACGCTCAGGCTGAACACCCTGCACGGCTATACGGTCCCGGAAGAATCGTTTGAGGATGAGACAATCCGCAATTTCCGGCAATTGATCGACCGGGCTTTGCCGTCCGATGCTTCCCTCGTTGGCGGTGCTTGATCAGCTGCCCGGGATATCGCTGCCCATGAGCGCTTCGCGCTTGCCGCGGCGCGTGCGGTGGCAGGCGGCGCTGCCAAGCGCAGCACAGGATCGGCGTAGAAAGCCTAGCGCCCGGCTGTTTCCTGCGCTTTGAACCGTGCGGAGAGATCATAGGCGTCGGCGCCGAACAGCTGCCGCACCACGGTGATCCGATCAGCGCCTCTCCACGTCTGCCGCTCTATCCGAAGCAGCGGCGCGCCCACCTCCAGTTGCAGGAGAGACGCGGTGCGCGTGTCGGCGGCGCATGCCGCAATCCGTGTTTCGGCCTCCGTCCAGGGGATATGCTGCAGCAGCCAGGTGCCGGGGGGCTCGCTGTCAAACACCGCATGTTCGGCGCCGGGCACCGAATCCAGGCTGATCTGGCGATGCTCGAGCGCGAGCGGATGGTCATCGGCATAGTGGAGACCGTGCAAGGTCACGGCCTTGCCGGCGCCCAGATCGAAGCCGCCGTCGATCTTGCTCGCTGCGGATCGTCCGATACCGCGCTCAAGCAAGGTGAATCGATAGGTCTGCCCCCTGGACAGGACCTGCTGCATGAGGTCGGGGATATCCAGAACCATTGAGTGGAGGCGGGGGCGTGCAACGAACGAGCCCGCCTTCTTCCGCCGGTCGACAAGCCCCGCGGTGGCAAGCGCCGACAAGGCCTTGTTCACCGTCATGCGCGCACAGCCATACTCGGCCATGAACTCATGCTCGGTCGGCAACTTGTCACCCGGCACGAGCGCGCCGGACAATATCCTGCCCTCGATGTCGGTGCGAATCCGTTCATGCAACGGCAGGTTCACGCAGCATTCTCCCCAGCGCGTGTCGATGGCGTCGCGCACGCCGTCTTCGCCTGCACGCGACGTTCAGCAGCGGTACGCCGCGGCGTCAGTGCGTGGCCTAGACGCCTCGGACCGGTCAAGCGAGCAGCCCCGCCAACGCGGCGCGATACCGCCGGACGATGCCGTCGCGCCGGCAATGGCGTCCAGCCGAAACCACCCTGCGACCGCGTCGCCATACGCAGTCGATGG
>Ga0255338_1002484_pt1 | contig 26627 bp, 24 predicted proteins | sample MeOH1_35cm_T4_19_FD_203715 | JGI IMG/M metagenome (GOLD analysis project Ga0255338, IMG submission 203715) | Sandy soil microbial communities from University of British Columbia, Vancouver, Canada - MeOH1_35cm_T4_195 | ecosystem: Engineered > Artificial ecosystem > Sand microcosm > Unclassified ...
GATGGCGTCGGCGAAGGCCTCGACGGTCGCCTCGTCCGCGGTGCCCGGGTGGTCGCGGTTGAAGATGCTGTGCACGAAGGCGCGGTCGATCGGCCGCCGGTTCCTGGCCTGGAACTCGGGCAGCTTCCTGCGCCGCTGCTCCAGCGTGGGGCTGCCCTCGCCGGTCCACACGAAGGCATCGAGCGCCAGCCTGGCCACCCGCTCGGGATGGCGCTGCGCGAACAGGGCGGCCTTGAGCGCGCCCGAGGAGATGCCGTACATCAGCACGCTCTTCGCACCGGTGGCCTGCAGCACGCAGGCGGTGCCGGCCTCGAGGTCATCGGCGCCGTTGGCGATGTCGCAGTTGATCGGGCGTTGCTTGTCGGAGCGGCCGTAGCCCTCGTTGTCCATCGTCCAGGTGTCGAAGCCCTGGGCGGCAAACCAGTCCATGGCGGACGAGAAGGGCCGGCCCGGCACCTGCAGGTCGAAGGTGGGCTGCGAGGCCATCGAGGAGCCGTGCACGAAGAACAGCGTGCCCCGCCGCGGCACGCCGGCCGCGGGCTTCTTGTTCCACAGGAACAGGCGCACGTCCCCCCTGTTCGTCCAGTGTTCGGTGCCGCCGCTCCACTTCACTTCCGTCATGCCTGGATCGCTCCTGTCGTTGATTGCATGGGATCGGGCCTCCCCGGGGGCGCCATCTTGCCGCGCGCGCCGCGCCGCAGCAGGCGTGGAAACCCGGCCCGGCCGGGCGGGGATCCACGGCCGGCTTGACCTGCCGCAAGCTTGTGGAAACCCACAATACCAAGGGTTTTCCCGGATGCCTAAAGTTTTCCACTTTCCCGCACCAGGATCCCCCATGCTCCCACCGACCTTCGAGAAAGCGGCCCGCAAGCCGCTGTACCGCTCGCTCTATTTCCAGGTGATCTGCGCCGTGATCGCGGGCGTGCTGCTGGGGCACTTCCAGCCGGCCCTGGGCACCGAGATGAAGCCGCTGGGCGACGCCTTCATCAAGCTGATCAAGATGCTGATCGCCCCGATCATCTTCTGCACCGTGGTGGTGGGCATCGCGGGCATGGAGGACATGAAGAAGGTCGGCAAGACCGGCGGGCTCGCGCTGCTGTATTTCGAGGTCGTCAGCACCATCGCGCTGATCATCGGCCTGTTCGTGGTCAACGTGCTGCAGCCCGGCGCCGGCATGAACGTCAACCCGGCGACGCTGGACACCAAGGGCATCGCCGCCTACACCGGCCCCAACAAGATGGGGACGACCGTCGACTTCCTGCTGGGCGTGATCCCCACCACGGTGATCGACGCCTTCGCCAAGGGCGAGATCCTGCAGGTGCTGCTGATTTCCGTGATGTTCGGCTTCGCCCTGCACCGCTTCGGCGGCCGCGGCACGCTGGTGTTCGACTTCATCGAGAAGACCTCGCACGTCCTGTTCACCATCATCGGCTTCATCATGAAGGTGGCCCCGATCGGCGCCTTCGGCGCGATGGCCTTCACCATCGGCAAGTACGGCGTCGCCTCGCTGTTCTCGCTCGGCAAGCTGATGGGCGCGTTCTACCTCACCTGCCTGCTGTTCGTGTTCGGGGTGCTGGGCACCATCGCGCGTTTCCACGGCTTCTCGGTCTGGAAGCTGATCAAGTACATCAAGGAGGAACTCCTGATCGTGCTGGGCACCTCCTCGTCGGAGTCGGTGCTGCCGCGGATCATGGAGAAGATGGAGAACCTGGGCGCGAAGAAGAGCACCGTGGGCCTCGTGATCCCCACCGGCTACTCCTTCAACCTCGACGGCACCTCGATCTACCTGACCATGGCGGCGGTGTTCATCGCCCAGGCCACCGACACGCAGATGACGCTGATGCAGGAGGTGACGCTGCTGGCCGTGCTGCTGCTCACGTCCAAGGGCGCGGCCGGCATCACCGGCAGCGGTTTCATCGTGCTGGCCGCCACGCTGTCCGCCGTGGGCAACGTGCCGGTGGCGGGGCTGGCGCTGATCCTCGGCATCGACCGCTTCATGTCGGAAGCGCGGGCGCTGACCAATCTCGTGGGCAACGCCGTGGCCACGCTGGTGGTGGCGCGCTGGACCGGCGACCTGGACGTGAAGCTGCTGCAGACCCACCTGTCGCACCCGAGCGCGGTGGAAACCGACGAGCCCGAAGTGGTGCTCGATACCAAGACCGAACACATGCCCGGCGCGGTGGCGCCTGCCCCCCTGTCGAATTGACCTGAGGCAAGCGCGGCCCCGGGGGGCCGCACAAGAATCCTGCATGGCCCGCGCCCTGCAGGATTTTCTTTTGGCGACGCGCACGCGCAGCGTCGTGGCCGCGTTCGCCCTGGTGGCGGGCGCGCTGGCCATCGCCGGGGCAGCGGTGGCGCAGGCGCAGGCGCAGTTGCAGACGCCGTCGCAGGCGCAGGCGCAGACGCAGACGCCTCAGCAGACGCCTCAGCAGACACAGACGCCGGCGCAGACCGCGCTGCCCGAGTGGCCGCCGGACCTGTTCGGCGCGCTGCCCGAGCCCGCCAGCGACGACGCCCCGCCGCCCGCGGTGCACGATCCCGCCAACCCCGATCACGGCAAGCTGCAGCAGCCGAAGGAGGCCTTCTCCGCCCTACCCGCGGATGCGCGCGGCCGGCCGGACTGGGTGCGGGCGCTGCGCGAAGGCGCGATCCAGCCGCGCGCCTCGGTGCGCGGCGGGGACGACGCGATGCAGCTGCTGGAGCTCGACATCCTGATGAAGAACACGGCGCAGATGCCGTACGTGAAGTTCCCGCACGGCGCCCACACGCAGTGGCTGGCCTGCGCGAACTGCCATGACGCGCTGTTCCTGCCCAAGGCGGGCGCGAACCCCACGACGATGACCAGGATCCTGGCCGGCGAATCCTGCGGCACCTGCCACGCCAAGGTGGCCTTCACCGCGATGTTCACCTGCGAGCGCTGCCACAGCGTGCCCCAGCCGGGGCAGCAGCGGTGGTGGTAGGGGAAGGCAGGCGTGGGCCGGGGCGGGCAAGAGGGTGGAACGTAGGCGAGGGGTGAGCGTTGCGAACCCCGGCTTCACGGCGCGGTCAGACGTAAGCCCCGCGCAGCGGCGGCGCATGGCGCAGATGCAGCGCCACGTCCAGCGCCGCCATGTGGTTCGCGTCGCGCCCGAGGATCGCATCCGCCAGCGGCAGGAACACCTCCTCCTCCAGCTGCGCGTGCTCCAGGTACAGCTCCACCAGCTTCGCCACTTCGGCGCGGAAGTCCGGCACGCCGTGCACCCTGCCCTGCGCCGTCGCCGCGACGGCGGGGCGCAGCTTCACCCACAGCTTCTCGATGCGGCGGTGGTCGGCCGCCAGCCGCGCCACCAGCTCCTGCACCCGGTGGCCTTCGCGCACGTCGCGGCAGCTTTTCTGCACGTGCACGAACAGCTCCTGCTCCTCGTCGGCATGGTGCTCGTGGACGACCTTGTCGAACAGCGTGAGGGTGGCATGCGCGATCCGGCGCGCGCGCTCCAGCGCGTCGGCCAGCTCGGGCAGCTTCTCCATCGCGTGCAGGCCTTCGACGATGTGCCCGTGGGCGCCGTGGAAATCGTCCATCGGCCCGTGCAGCTCGGTGGTGGCGGGCACCGTGTCGGGGCCCTGGTCTGCCTGGATGTTCATGCAGTACTCCTTCTTACGCCTGATACCAGTCTCGGCGTGCGTCCCCGGGGGCGGATTGACCTTCATCAAGCAAGGTCGGCGGGCCGGGCAGAAGATGGATCCATGAGGCTGGCCCTGCTGTCGGACCTGCATGCCAACCCGGGCGCGCTGCAGGCGTGCCTGGCGCATGCGCGCCGCTGCGGCGCCACCCGCTTCGCCATCCTGGGCGACCTGGTCGGCTACGGCGCCGAGCCGGTGCCGGTGCTGGAAACGGTGATGGAGCTGGCCGGGCGCGGCGCGCTGGTCGTGCGCGGCAACCACGACACCGCCGCCCAGGGCGAGCCGGCCACCGGCGGCACCGGCGAGCACCTCGCCGCCGCCTGGACGCGCGCTCAGCTCGCTCCCCGGCACCGCGAATTCCTCGCCAGCCTGCCCCTGACGGCCAGCATCGCCGACGCGCTGCTGGTGCACGCCGACCCCTACGATCCCGCCCGCTGGCAGTACCTGGACCGGCCGGCGCTGGTGGGCCGCGCGCTCGGCGCCGCCCAGCGCCAGTGGGGTGCGAGCAAGGTCTTCTGCGGCCACGTGCACCAGCAGCAGCTGTACTACCGCGCCGCCGACGGCCACCCGATGGCCTTCGCGCCGGTGCCCGAAGTGCCGGTGCCGCTGGCTGCGCATCGCAGCTGGCTGGCCGTCGTCGGCTCGGTCGGGCAGCCGCGCGACGGCGACCCGCGCGCCATGTATGCCCTGTTTGACGTGGCGCAGTCGCGCCTGTCCTTCCACCGCATAGCCTACGACCACACTGCGGCTGCGGCAGCCATCCGCGCGGCCGGCCTGCCGGAGAGCTTCGCGGCGCGACTGGAGCGGGGACGATGAGACTGCAAGAGGGCTCGGTGATCGACGGCTTCGTGGTCGGCCCGCGGGTGCATGCCGGCGCCATGGCGGAGATCTACCGCGTGCGCTACGACGGCGGCCGCCCCGACCCCGGCTTCCCCATGATGATGAAGCTGCCGCGCATGGGCGGCGGCGAAGGCGCCGAGAACCTGGTGGGCCTGGAGGTGGAGCACCAGATGCTGCAGGCGCTCGAAGGCCCGCACGTGCCGCGCTTCGTCGCCGCCGGCGACATGCACCGGCTGCCCTACCTCGTGATGGAGTACATCGAGGGCCGCACGCTGCAGCAGATGCTCGACGAGATGTCGCCGCTGCAGCGCCGCCCGGCCGCCGCCGACATCGCCCGCTGGGGCCGCGCCATCGCGCTGGCGGCGCACAGCCTGCACCGGCAGAACGCGGTGCACCTGGACCTGAAGCCCGCCAACGTGATCTTCCGCGCCGACGGCAGCTGCGTGCTGCTGGACTTCGGCCTGAGCTGGCATGCGCACTACCCCGACCTGCTGGCCGCCGACCTGCGGCCGGCGATCGGCTCGCCGGCCTGGATGGCGCCCGAGCAGGTGGTGGGCGTGCGCGGCGATCCGCGCAGCGACATCTTCGCCATCGGCGTGATGCTGTACGAGCTGGCCACCGGCGAGCTGCCCTTCGGCGCGCCGGCCACCCCCGGCGGGCTGCGCCAGCGCCTGTGGATGGATCCCTCGCCGCCGCGCGCGCTCAACCCGCAGGTGCCGCCCTGGCTGCAGGAGATCGTGCTGCACTGCCTGGAAAGCACCGCCGCCAACCGGCCGCCCTCGGCCGCGCACCTGGCCTTCGACCTCGGCAACCCGCAGCAGGTGGAAGTGGGCGCGCGCGGCCTGCGCACCCGGCGCACCTCCTTCAGCTCGCAGTTCCGGCGCTGGATCCGCGCCGCCGGGCTGCACTACGAACCGAGCCCGCTGCCCGCCGAGCGCATCGACGAGGTGCCGATCGTGATGGTGGCAGTGCCGCACCGCGACACCAGCGACGCCGTGCTCTACGGGCTGCGGCAGGCCACCCGGCGCTCGCTGGGCATCCGCCCCGGCGCGCGGCTCGCCTGCGTGGCGGTGGTCGATCCCGACCCGCAGGCGGAGGAGGCGGCCGTGCACCGCTACCACAGCGAGCGGCTGCGCCAGTGGTGCCGCGGCATCGACCTGCACGACCGGCAGGTCTCCTTCCACGTGCTGCAGTCCGACGACGTGGCCGGCGCCCTGCTCACCTACGCGGAGGCCAACCAGGTGAGCCTGATCGTGATCGGCGCCGCCACCCACGGGCTCGCCCTGCGGCGCTTCATTCCCACCGTGACGGCCCGCGTCGCCGCCGAGGCGCCCTGCAGCGTGCTGCTGGTGAAGGACGCGCCGCCCTTCGCGCTGCTGCGGCAAGCCGCGGCCGAGGCAGCGTAGCGGCCCGCCCGTTGGCGTAGCGGCCCGCCGCCCGATGGCGTAGCGCCCAGGCGGCGCCGCCTCCTAGGTAAGACCCCATGGGCCGGCGCCCTGCCGGCCCGGATACTGCGCGCTCCAGAGCCGGAGCACGCATGGCCCATCCAGCCGCCTACGAGTCGCCCACCGATCGCGTCCAGGCCTGGGCCGAAGGGCCCACCCTGCACATCCGCTTCAACAATCCGCAGCGCCACAACGCCTTGTCGGTCGACATGTGGCAGGCCATCCCGCCGCTGCTGCGCCAGGCCGAGGCCGACGAGGCGATCCGGCTGGTCGTGTTCTCCGGCGCCGGCGAGAAGGCCTTCGTCTCGGGCGCCGACATCTCTCAGTTCGAGGACATGCGGGCCGCCCGCGAGGCCGTCCAGCAGTACGAAGCCATGGCCGAAGAGGCGCTGGCGGCGATCTCGCTGTCCGCGCGGCCCACGCTGGCCTGTATCCGCGGCTACTGCATCGGCGGCGGCGTGAACGTCGCGATCGCCTGCGACCTGCGCATCGCCAGCGACGATTCCAGCTTCGCCATTCCGGCTGCCCGCCTGGGCCTCGGCTACCGGCTCTCGGCCTTGAAGAACCTGGTGGACCTGGTCGGCGTGGGCGTCGCCAAGGACCTGTTCTTCACCGCCCGCCGCATCGGCGCGGCGGAGGCGAAGGCGGTCGGCCTGGTCACGCGCACCTGCGCGGCCGGCGAGCTGCAGGCGCTGCTCGCGGAATACACCGACGCGCTGGCGCAGAACGCGCCGCTGACCGTCTACGCGGGCAAGCGCATCGTGCAGGAGATCCTGAAACCCGATGCCGGCCTGGACCGCGGACTGTGCCAGCAGTTGATCCGCAGCTGCTTCGCCAGCGACGACTACGCCGAGGGCCGCCGCGCCTTCATGGAAAAGCGCAAGCCGGTGTTCCGCGGCCGTTGAGACCCAGGAGGTCCCCATGTCGAGAGCCCACGTCGCCAGCCTGCTGGCGCTTGCCTTGTGCGGCGGCGCCGCCGCAGAAGACAGCACCTGGCCGGACAAGCCGATCAAGCTGGTGGTGGGCTTCACCCCCGGCGGCGCGGCCGACTACGTGGGCCGCTCGGTGGGCGACGCGCTCGCGCGCGCGCTCGGCCAGCCGATCGTGATCGACAACAAGCCGGGCGCCGGCTCCAGCATCGCCGCGGACTTCGTGGCGAAGGCGGCGCCGGACGGCTACACCCTCCTGATCGCGAGCCCGAGCGCGATCTCGGTCAATCCGGCGCTCGATGCGAAGTGGGCCGCCTCGGTGCAGACGCTGGTGCCGGTGAGCAAGCTCACGGCTTCGCCGCTGGTGGTGGCCGCCAACCCGCAGCTCGGGATCAAGTCGATCCCGGAGCTGATCGAGTACGCGAAGAAGAACCCCGGCAAGCTGAACTTCGCCCATGCCGGCATGGGCTCGGCCCCGCACCTGGGCGGCGTGCTGTTCAGGCAGCTGGCGGGCGTGGAGCTGACGCCGATCCCGTTCAAGGGCGGCGCGCCCTCGGTGCAGTCGGTGATCGCCGGCGACACGCAGGTGACCTTCGCCACGCCGCCCTCGGTGCTGCCGCAGATCAAGGCCGGCCGGCTGCTGGGCCTGGGCGTCACGACCACGGAGCGCTTCCCCCTGGTGCCCGAGTTGCCCGGCATGAAGGAAGCGGGCCTGCCCGGCTACAAGATCGACTTCTGGTACGGCTTCTTCGTGCCGCCCGGCACGCCGCCGGAGATCGTGAAGAAGCTGTTCGAGGCCACGCAGGTGGCGCTGCGCAAGCCCGAAGTGAAGGCCGCGCTCGCCCGCGAAGGCACCGACATCTCTGCGTCGGCCTCGCCGGCCGACTTCGCGGCCTTCATCCGCGAGGAGAACAGGTTCTGGGCCAAGCTGGCCTAGGACGCCGGGGCCAAGGCGGACTGATGTCTTCGTCCTGCGCGGGGATCGGCGCGCGGCGGCCACGGCTCAGGCCCGCGATTGCACCGACGGATCGTGCGGGGCGGCTGCCGGCACGCCCATCCCCAGCCGCCGCAGATACCAGCCGAGCGTCGGCGCCTGCACCAGCAGGCTGAACAGCACCACCGCATAGGTGCCGAGGATGAAGGTGTCGCGCGCCTCGAAGGCCGGCAGCGACAGGGCCAGCGCCACCGAGATGCCGCCGCGCAAGCCGGCCCAGGTGAGCACCTTCACCCCATGCGGCGAGCGGTGCTTCAGCCACGGCCCCAGCAGCAGCGCCGGCAGGCCGACGCTCGCGAAGCGCGCCGCCAGCACCACCGGCACCAGCAGCAAGGCGGCGAGCCAGGACGCCCGCTGCCCCGTGAACGCCAGCAGCTGCAGGCCCACCAGCCCGAACAGGATCAGGTTCAGCACCTGGTCGGTGAGATCCCAGAACGAGAACAGGTGCTCGCGCGTCGTCTCGCTCATCGCGTGCCGCGCGCCGTGGTTGCCGATCACCAGCCCCGCCACCACCACCGTGATCGGCGCCGACACGCGCAGGTGCTCGGCCAGGCTGTAGCCCGCGGTGGCGAGCGCCAGCGTGATGATGATCTCCACCGGGTAGCTGTCGACGCCGCGCAGCATGAGGAAGGCGGCGTAGCCCAGCGCCAGGCCCAGCAGCAGCGCGCCGAGGATTTCCTCCGCCAGCAGCAGGCCGACGGAAGCGAGGGTGGGTTCGTGCGTGCCGGTGGCGATGCCCAGCATCACCAGGAAGGCGACCACGCCGGTGCCGTCGTTGAACAGGCTCTCGCCGGCGATCTCCACTTCCAGCGGGCGCGGCACGCCCACGGTCTTCAGCACGCCCAGCACCGCGATCGGGTCGGTGGGCGAGATCAGCGCACCGAACAGCAGGCACCAGCGCAGGGGCACGTCGCTGCCGATGGCGCGGGACACCCACCAGGCGCCATACCCCACCAGCACGGTCGACAGCACCACGCCCACGGTGGACAGCACGAACACCGGCAGCTTCATGCGCGCCAGCTCCGCGATGTTCACGTGCAGGCTGCCCGCGAACAGCAGCACGCTGAGCAGCCCGTGCAGCACGAGCTCGGAGAAATCGAAGCGGCCGGCCAGCGCGCGCGCCCAGGCCGACGCGCCGGGAATCGCGTTGCCCGCCAGCACCAGCACGAGCGACACGAGCAGGCCCATGGCCGTGATCCCGATCGTGTCGGGCAGGCGCACGAGCCGGTAGTTGACGTAGCCGAGCACGGCCACGGCGGTGAGCAGCGCTCCGAGCAGGTCGAGGAAGGACATGGCGGGGGCGCGCTACCTTAGCCGAAACAGGGCACGGCCGGGGACAATCGCAGGCCATGCAGTCATCCCACCCCGACACCCGCGCCGTGCTGTTCGACCTCGGCGGCGTGCTGCTCGACATCGATTTCGCCCGCCCGCTCGCGCTCTGGCAGCCGCACTCGCGCCTGTCGCCCGAGCAGCTGCGCGCCGCCTTCGTCCACGACGAGCCCTACCTGCGCCACGAAACCGGCGCGCTGGCCCCGGAAGGCTACCTGGCCCACCTGCGCGAGGTGCTGGCGCTGGAATGCGACGCCGCCACGGTGCGCGCCGGCTTCAACGCCATCCTGGTCGCGGAGATCGAGGAGACGGTGCGCCTGCTGGACGCGATCCGCCCCGAGGTGCCGCGCTACGCGATCAGCAACACCAATCCCGTGCACGTGGCCGAGATGGAACGCGCCTTCCCGCAGCTGCTGCCGCGCTTCCAGGGCGCGTTCGTCTCGCACGAGATCGGCCATCGCAAACCCGACGCGGCGGCCTTCCGCCACGTGCTCGCTGCGATCGGCGTGGCTGCGCCCGAGGCGCTGCTGTTCGACGACCTGCTGCCGAACATCGAAGCGGCACGGGCGCTCGGGATACAGGCGGTGCAGGTGCGCGGGCCGCAGGATGTGCGGCAGGCGCTCGCCGAACGCGGGCTCCTCAGTCGCCGCTGACGCGCCGCTGCAGCGCCGCCCAGGACGTGAGCTCCCCCGCCAGCGCGCTGGCCATCACCGTCGCCGGGCTCGCCAGCCACACCTGCCCCGGGCCCGAGCGGCCGGGGAAGTTGCGGTTGATCGCGCTCACCGTCACCTGGCCGGCAGCGGTCGACGAGCCCGGGCCGCAGTTGGCGCAGGCCCCGCAGGAGGGCTGCAGGATGCGCGCGCCGGCCTGCGCGAAGGTGCGGTCGTAGCCGCGCGCGACGCAGTAGTCGCGCACCGCCGTCGTGCCGTACTGCAGGAACAGCTGCACGCGCGCGGGCACCTTCAGGCCTTGCGCCAGGCCCCAGGCCAGCACTGCGTGGTACTGGTCGAAGTCCTCGCGCTTGCCCGCCGTGCAGGAGCCGCCGTAGGCGATGTCCACCGGCACCCGCTCGCCGAGCTGGTCCAGCGGCAGGCCGTTGCCCGGATCGCCGGGCCGGGCCACCATCGGCGCGAGCGCGCTGCAGTCGACGCGGAGGGTGTCGCTGTAGGCCGCGCCGGGGTCGCTGCGCATCCAGGCTTCGAGCGCGAAGGCGACGCCGCGGCGCTCCTGCAGGAAGCGCACCGTCTCGGCGTCGGGTTCGACGATGCCGGTCAGCCCGCCGAGTTCGGCCGTCATGTTGGTGAGCGTCGCGCGCTCGTCGGTCGCAAGCGCCGCCAGCGCCGGCCCGCCGAACTCGAACACCTTGCCGACGCCGGCGCCGGCGCGGATCGCCGGCAGCCGCAGCAGGTGCAGCACCACGTCCTTGGCCGCCACGCCCGGCGGCAGTTCGCCATCGAGCTCGATGCGCAGCACCTGCGCCATCGTGAGCCGCACCGCGCCCGTGACGAAGGCATTGGCCATGTCGGTGGTGCCGACGCCGAAGGCCACGCAGCCCAGCGCGCCGCTGTGCGGCGTGTGCGAATCGGTGCCCACCACCAGCTGCCCCGGCAGCGCGTAATGCTCCGCCATCATGGCGTGCGAGATGCCGGCCACATTGCCGCCGTCGTCGGCGCGCGCCTCGTCCTCGGTCAGGGTGCGGTGGCTGCGCAGGCCATAGGCCGCGGCGAAGTCGCGCTGCGCCTGCTGCATGGCATGCATGTTGGGCAGCAAGGGCGAGCCGGCGTGGGCCGGGCTCTCGTCGACGTAGGAGGTGTGATCCTCGAAGACGAGGATCGAGTCCCTGCCGTGCAGTTGCAGCGGCCGGCCGAGCGTCTCGTGCAGCATGTGGGCCGCCATCCCGGTGTAGTACTCGTGGATGAAGCGCCAGTCGGCCCGCACGAACGCACCTTCGCCGGGCTGCGGCGCAGCGGGCGTGACGGGCGTGTCCAGCAGGTGCCGCTGCACGATCTTCTCGAACAGCGTGAGCGGGCGCGTCGCGGCCGGCACGGCCACTGGCGTGGCGGCGCGCAGGTGCTGCTGGCCGAAGCGCAGCAGGCCGCCGCTGCGCAGGATGGCGGCCGCGAGCGCGTCGCGGCCCGCCACCAGTTCCTCGATGGGGATCGCCTCGCCGCGCTGCAGCCGCTCGACGAGAGCGAAGTCGGTGGACGTGAACAGGCCGATGTTGTCGGCGTTCTGGCGGTAGATGCGCTCGAAGCTCTCGGCGATCACCAGCCGGATGCCGGCCAGCTTTTCGGCCGCGGGGCTGTGCTCGCGCGAGGAGCCCTTGCCGTAGCGGCGGCCGGCCACCGTCACCTGGAAGCCGCCGGCCTGCACCGCGCCGGGAGCGATCGGCTGCTGCCGGTCGGCCGTGGTGAAGCCGGTGTAGGGGAAGCGGGCCAGCTTCGCGTCGTAGTGCGACATGATGCGCACCGGGCTGATCTCGTCGGTGGAGATGTCGTCGCGCAGCGCGCCGGCCTGCGCGCGCGTGAGCTGCGCGCCGGCCAGCTGCGCGCGCACGGCTTCGGCGTCCTCGGTCAGGAACAGGAGGCGCGGCCGGGCGCCGAGGGAAAGGACTGCTGCGGTCATGGTGCGGGTGCCAGCGCGGCCAGGTGCTCCACCAGCAGCAGCGCCGCCGGCGAGAGCGACGCGGCGTCGCGGAAACAGAGGATGAAACGCCGCTGCGCCCAGGGCTCGTCCAGGGGCAGCAGCTTGAGGCCGGCGGGCGGCGCCGCGCCGGCTTCGGCCACTTCGCGCGGCACGATGCTGATCGCCAGCCCGGCGCGCACGACGCGCAGGGCCGCTTCGAAATTGGTCACGACCACGCGGTGGTCCAGCGCGCGGCCCAGCGCCGCCGCGCGCCGCTGCAGCATCACCTGCACGGCGCTGTTCACCGGCAGGCTCACCTGCTCGTAGGCCAGGGTGTCGGCGAAGCGCAGCTTGCGGCGGCCGGCGAGCGGATGGCCCGGCGGCAGCGCGACGCACAGCGTGTCGGTGCGGTAGGGGCGCGACTGCAGCGGGCCCACGTTCGCCGCATCCCAGCAGACGCCCAGCGAGGCATGGCCTTCGCGCACGCCGCGCACGATCTCGGGGCTCACGCGCTCCTCCAGGTCCACGTTGATGGCGAGGTGCTTAGGCAGGCGCAGGAAGGCCGCCACGTCGTCGGCCAGCGATTCGGTCATCGCGGAGACGGAAGCGAGGATGCGCACCTGGCCGCGCCCGCCGGCGACATAGGCCTCCATGTCGCGCTCGATGCGGGCGGCGCCATCGAGCATGCCGCGCGCGTGTTCCAGCAGCGTCTGGCCCGCCGGCGTGGGCAGCACGCCATGGCGCTTGCGCACCAGCAGGGGCGTGCCGACCTGGTCTTCCAGCTGGGCCAGCCGCTTGCTGATGGCGGAGCCGACGATGTTGGCGCGCTCGCCGGCGCGCGCGATGTTGCCCGTCTCGCAGACGGAGACGAACAGGCGCAGCGTGGTCAGGTCGAGGTCGCGCAAGGAATTCCGATTTGGAACTTCACCGTTCCGAAATTGAGATCAAGGGCCGAGACGGAAATTCTAGACTCGCCCCCGATGCCCTCCCCTTCCTTCACCGAAACCCTGCCCCGCCGCGTGGTCGTGCGGGAGATGGGCCTGCGCGACGGCCTGCAGAGCGTCGCGACGGTCCTGCCCACCGCCGCCAAGCTCGAATGGATCCGCGCCGCCTACGAAGCCGGCCAGCGCGAGATCGAGGTCGGCTCCTTCGTGCCGGCGAAGCTGCTGCCGCAACTGGCCGACACCGGCGAGGTGCTGGCCTTCGCGCAGGCGCTGCCCGGCCTGCGCGCCACCGTGCTGGTGCCCAACCTGAAGGGCGCCGAGCGCGCCATGGACGCCAACGCGGAAATGATGCTGCTGCCGCTGTCGGCCAGCCACGCGCACAGCCTGGCCAACCTGCGCAAGACGCCCGACGAGGTGGTGGCCGAGATCGGCCGCATCCGCGCCGAGCGCGACGCCCGCGGCGCGCGCACCGAAATCGAGGTCGGCATCAGCACCGCCTTCGGCTGCACCATCCAGGGCCGGGTCGATCCGCGGGAAGTGGTGCGCCTGGTGCAGGCCGTGCTGGACGCCGGGGTCGAGGCCGTGAGCCTGGCCGACACGGTGGGCTACGCCGATCCGGCCATGGTCTCGCGCCTGTTCGAGCGCGTGCTGCGCGCAGCCGGCGAGAGGCTCGTCTGCGGCCATTTCCACGACACGCGCGGGCTGGCGCTGGCCAACGTGTTCGCCGCCATGCAACTGGGCATCGCGCGCTTCGACGCCTGCAGCGCCGGCATCGGCGGCTGCCCGCACGCGCCGGGCGCGAGCGGCAACGTCGCCACCGAGGACCTCACCTACATGCTGCACAGCATGGGCATCGAAACCGGGCTCGACTTCGAGCGGCTGCTGGCGCTGCGCGCGCGCGTGGCGCAATGGCTCGCCGGCGAGCCGACCCACGGCACGATCTGGAAGGCCGGCCTGCCGAAGACGATGAAGGAGCCGGCCCATGCCTGAAGCCGCCACCGCGAGCACCCCGCCGCAGCCGCTGAAGGGCCTGCGCAAGCCCGAAGGCGCGGAACTCGCGCGCCGCCTGTGCGCCAGCGCCGACGTGGTGGCGGAGAACTTCAAGCCCGGCACTATGGCGAAGTACGGTCTCGACTACGCCTCGCTCGCGCAGTGCAATCCGCGCCTGATCTACGCCAGCTGCAAGGGCTTCCTGCCCGGCCCCTACGACCACCGCACGGCGCTCGACGAAGTGGCGCGAACGGCTCCCGGAGCGCAGCGCCGCCGAACTGGCAGCCCTCATGGAACGGGCCGGCCTGCCCTTCGCGCCGATCCGCCGTCCCGAAGACCTGTACGATGACGCCCATCTCCTGGCCACCGGCGGGCTCGCGGACGTGCGACTGCCCGACGGAGAAAAGGCCGGCGAGACCGTCAAGACCACCCTGCTGCCCTTCACCCTGGCGGGCGAGCGGCTCGGCGTGCGGCTCGATCCGCCGGCGCCGGGCGCGCACAGCCAGGAACTGCTTCGCTGCGTCGGCCTGTCGGACGGCGAGATCGAGGTGCTGCGGGCCAAGGCAGTGGTGGGGTGACAAGACAGGCATGCGATTCAGGAGACCAATTGAGCCATTCCACTTCCCTCATCACCCGTCGTAACGTGCTGGCCGCCGGCGCCGCGCTGGCCGCAGCCGGCCTGCCGCTGGCCGGCCGGGCCCAGTCCGGCAACGTGAAGTTCATCCTGCCCAACGCCACCGGCTCCGGCGTCGACGCGATCACCCGCGCCGCCGCCCCCGCGCTGGCCAAGGCGCTCGGCGCCAACGTGGTGGTCGAGAACCAGCCCGGCGCCGGCGGCGTGCTGGGCCTGCAGGCGCTGGCGCGCTCGGCCCCGGACGGCAACACGCTGTCGGTGGTGTCGAACAACGTCGTGATCTTCCCCAGCGTGCTGAAGTCCCTGCCCTTCGACATGCCGGGCGACTTCACGCCGATCGCCGTCGTGGGCGCCACGCCCATGGTGCTGGTGGCCAACCCGAACAAGGTGTCCGCCACCAACGCGCGCGACTTCTTCGCGCTGCTGAAGGCCAGGCCGGGCGAGTACAACTTCGGCTCCGGCGGCAACGGCACCATCCTGCACCTGGCGGCGGAGCTGGTGCTGGAAGCCGCCGGCGTGAAGGCGCGCCACATCCCCTACAAGGGCGTGGGCCCCATGGTCGCCGACCTGATGGGCGGCCAGATCGATTTCGCCGTCGCCGCCCTGCCCAGCGTGCAGGGCCAGATCAAGGGCGGCGCGCTGCGTCCGATCGGCATGCTCACCGCGCGGCGCACCCCCGCCGCGCCGGAGACCCCGACCTTCGCCGAACAGGGCCTCGCCAACTTCGCGGTGGAAGCCTGGTTCGCGGTGATCGGCCCCAAGGGCATGAGCGCCGCCAACGTGAAGAAGGCGCACGACGCCGTGGTGGCCGCCTTCAACGACCCCGCGGTCAAGGAAACGATGGCCAAGCAGGGCAACAGCATCCACGTCAGCACGCCGGAACAGGCGCAGGCGGCGTTCCGCAGCGAGCTGGCGAAGTACGCGGCGCTGGTGAAGAAGGTGGGGCTGGAGCCGCAGTAAGGCCCTCGCAACGGGGCCGTTGCGCCGCAGGCTGGGGTGAGCGCGCGCAGCGCCGAACCCCGGCCTACGAGCGGGCCTGGACCACCTCCACGAATTCCTCGAAGGCCCGCTCCAGGTCGTCCAGCAGCTTGCCCAGCTCCTGCGTCGCCGCCTTCGCCGCCCGCTCCTCCAGCGCCGCGGCGATGGCGGCATAGCGCTCCGCCGAGACCATCAGGCCGCCGCCCTTGGCCGAATGCGCCAGCAGGCCGAAGGCCTGGCGGTTGCCGGATGACAGGGTCGCGCGCAGCTTGGCCAGCAGCGGCGGCGTCGACTGCCGGAAGGTGCCCAGCGCCACCTGCTGCAGCTCCGCGTCGCTGCCGAAGCGCGTGTCGAAGTCGGCGGGCGAGAACGGCGGCAGGTCCGCCAGCCGCGAAGCCTGGCCGCTGGCCCAGCGCGCCAGCACGCCGCGCAGGATGCGGATGTCGATCGGCTTGGTCACGTAGTCGTTCATGCCGGCTTCGATGCAGCGCTCGCGGTCGCCCTTGATGGCGTTGGCCGTCATCGCGACGATCGTGCTGGTGCAGCCGGCCGCCCGCAGCCGCCGGGTGGACTCGTAGCCGTCCATCTCGGGCATCTGGCAGTCCATCAGGATCAGGTCGAAAGGCTCGGCCATCGCGATCTCGCAGGCCTCGATGCCGTTGTTGGCCAGCCGCACGTTCTCGTAGCCCAGCTTGCGCAGCATGCCGAAGGCGACCACCTGGTTGGTGGTGTTGTCCTCCGCGATCAGGATGCGGGTGTCGGCCGAGGGCGCCGGCAGGTCCTGCCAGACCGAGGCCGGCGCAGCCTCCTGCGCGGCGCGCACCGGCAGCGCCACCACGAAGCGCGAGCCCTGCCCCGGCGCGCTGCGCACCCGCACCGAGCCGTCCATCAGCTGCACCAGCTGCTGCACGATCGCGAGCCCGAGGCCGGTGCCGCCGAACTTGCGCGTGGTGGCCGAATCGGCCTGCATGAAGCGCGTGAAGAGTTGCGGCTGCACCTCCGCCGGGATGCCGATGCCGGTGTCGGCCACGGTGAATTCCAGCAGGTAGGCCGCGGGCTGCGTGGTGGCCCGCAGCTCCAGCGAGATCGAGCCGGCCTGGGTGAACTTCAGGGCGTTGCCCAGCAGGTTCACCAGCACCTGGCGGATGCGCGTGGGGTCGCCCTGCACGAACTGCGGCACGTCCCGCTCCACGCGCACGCGGAACAGCAGGCTCTTCTCGGTGGCGCGCAGCCGGTACAGCGTGGCCACGTCCTCCACCAGCTCGTGCAGGTCGAAGGCCACGCTCTCGATCTCCATCTGCCCGGCCTCGATCTTCGAGAAGTCGAGGATGTCGTTGACCAGCGCCAGCAGCGAATGCGCGCTGCGGTCGATCAGGTCCGCATGGCGCTGCACCTCGGGCGCAAGCGGCTCGTCCAGCAGCAGCCTGGTCATGCCGATGATGCCGTTCAGCGGCGTGCGGATCTCGTGGCTCATGGTGGCCAGGAACTGGCTCTTGGCGCGGCTGGCGGCATCGGCCGCGTCGCGCGCCTCGCGCAGGTCCTGCTCCGCCTGCCTGGCCTGCGTGATGTCGCGGTTGGTGCCCACCATGCGCAGCGGCACACCACCGGCGCCGCGGTCGGCGACCCGCCCTTCGCTGTGGATCCACAGCAGGCTGCCGTCGAGGCGGCGCACCCGGTGCTGCACCGCGTAGTGCGAGGAGGTGCCGGCCAGCACCTTCTCCAGGCCGGCGGTGATGCTCGGCAGATCCTCCTGCGGCACCAGGTCCAGCAGCTCCCGCGCGTTGCAGTGGATCTCCCCAGGCTCGCCGCCACGCATCAGCGACCAGGTGGCCGAGAGGTAGATCGTCCCGGTGTGCACGTCCAGGTCCCACAGCGCCAGGCCCGAGCCTTCGAGGGCGCGGTGCAGGCGCTCCTGGCTCTGCTCCAGCGCCACGCGGGCGAGCTGGCTCTCGGTCACGTCCTGCATCGCGCCCAGCAGCACGGCCGGCCGGCCGTCGCGGAATTCCACCTGGCCGATGGAGCGCACCCAGATCTGCCGGCCGCTCGCGGTGGTCATGGGCAGCTGCACGTCCCAGGGCTCGCCGGTGGCCATGCTGCGCTCGGCGGTGCTGCGGATCACGCGCTGCGCCTCGGGTGCGAAGAAGCGCAGGTACTCGTCGCCGCGCGGCCGGTAGTCCGGGGGCAGTTCGTGCAGGCGGCGCGTCTGTGCCGTCCACAGCACTTCGTTCGTGCGCAGGTCCACCCGCCAGCCGCCCACGCCCGCGATCTGCTCCGCGCGCGCGAGGAAGGCGTTGGTCGCCTGCAGCTGCGCCCGCGTGGCGACCTCGTCGCTCACGTCGATGACGGAGCCGACGTAGCCCCCGGGCGAGCCGCCCGGCAGCGCCACCGCGCGGGCCCGCGCGCACACGTGCAGCAGCTTGCCGTCGGCGTGCACCACCCGGTAGATGTAGTCGAAGGTGCGGCCGCTGGCGGCGACCGCCAGCCATGCAGTCTTGGCTGCGGCCCGGTCGTCCGGGTGGATGTTGCGCGCCCAGCCCTCGCCCAGCGTCTCCTGCAGCGACAGGCCCAGGAGCTGCTGGCACTGAGGATTGGTGTAGATGCAGTGGCCCTGCGCGTCGGTGTGGAAGATGCCCACCGGGCAGCTCTCCGACAGCTCGCGGAACATCTGCTCGCTCGATGACTGCAGCGTGCGGTGCGCGGCCTGCCGCAGCAGCAGCGCCTGCATGGTGGCACGCGCCAGTTCCTGCAGCGCCGAGCGCTGGGCCGGCTGAAGCCCGGCGCGCGGCACGTGGTCCAGCACGCACAGGGTGCCCACCACGTGGCCCTCCGGCGTGGCCAGCGGCGCGCCGGCATAGAACACGAACTGCGGCGCCCCCAGCACGCAGCTCTTGTCGCGGGTGCGCGCATCGAGGCGCGCGTCCGGGATCTCCACGTAGTCGCGCGCCGCCAGCACCGTGGTGCACAGCGTGCCGGCGCGGGGAAACTCCGCGAGCCCCTCCAGGCCGGCCTGCGCCTTGACCCACAGGCGGTCCTGGTCGATCAGCGTCACCAGCGCCACGGGCGTGCCGCAGGCGGCGGCGGCGCTGCGCGCCAGGCTGTCAAGCAAGGTCTCGGCCGGGGTATGGAGGATGCCCAGGCGGTGCAGCGCCCCGAGGCGGGCGGCCTCGTCGGCATCGGGGGTTGGCGGCGCGGGAGGGGCGGAATCCACGCCAGCGACTCTACCGTGCCAGCGTCGAGGCGCCAAACAGGCTCTGGATGAATTCCACCGCCAGTTCGGCCGTCCGGTTGCGCACGTCGAGGGCGGGATTGATCTCCACCACGTCGAGGGAGCCGATGCGCCCGGTGTCCGCGATCATCTCCATGCACAGCTGCATCTCGCGGTAGGTGGGCCCGCCGCGCACGCCGGTGCCGACGCCGGGCGCCTCCATCGGATCGAGGCAGTCGAGGTCGAAGCTCACGTGCACGTGCGTGTTGTCGTCCACGTCCTGCAGCACCTCCGTCATGGTGTAGCGCATCCCGTGCTCGTCGATGTGGCGCATGTCGAACACCTGCAGGCCCATCTGGCGGATCGCCTGCTTCTCGTCGGCGTCGACGCTGCGGATGCCGACGAAGTCGATGCTGCCGGCGTCGAGGGCGGCGCGCTCGCCGCTCCACCCCACCAGATCCGCCGGGCCCTGCCCGAGCAGGCAGGCCACGGGCATGCCGTGGATGTTGCCGCTGGGGCTGATCGCCTCGGTGTTGACGTCGGTGTGGGCGTCGAGCCAGATCACGCGCAGCAGCTTGCGCTCCTGCCGGCACTGGCGCGCCACCGCGCTGATGGAGCCGATGGCGAGGCAATGGTCGCCTCCCATCAGCAGCGGCACGTGGCGCATCGCGAGGGCCGTCGAGACGGCATCGAACACCGCGTGGTTCCAGGCCACCACCTCCGCGAGATGGCGGATCCCCTGGACGGGCAGCTGCCAGGGATTGGGCGGGCCGGCGAGGTTGCCGCGGTCGATCACCTGGCAGCCGTGCGCGCGCAGCGCCTCGGCCAGGCCGGCGACGCGCAGCGCGTCCGGGCCCATGCCGGCACCGCGCACGCTGGCGCCGACGTCGGTGGGCGCACCGATGAGGCTGACAGTGGTCATCGTTGGCTGGGAAGTGCAGCAGCCATTGTGCCCCTGGCGCGCCGCAGCGGGGCTGCTTGCAACGGGATGCATCCGGCCGCCCCATGGCTGCGTTCGAATCGGGAGAATGGTCCGCTGCACTGCGAACACCCGAACAGGAGCGACGATGCTGGCGATGCAATACCGCGGGCCCTACCGCGTGCGGGCGAGCCACAAGGCCGAGCCGCGGATCGAACACCCCAACGATGCGATCGTGCGCGTGCTGCGCTCGTGCATCTGCGGCTCGGACCTGCACCTCTACCACGGACTGGTTCCGGACACGCGCGTGGGCCACACCTTCGGCCACGAGTTCGTCGGCGTGGTCGAGGAGGTCGGCTCCTCGGTGCGCAGCCTCCGGCCCGGCGACCACGTGCTGGTGCCGTTCAACATCTTCTGCGGCACCTGCTTCTTCTGCCGCAAGGAGCTGTTCTCCAACTGCCACAACGTCAACCCGGAAGCCACCGCCATCGGCGGCATCTACGGCTACTCGCACAGCGCCGGCGGCTACGACGGCGGGCAGGCCGAGTACGTGCGGGTGCCGATGGCCGACGTGGGCCCGATGAAGATCCCCTCGGACCTGAGCCTGGACGACGCCGTGATCCTCACCGACGCCTGCCCCACCGGCTACCAGGCAGCGCAGATGGGCGAGATCGACGAGGGCGACACCGTGGTGGTGTTCGGCGCCGGGCCGGTGGGCCTGTTCGCGGCGAGGTCGGCCTGGCTGATGGGTGCCGGCCGGGTCATCGTGGTCGACCACGTGGAATACCGGCTCGAGTTCGCGCGCAGCTGGTGCCCCGCCGAGATCGTGAACTTCAAGGAAGTGCAGGACATGGCGGAGCACATCAAGGGCATGACCGACTGGCTGGGCGCGGACGTCTGCATCGACTGCGTCGGCGCCGAGGCGGTGGGCAACGCGATGCAGGTGTTGAGCGGCCGCTACCTGAAGCTGCAGGCCGGCTCCGCCACCGTCCTGCACTGGGCCATCAACGCCGCCCGCAAGGGCGGCACGATCTCCATCGTGGGCGTGTACGGGCCGACCGGCAACGTGGTCCCGATCGGCAACGTCCTGAACAAGGGGCTGACCATCCGCGCCAACCAGGCGGCGGTGAAGCGGCACCTGCCGCGCCTGATCGAGCACGTGCAGGCCGGGCGGCTCAAGCCCTCCGAGGTGATCACGCACCGCTTTCCGCTCGAAGAAGTGGCGGACGCGTACCACATCTTCTCCAGCAAGCTGGACAATTGCATCAAGCCGGTGCTGATCCCGCCTTCGGCGCGCGAGTACGAGCGCCAGGCGAGCGCGCAGCTGCACTGAGGAGCCGGCCATGAGCCACCATCCGGAAGACGCCACCGTCTACGTCGAGAAGACGCCGCCGCAGGCGCACCAGCGCCGGCCGCCCGAAGGCATTCCGGGCTGGGGCGTGGACCTCGACCCGCAGGCCCGCCCCGGCTACCCGAAGGAGCGCACGCCGCCGCGCTTCATCGCCCCGCACTGGGACGACATCGAGCACCAGCCGCGCACGGTGAAGGTCTTCCACTCCACCGAGCGGCCGGGCCTGACGCCGGTGTTCGGCACCGCGCAGCCGCCCTCGGGCGTCTCGGGGATGATCCGCGCCGGCGCCTTCCGCTACAGCGAGAACGACCTGCGCCACTGGCTGATGCTGCTGTTCGCCGATCGCGTGAACGTGGTGGAAGGCATCCTCGACGATCTCGCGCACGGCCACGTGCCCGACTTCTTCACCGAGATGGGGGGGCCGGCAGAGTGGCGCTACAACCGCAGCGGCTTCGTCCGCAAGGCGGCGATCTTCGGTGCCGTCGCCGCGCTGCTGCTGTATGCCAACAGCCGGCGCCAGCGGCGCCGCTGAGGCCGCTCAGGCGCGCCCCTGCAGCCGGAAGACGGCGCGGCGCTCGCCGACGGGCGCGCCGCGGATGCTGGCGATCGTCTCGTAGCGCCAGGGGCGCAGCGCCTCGCGCTGCTGCGCGTCGAGCCAACCGAGCTGGTCCAGCGCCGCCACCGTGGCGGCGTGCAGCGCCAGCTTGTTGCCGTCGGCGATCTTGAGCGCCAGCGCCTGGCCGCGGCCGCGGCTCGCCACCACCTGCACGCCTTCGGCGCCGACCTTCGCCACCCAGTCGCCGCCGCCCGCGTGCATGAAGGCGAGGTCGTTGCGCCCGGTGCCGGACACCAGCTCGGGGTGCGCCGTCATCGCCTGCGCCAGCAGCGCGAAGCCCTCGCCGAAGCGCGTGTCGCGCAAGCCGGTGGACAGGCGCGCGAAGCCGCGCGCCAGGTGCGCCAGCGGCATGGCGTAGTTGGGCGCCGAGCAGCCGTCGATGCCCATGGCCAGCTGGTGCTGCTGCAGACCCACGACCTCCGCCACCGTGGCGCGGATCGCCTGCTGCAGCGGGTGCGAGGGCTCGAGGTAGCTTTCGACCGGCTGCCCGTGCTGCACGCACCAGGCGACGAAGCCGCTGTGCTTGCCGCTGCAGTTGTGGTGGCGTTCGTCGTAGCTGCCCGGCGCCGGCGGCGGCCAGGCCCCCAGCTCCGCGTAGTAGGGAACGTGGCAACCGCACTGCAGGCGCTTGTAGCCCACGCCCGCCCGGGCCAGGATCTGCTCCACCTGTTCGACGTGCATGGGCTCGCCGCCGTGGCTGGCGCACAGCAGGGCGAGATTGGCGCTGGTGAGGCCGAAGTGCCGCACGCCCCCGCCCTGCACGAAGGGCAGCGCCTGCAGCGGCTTGAGCGTGGAGCGTGTGAAGGTCAGCCAGTGCGGATCGCCCGCGTGCGCGAGCACCTGCCCGAACGCATCCGCGACCACGATGGCGCCGAAGTGCACGCACTCGCGTGTGCCGCCGCGGAAGGTTTCGACCAGGGGGACGAGCGCGGGCATGCGCGCATTGTGCGACGCGGCGGCAGCCGCGCGACGGACGGCGCTTAGGCATTTCGCGAAAATGCGGGCGGCCGCGCCGCCCGGCGCCGTTCGCGCGCGCGCGTCCAGGCAATTGCCGCCGCTGTTGCGGGCTTCAGCGGTTCGCCGCCAGCCGCGCCTTGCGCGGCGCGAGCAGCAGCAGGATCAGGACCAGCAGGCCGAGCGCCATCAGCGTGGCGGTGCCCGGCACCTGGCCCAGACGGCCGCCTTGCACGTAGGCCGCGACGATGCGGAACAGGCCATAGCCCGCCGCGCCGACGCCCAGCCACCAGGCCCAGGCCTGCCGGCGCAGCAGCCCGAAGGTCACGAGCACGGCCAGCAGCAGCACGATCCAGAGCTGCGGCTGCAGCAGGCCGCGCAGCAGCACGCGCAGGCTGCCGGTGCGCTGGAAGTGGTGGACGAGGCCGCTCACGGCGAGCAGCGCATAGGCGGCCGCGCAGAGGGCGGCGAGGCGAAGCTGGGTCAGTCCGGTCACGGCGGCAAAGGTACTGCGAAGATCGGGATCGTTTCAAGTCAGCGGCGGCGGCACCGGCGCGCCCGATCGCACGCAGTCGCCCTGCTTTTCCAGCCAGTACACCACGTTGCCGACGACGGCGATGGTGCCGGAGACGACCAGGCTCGCGGCCGCGGTGGCACCGGCGGCCGCGAGCAGCGCCGCGCAGCCGCTGTTGCTGCAGCCCGCGATGCTGGCCACCTGCACCGCCTGCAAGGTCATCTGCCTGGCGACGATGTGGCACTCGGTGTCGTAGTGCACCACCGTGCGCGGCACGACCACGCAGGCGCTGAGCGCGGCGGCGAGCGCCCCGGCGCCAAGATGCAAAGGGCGTATCGCGTCACCTCCTCGTGCCTGCGGCATGTCCGTCCCGCTTGTGGGAGCGACTATCGCCCAGGCCGCGCGGCAAGGGAAGCCCCCGCGCGGCGCCAGCGCCACACGCCGGCGTGCGAAGGCAGCCGGGGCCGCCGTTCGTCCGCGCGGATGCGCCGCCTGCACTCAACGGGCCGGCTCCAGCAGGGCCACCGCGGCCGAAAACGTGAGGAAGGCCGCCGCGGTGGTGAGCAGGATGATGCGCGCGATGCGTCCCGTGTCGGCGCCGAAGCGTTCCGCCAGCAGGGAGACGTTGCTGGCGCTGGGCAAGGCCGCGACCAGCACCATCACGGTCAGGGCAAAGGGGTCGAGCGGCATGCCCGCCGCCCGCATGGCCGTGCCGGCGCACCACACCAGCAGCGGATGCAGCAGCAGCTTGGCCAGCGCCACCGGCACGAAGTCGCGCGCCGGCATCGGCCCGTGCTCGCCTGCCGCAGCCACCGCCTGCGAGCGCGCCAGCACCGCGCCGATGGTGAACAGCGCCACCGGCGAGGCCGCGTCGGCCAGCAGCCCGATCGTGTTCATCACCGGCGCGATCGGCTTGCGCCCGATCGCCGAGGCGAGGCCTCCCAGCAGGATGGCCCAGGGCATGGGATTGAGCGCCACGCCCTGGAGCGCCTTCTTCGCCGCTTGCGCGGCGCCGTGTTCGTCGGCGCTGTCCAGGCGCGACAGCGCGATGCACAGCGAGCTCGTGACCACGAGGTCGATCAGGATCGTGAGGATCGCCGGGCCGGCCGCGCGCGGCCCGAGCAGCGCCACCAGCAGCGGCACGCCCATGAAGCCGGTGTTGGGGAAGGCCGCCACCAGCGCGCCGAACGAGGCGTCGTTCCAGCGGATGCGCGCATTCATGCTGAATTTCACGGTGCCGGCCACCATCAGCAACGCGCAGGCCAGCCACAGCACGAGCCCCGCGGGGTCCAGCATCTGCGCGATCGGCGTGTTGGCGCCGAAGCGGTACAGCAGGCAGGGCAGCGCGAAATACAGCACGAAGCTGTTCAGCCCGCCGATGGCCTCGAAGGGCAGCATGCGGCGGCGAGCGGCGATGTAGCCCGCGAGCACGAGGGCGAAGAAGGGGAAGGTGACCTGCAGGACGGCGAGCACGGGGCGTATTGTGGCGAACGCGCCAGCCGCACTTGCTTGCCGCGGCCTGTCAAGCCGCGCCCGTCGTGCCGGGGCAACGCGCCGGGTCTTGGAGCCGCCGCCCGCCATCGCCCGTATGATTCGCCCTCTCCCGCAGTACCCGCATGTCCGGACTCAACCTCGCCCAGCAAGAAGCCGTCAATTACCTGCATGGTCCCTGCCTGGTGCTGGCCGGGGCGGGCTCGGGCAAGACGCGCGTGATCACGCACAAGATCGCGCGCCTGATCCAGACCGGGCTGGAAGCCAACCGCATCGCGGCCATCACCTTCACCAACAAGGCCGCCGCGGAAATGCGCGAGCGCGCCAAGTCGCTGGTGGGCAGGCCCGCCAAGGACATCCTGATCTGCACCTTCCACGCGCTGGGCGTGCGCCTGATGCGCGAGGACGGCAAGGTGCTGGGGCTGAAGCCGCAGTTCTCGATCCTCGACTCCGACGACGTGACGAGCATCCTGAAGGACGCCGGCGGCAGCACCGACGCCGCCACCGCGCGCCACTGGCAGTGGACGATCAGCCTGTGGAAGAACATGGGCCTGAACGCGGCGCAGGCGCTCGCCCAGGCCAAGGACGACAACGAGCGCATCACGGCGACGATCATGCAGCGCTACGAGGAGCGCCTGGCGGCCTACCAGAGCGTGGATTTCGACGACCTGATCGGCCTGCCGCTGAAGCTGCTGCGCGACTTCCCCGAGGTGCGCGAGAAGTGGCAGAGGAAGCTCGGTCACGTGCTGGTCGACGAATACCAGGACACCAACGCCACCCAGTACGAGCTGCTGAAGCTGCTGGTGGGCGAGCGCGGGCGCTTCACCGCGGTGGGCGACGACGACCAGTCGATCTACGGCTGGCGCGGCGCCACGCTGGACAACCTGCGCAAGCTGCCGCAGGACTATCCGGGCCTGAAGGTCATCAAGCTGGAGCAGAACTACCGCTCCACCAGCGCCATCCTGCGCGCGGCCAACAACGTCATCCAGCCCAACCCGAAGCTGTTTCCCAAGACGCTGTTCTCCGAGCTGGGCGAAGGCGAGCCGGTGCGCGTGGTCGACTGCGACAACGAGGAGCACGAGGCCGAGCGCGCCGTGCGCCGCATCCAGTCGATCCGCGAGTCGGGCCTGGGCAAGGACTGGAAGGACTTCGCGATCCTGTACCGCGCCAACCACCAGGCCCGCGTGCTGGAGCAGGCGCTGCGCCGGGCCCAGATCCCGTACAAGGTCTCCGGCGGCCAGAGCTTCTTCGACCGCGCCGAGATCCGCGACCTGTGCGCCTGGCTGCGCCTGTGGGTCAACAACGACGACGACCCCGCCTTCCTGCGCGCGGTGACCACGCCCAAGCGCGGCATCGGCCACCAGACACTGTCTTCACTGGGCGTGTTCGCCAGCCAGTACAAGCTGTCGCTGTTCGAGGCGCTGTTCTCGTCCTCGCTGTCCTCGGTGCTGAATGCGCGCACCCTGGGCAGCCTGCACGAGTTCGGCCGCTACGTGAACGACCTCGAATTCCGCGCCCGCCACACCGTCGGCGCGGAGGCGGCGAAGGGCTTCCTGGCCGACTGGCTGAAGGACATCGGCTACGAGAAGCACCTCTACGACAGCGAGGACAACGAGAAGGTCGCCGCGGCGCGCTGGACCAACGTGCTGGACTTCTGCGACTGGATGGGCGGCCGCTGCGGCGGCCAGATCGACGATGCCGCCGGCGTGGCCGTGGCGCAGGAGCGCAAGACGCTGCTGGAAGTGGCGCAGACCATCTCGCTGCTGTCCACGATCAGCGAGCGCGAGAAGGACCAGAACGTGGTCACGCTGTCCACCCTGCACGCCTCCAAGGGGCTGGAATGGCCGCACGTGATGCTGGCCGGCTGCGTGGAAGGCATGCTGCCTTTCAAGCCGGAGGATGCCGACGGCGGTGTCGCCAGCGAATCCTTCGCCGCGCGGCTGCAGGAGGAGCGGCGGCTGATGTACGTCGGCATCACGCGGGCGCAGCGCTCGCTGGCGGTGAGCTGGAGCAGGAGGCGCAAGAAGGGCCGCGAGATGGTCGCCGCGCAGCCGAGCCGCTTCATCGCCGAGATGGCGCTGGACCAGGCCACGGTGAAGGAAGACCCGCGCGAAAAGCTCAAGGCCTTGCGGGCGGAGTTCGCGAAGAAGAGCGCGGAGGCGGCGGCGGCAGCAGCCGCGACGGCGCGGGCGGCATGAGGGCGCGCGCC
>Ga0255338_1002485_pt1 | contig 26606 bp, 21 predicted proteins | sample MeOH1_35cm_T4_19_FD_203715 | JGI IMG/M metagenome (GOLD analysis project Ga0255338, IMG submission 203715) | Sandy soil microbial communities from University of British Columbia, Vancouver, Canada - MeOH1_35cm_T4_195 | ecosystem: Engineered > Artificial ecosystem > Sand microcosm > Unclassified ...
GCTTCGGCTGCAACCTTCACGGTCTCATTGGCAACCAATAGCTTCGTCTGCTCATAACGCTTGCCTTCAATCCGGGAGATGAAGGGCAACGTCAGAACGTTAAAGAAGGCGAGAGTAAAGGTCCGCTCAATCGACAGGTCGTTCCCGGCGTGCTTGCGGCTGAAAGTAAAACCTGGATTAGGCAAGCGGCTGGCTTGCACATAGTCGGCCTCGGAGATGCCAAGCTCGGCATAGGTGGCCTGCAGGCCTCGGTTGTTGAGCAGCGCCAGTTGTACAGCGCCATCCATCGTCAAAGGCTGCGCAAGCAATTCCTGCGAGCGTTTGTAAACGCTGTCTTGGTCCTCTTCTGACCTGACCCAGGCAACGTCTTTGCCGAGCCGCTCCTTGGCAACGGAGGAGACGGAATCGAAGCCGCCGTCTTTTGAGAACGTGGCACAACCGCCCAGGAAGACAGCGGTGGCCAGCGCCAATGCGCCAAGCCTCAAGGCTTGTATTGTTCTAGTTGACATTGCAAGTCCTTGCATCACATCTTGTGGTCCGAGTGGTCGGCCGGCCCCGCCGGCATGGGGCGGACCGGCTCAACCCCAGCGGGCGCCGGCTTGGGCATCTTCATCGGGCCCATGTCGCCTACTCGGGCGCCGCTCGCCGGAGAGACACCGGCATTGGTGTCCTTCCAAGGCACCACCTTCGGCTCCTTGTAGGGAACGTATTCATCGAAGGTGCGAGGCACCGTGAGCGTGGTGGAGGGCGCGTTGGGGTCAAGCGGGTCCGGTCGCGGCGACGACGCCTGCGCAAAAACGGACGCCCAGACGACCGCCAGGCTGGCGCCGGCCAGCATGCGTGTCAGAGACATGTCAAACCTTGTGAGGACGAAGCTTTGAGTGCCGCGTTAGCCACAATTCTGCAGCAACGCACGATGGGAGCGCCCAAAAAATGGACGCACCTAGGGCATCAGACGACCGAGGCAGGCGGACGCTGGAGCGCGTCCGGGATGTGACTGACAAAGGCTTCCATCAGGCTCGAAGGAACCTGTGCTGGCGCATTGTCGAGGTGAACAAAAAGAGGGAAAGCATAGGGGACGACCGAGCAAAGCGAACAAGCGGCGCAGCCTGGGCACGCATGTCCTGCATGCTTTCCAGATTTGCCTTGCTGCTTGGTGTCCGCATCGCTCACGTGGGCGATGCAGTGGTCGTCGCCCTCGTCGGACGATGCTGTAATGAGGTCTTCATGACCATCAGACTGCACCCGCACTGCGCTCGCGTAAGCCTGCGCCGCGCCTTTTACCATCATCGTGGCCGCAGTCACCCCTTGCAGCGGAAGCGCTGCAATCAGGAGCAAGAGAAGGAAACGTGTGACGAGTCGAAGCATCGGGGGCGATAACGACCGTATGGCCGCAGACCTGTAGTTTAGCGGATGCACGCTGCCGCTCCAATAGGAGTCGCCTACAAGACACAACTTGCCCGCCAACGGAAAAGGCGTTGACCCTCCCATAGTGGGAAGGTCTATGGGGGGCCAGCCGGCGACCGGCCATCGAAGGTCGCCTCCCTGGGCAGGTCAATTAGCCGACATGGCCCAGAGCAGACTGAGCTACTACGGCTTCATCATGCCGCCGCCCATCCCCTGGGCGCCCATCCCCTGTCCGTCCATCATGCCGCCGCTCATCCCCTGTCGGTCCATCATCATCTGCATCATTTCCTGCATCATCTCCATACGCTGGCCCATCATGTCGTGACACATGCGCATGTGCTCCGCCATGTCCGCCTGGTTCATGGGCATTTTGCCGTGCATGGCGCCACGACCCTGCATCATCGGCATCGTGCTGTGCATTAGAGCCATACTCTCCTGCATCACCTTAGCCTGCTCCGCCATCAGTGCCTGACGCTCTTCCGGCGTCTTGGCTCTCGACAGCCGTTCGTGCAGCGCACGCATATGAGCAATCTGCGCGTCCATGTCGGCGTTCCTCTGCGCGGCATCCTTCGGTGCTGGACTCTTCGGTGCTGCACCCTTCGGCGGTGCCGTAGTGGCAGCCTGCGCATGGCTATGGTCATGCGCAGCATCGGCTGGCTGCGGACCAGCTGAAAACGCTAGCGGCGCCCAGAGGAGCGCCGAAACCGCGATAAGAATGGGGGCTGATAGATTCTTGGACATGGTGCCGTTCTCACTTGGTGGGTATCTAAGACGCGATGGCGCGTGTCTTTTAATCTACTCGCATATGCCAAAAGGGCCTTGATTGATATCAAGCTTGAGAAACCTGGGCACAACATGCGCGAGTCCGGAGCCAGATGGCGCTGCAGCTAAGTCCTGTAAACCGCCACTCCAGACTCGGCCGAAGGGGTGGCCGCAAACACTGCTTGACCTTACCTCCGTGGGAACGTCCATATTGGCAATATGAAGCGAAGTCCGGCATGTCATTTGAGAATGAGGAGCGTGTTCAACGCGAGTAGAAGCAGGCAAGTCGGACACACCCCCGAGGCATAACGGTGGCTCTTGTTGGAGACAAATAAAATGAGCACTATTAGGCGCTCGTTATTTGAGGACGTGTTTGCGGTATTCGAAAGAGCTTGCCATGAGAAGGAATTCGAGTTGGCCAACGACATTCTCCTTGCTATTGAAAACTTAGCGCGCCGGCGGAAGGATGTGCAGCAGCTCGACCTTGCCTATCTCCTCCTCGCCGCCTCCTGCGAGGAAGGTGACTTACCTCAAAAAACGCCATCATCGTGGGACGGGAAATCTGGACCGCCTGTAGTCAAGACGGTAAAGGAACGGTTGGTCTTCATGCGGTCTTGGACGGAAGGGTATGGCACAGACGATGCGGACAAAGAATGAAGCGATTTTGGCGTGTGGATACTTGCAGCTGTTCTGCGCCGTGGGCGTCCGTCATGCCATCTTCGGCATCTTGCGCTGCTAGCACGGCGGACTCGCACTCCTACGCGGAGCAAAGCCAGAGGTCACAGCGGATAGCTGTGCGACAACTCGCCACATAGCGCCCGCGCTAGGCGTGCATGAAGACTGGTACTATTCTTGCCAGAATAAACGTCTGTCCCTGTGCGCATCTCACTTCGCCGGCTATGGCTTGCCGGGTTCCTCATCTGTGCCTTCCTGACAGTTCAACTGGCAGCGGCGGCCTACGCCTGTACGGGAAGCCGTTATTCACTTGACCAGATGGACGACATGGCCGGCATGATGGAGTCGTGCCCTGAGATGGCGAAGAATGCCAAACAGGACAGGGGGGCGAATGACGGACTTTGCCTGGAGCACTGCCAGCTCGGCTCCAAATCTGTCGACCACACATCACCCCAAGTTCCGGCTTTTCTGCCCGTCCTGTTGAGCGTGGTGGAACCGGCGCCTGTGCAAGCTACCGACCGCTTTGCGATGGTGTATGGCAACGCCATCCCCCGCGCGCCACCAAGACCGCTCTCCATCCTCCACTGTTGTTATCGAACGTAGCCTCCTGAGCAACGCAATTTGGGTGCTGTCTCGCTAGACCGGGACAGCTGTCGTTGCTCCTGGAGGCTTTATGCTTTTCCCTCGCCACCTGCTGCAGGCGCTACTTGTTGCGCTTGTGCTTGGCATGGCCATGCCGTTCATCGTGCATGCCCAGCCGGCCCCCCCTCTTTCCATCGAAGAAGCCGTTGCGCTAGCCACCACTCGCGCTGGCAATGCCGAGACCTCTCACGGTGCCGTCGAGGCGTCCATCCAAATGGCGGTCGCAGCCGGCCAACTGCCAGACCCCGTGCTCAAGCTTGGGCTCAACAACGTCCCGGTAACCGGCCCTGACCAGTTCTCCCTTAGCCGGGACTTCATGACCCAGCGCTCTGTCAGCGTCATCCAGGAATTCACGCGCTCGGACAAGCGCCGTGCACGCACGGAGCGCTATGAAGCAGAGGCCGCCGCCGCAGAAGCACAGAGGTCCGTCGGCCTGGCCAATGTTCAGCGCAATGTGGCCACTGCCTGGCTTGACCTCTGGTATGCCGAGCAGACTGGTGTACTCCTCGGCCACCACGGCCACCCACTCGAACTCGAACTCCAAGCCGCGACAGCCACCTATCGGAGCGGTCGTGGCACGCGAGCGGACGTGCTCGCAGCTGAGATAGAAATTCAGAAGCTGCATGACCGGCTTGATGAAAGCCGGGCGACCGTGGACGCAGCCCAGTTCAACCTGGAACGCTGGGTCGGCCAAGCGGCAAGTCGCCCGCTTTCTGCGCGGCCAAGTTTGGCAGTTCCCCAGCGCGTGCAGGAGCTTGCCCAAGCCGAACTCGATGCCGTTCCGGAACTGGCGGCCTCCCAACGCGACATCGCCTTGGCGGAAGCAGATATTCGGGCAGCAGCCGAAACCAAGAAACCGGATGTAACCGTCGAGTTGATGTATAGCCAGCGCGGCTCTGCCTATTCCAACATGGGCTCCCTCAACGTCAGCTTCCCTGTCCCGTGGGACCAAGTCAACCGGCAGGACCGCGAAGTTGCCGCCAAGCTGGCACAGGCGCAGGAGGCGCGAGCCAAGGCGGAAGTCGTCGCACGCAATACAAGAGCTCTGGTCGCGACCAAGCTCGCAGAGTTGAAGCGCAATCAAGAACGGCTTAAGCGCTATGACGAGCAAATCCTGCCACTTGCAAACGCCCAGGCTGACGCTGCGTTGACGGCATACCGCGCCAACACTGGCCCCTTGCTCGCAGTTGCGGAAGCCAACCACCGAACTATTGACACCGCCCTCGAGCGACTGGCTCTCGAAGCAAAGACGGCGAAGTTGTGGGCTGACCTCAACTTTCTCATCCCGCTCCCCACAGCACAGACCGAGCCAGCTGCGAAGGAATCCAAATGAAGAAACAGGCCATTTCCATAGCGGTTGGACTCATCGTCGCAGGGGGCACCCTCTACGGGGTCTATCACCTTGGTTTTACGCAGGGGAACAAGGCAACACAATCCTCAACGGCGGTAACCGCCGAAACCGGGCCAAAAGGCGGCGACACAGACCCGAAGACGGGAAAACGGATTCTCTACTGGCACGACCCCATGGTGCCAGGTCAGCGCTTTGACAAGCCGGGCAAGTCGCCCTTCATGGATATGCAACTTGTACCCGTCTACGCGGACCGTGAAGGCGGCAGCACTGGAGTCACGGTAGATAGTCGCATTGCACAGAATCTGGGTATCCGTACGGCCGAGGTAAAACTTGGCCGGCTGGGCGCGGTGTTGGAAGTACCCGCCAACGTTGCTGTCGACGAGCGCAGCGTCCAAGTTATCCAGGCGCGGACTAACGCCTTTGTACAGCATGCCTCAGTCAGGGCCACGCTCGACACGGTCAAGCGAGGGCAACCGCTGGTGACGTTGTACTCGCCGGAGTGGGTGGCGGCGCAGGAGGAATACCTGGCGGTGTCACGCATGGCGACCAGCGGGCAAGCCGACCTGCGTAGTGCGGCCAAGGCGCGCATGCTCCAGGTCGGGATGACGCCCGGCCAAGTGAGCGCTGTCGAGTCGTCGGGGAAGCTGCAGCCCAATTTGGGGATAGTTAGCCCCGTGGACGGCATCGTGACCGAGGTTGGGGTCCGTGATGGCATGACCGTAGCGCCCGGCATGACCCTGTTCCGCCTGGCAGACTTGAGCCAGGTCTGGGTCGTCGCCGAAGTGCCGGAAGGGCAAAGTCGCAGCATCGCGCCAGGATTGCCGGTCAAAGTGTCGCCGAGCGGTGCCTCCGAGGCGCTCATTGGCAAGGTCGACACTGTCTTACCCGACGTGAATCCGGCCACCCGAACCATTAAGGTCCGCATCGTGCTGCCCAATAAGGGCCGGAGGTTGCTGCCTGGCATGTTCACGACGGTCCGATTCGATGCCGCTCAGGAGAAGGAAGCGCTACTGGTTCCCTCCGAAGCCGTCATTCGTACCGGGCAACGGAACATCGTCATGGTCGATGCCGGCAAAGACGGCTTTCTGGCTGCGGACATCAAGACAGGCCGAGAAGCGTCGGGCATGGTGGAAGTACTGGACGGGCTGAAGCCAGGCCAGAAGGTCGTCACCTCCGGACAGTTTCTCATCGATTCGGAGGCAAGCCTACGCGGAACTGCCAACCGAGTGGCCGAACCGCAAGGCGCCTCTACGCCCGCCGCTCCAGCGGCGGAACATGAAGGTGTGGGCCGAATCGAGGCCATGAGCGCAGGGAGCCTCACCATCTCTCATGGGCCTATCGACTCTATAAATTGGGGAGCGATGACCATGGACTTCGCCGTGCCGCCAACCGGATTGCCGAAGGGGTTCAAGCAAGGCGACCGCGTCCGGTTCCGGTTCCACATGAACAGCGATGGCGAGCCTGTGCTGTCTTCGGTGCAGCCTGCAACCGCAGGTGCCCCTGGAGACAAGCCATGATTGCGAACCTCATCCGCTGGTCAATCCGGAATCGGTTCCTCGTGCTCCTGGCCACCGTCATCCTGACGGCCTGGGGCATCTGGGCCGCACGCAGCACGCCGCTGGATGCGTTGCCGGACCTCTCCGACGTCCAGGTCATCATCCGCACCACCTACCCTGGCCAGGCTCCGCAAATCGTTGAGAACCAAGTCACCTATCCGCTGACGACCACCATGTTGTCAGTGCCCGGGGCCAAGACGGTGCGGGGCTACTCGTTCTTTGGGGACTCCTTCGTCTACGTGCTGTTCGAGGACGGCACGGACTTGTATTGGGCGCGCTCACGGGTGCTGGAATACCTGAATCAGGTCCAGTCGCGACTGCCTGCTGCAGCCAAACCGGCGCTCGGTCCTGATGCGACGGGTGTGGGCTGGGTCTACGAATACGCCCTCATCGACAAGACCGGCCAGCACGACCTAAGCCAGCTGCGTGCCCTGCAGGACTGGTTCCTACGCTTCGAACTGAAGTCGCTACCCAATGTCTCCGAGGTGGCCTCCATCGGCGGCATGGTGAAGCAGTACCAGGTCGTGTTGATGCCGGACAAGCTGCGCGCGTACAACATCTCACAGGCCAAGGTCCTGGAAGCGCTGAAAGGTGCCAACCAGGAGACTGGCGGGTCGGTGCTGGAACTTGGCGAAGCCGAGTACATGGTCCGCGCGTCGGGATACCTTAAGACGCTGGAAGATTTCCGGCAGATACCTCTCAATGTGAGCAATGCCGGTGTCCCGGTACGCCTTGGCGACGTGGCAACCATTCAGCTCGGCCCGGAAATGCGCCGCGGCATCGCCGAGTTGAACGGCCAGGGAGAAGTCGTCGGCGGTGTCATCGTCATGCGTTCCGGCAAGAATGCCTTGGAGACCATCGAAGCAGTCAAGGCGAAGCTAGAGGTCCTCCGGAAAAGCTTGCCGCCCGGCGTGGAGATTATTCCTACTTACGACCGCTCCAGCCTCATCAGCCGGGCGGTCGAGAACCTCTCTCACAAACTACTGGAAGAGTTCGTCGTAGTGGCCGCGGTCTGCCTGGTGTTCCTATTCCACCTGCGCTCTGCGTTGGTCGCCATCGTCTCCCTTCCGCTCGGCATCCTCGCCGCCTTTCTGGTGATGCGATACCAGGGTGTCAACGCCAACATCATGTCGCTGGGTGGCATCGCCATCGCCATCGGCGCCATGGTCGACGCAGCCGTGGTGATGATTGAGAACGCACACAAGCATATTGAGCATTGGCACGAGCAGAACCCCGACAGGCACCTAGTTGGCGAAGAGCAATGGCACGTGATTGGCGAATCAGCCGCCGAAGTGGGACCGGCGCTGTTCTTTTCGCTGCTCATTATCACACTCTCGTTTATTCCGGTCTTCACACTGGAGGCACAAGAGGGGAGATTGTTCTCTCCACTGGCGTTCACCAAGACCTATTCGATGGCGGCTGCGGCAGGCCTGGCAGTAACGCTGATTCCCGTCCTGATGGGCTATCTTATTCGCGGCAGGATTCCGTCCGAGCAATCCAATCCCGTCAATCGCTTCCTTATCCGACTCTATCAGCCGGTACTCGCACGGGTACTGCGCTACCCAAAGAGCACCATCGTGGTCGCTGCGTTGATGCTCGCCGGAACCGCGTGGCCCATCATGCGAGTTGGCGGTGAGTTCATGCCACCGCTCGACGAAGGCGACCTGCTCTATATGCCTTCGGCGCTGCCAGGACTGTCGGCCGGAAAGGCGACGCAACTACTCCAGCAGACCGACCGGCTCATCAAAACGGTGCCAGAAGTCGCAACCGTGTTTGGCAAGGCTGGCCGTGCCGACTCTGCCACCGACCCGGCGCCAATGGAGATGTTCGAGACCACTATCCAGTTCAAGCCGCGCGACCAGTGGCGAGTCGGGATGACGCCGGACAAGCTGGTAGAGGAGTTGGACAAGACGGTCAAGGTGCCGGGGCTCTCCAACGTGTGGGTACCACCGATTCGCAACCGTATCGACATGTTGGCCACAGGCATCAAGAGCCCGGTGGGCATCAAGGTGGCTGGCACCGACCTGAAGGAAATCGACAAACTGGCCAGTCAGATAGAGCAAGCCGTGAAGTCAGTGCCAGGCGTCACCTCAGCGCTAGCCGAAAGGCTTACCGGCGGGCGTTATGTAGACGTCGACATCGACCGTTCGGCAGCCGGCCGCTATGGCCTCAACGTTGACGACGTCCAAAGCATTGTGGCGTCGGCTATCGGCGGCGAGAACGTTGGCGAATTGGTGGATGGCCTAGCCCGTTACCCAATCAACGTCCGCTATCCACGGGACTACCGCGACTCGGTCGAGCAACTGCGCATGCTTCCTGTGGTGACTCAAAGTGGTCAGCAGATTCTGCTGGCAGATGTCGCCCGCATCCAGGTGACGCAGGGGCCGCCGATGCTGCGCAGCGAAAACGCCAGGCTTTCTGGCTGGGTGTACGTGGACATCCGTGGGCGCGACCTGCGCTCAGCGGTCCAAGAGATGCAGTCGGTCGTCACAAAGACGGTGCAGTTGCCCGCCGGCTATTCCGTCAGCTGGTCTGGACAGTTCGAGTACCTTGAGCGTGCCACCCAGAAGCTGAAGGTGGTGGTGCCCTTCACGCTGCTCATCATCTTCCTGCTGCTCTACCTTACCTTCAGCCGGTTCGACGAAGCCCTGCTCATCATGGCGACCCTGCCGTTCGCGCTGGTGGGCGGTTTCTGGCTGCTCTATCTCCTTGGCCACAACTTATCGGTGGCAAGCGTGGTGGGCTTCATCGCCTTGGCCGGCGTCGCCGCGGAGTTCGGCGTCATCATGCTGCTCTACCTCAAGCAATCTTGGTTCAAGAAGGTGGAGAGTGGGCATAGCGACCAGGCTGCCCTGCTTGAGGCAATTCAGGAAGGTGCAGTCCTGCGCGTTCGCCCCAAGGCCATGACTGTGGCAGTCATCCTGGCCGGCCTGTTACCTATTCTGTGGGCGGGCGGGACCGGCTCTGAAGTTATGCAGCGAATCGCCGCGCCGATGGCTGGAGGCATGGTCACAGCCCCATTGCTCTCGCTATTTGTTGTTCCAGCCGCCTATCTCCTGATGCGCAGGCGCCGGATAAGTTCACCCACCGTATCCACCAACCCCACCCTTAGAAAGGAATCGCTATGAAATACGCCAACGCCCTCGCAATCGTTCTTGCCCTTGCAGCCGCACCGGCAGCCTTCGCTGCTGGGTCGATGGATGGCATGGACATGAAGCCGGCCACCCAATCTCAGCAAGCACCGCATCCTGTCGCTGCCGAAATCAAGAAGATTGACCAGAAAGCAGGCAAGGTGACACTCAAGCATGACCCCATCGAAAACCTTGGGATGAGTGCAATGACAATGGCTTTCCCCGTGAAAGACCGGGCTGTATTAAAGAATTTCAAGGTGGGCGACACCGTGTCCGTTAATTTCGACAACGTGGATGGCAAGGCGACCGTGGTCGACATGCGTCATCCCTAAATGCTTGCTCGTACGCGCGCAGCTTGTCCGGCATCAACACGACCTGGTACTGCCGGGCCTGTTGAAAGCGGTGGATGACAGCACCGCCGGTCCGAAGGGGGGCCTTACGGCCCGCCATGTTAAGCACCGTCGTCCACATGTAGTCCCGCAAGCAGTCCACACGGATTCCGCGTCCTTATTCACAGCTCCTGGCGATACTTGCGGAGCATGGGCTCCCTGCCTCGGGGCAAGCGCAGGCTGCTGAGCCCTGTTATGGCTATTGCACGTCTTTGCCCCGCAGGGAATCGATTCGGCTTCTTCCTTAGGTCCGCCGGTGCTGTCCGCGTGCTGAACAACTCATGCCGCCTTAACGCTTCGATGAGCAGCAACGTCACGATTCTTCTGATTTTGTCCCAAGCCTCTTAATTGCCTGCCTTGCCAACTCAGATTGCGTCTCATTGACGTAGTCGACAAGTGAATCGGGATTCGCGTGCCCGGTCTTCAGTGCTACTGCTGTTGCCACGGAACGCGCGCTAGTGTCCAAGCCCAAGGCGGCTCTCGCCAACGTTTCTTCGCCAACCTCCTTTTTGGCGAATTTATGTCTCATGGAATGGATTCCAGCACGTCGCGGAGCCCCAATCTTCTTCATGGCCGTGCCGAAGATAGCAGAGACGGAATTTGGCTTTAGCGGCCTACCGTCTTTCGCAGAAATGAAGACCTGGTCTTTTGTCCGGCTTTCCTTCCATCCCATTTCATCCAGGAAAGACTTCCTAGCATCATTGATAAAGTGATAGATTTTCAGTACGAGCTTTGGTGGAAGCTTGAATTGATTCTGATAGCCGAACTTCTGTGCATCGGGTACACATATCAGCCCCTCGGTGGACATCCGCTCTACTCGCTCTTCTGTAAATAGGGAGCAACGCAGCGAAACGATACTCTCGCATCGCCACCCCATCTCGTCGGCAATCGTGAGCATCAAGTTATTGCGTACCGCCGCAAATGCAGTAAACTCGTGTTTTATATATTCAGACAGCTTTGCAACATCGGAGTCCGTAGCGGCGTAGCCGTGCCGTTTCGTCGAATTCTTCCCGGTCCTCTTGTACAGCTTCGGAAACATCACACGGCTAGACGATGTACTCGTACGCATACCACGGCGGGAAGCTGCATGTTTCAACTCGGATGTAACCCTACACTCTCTGGAGCCGATTAATCCTTTGCAGCCGGTAGTGTGTTGATACCAGGCAAGAAAATAGTATATTTCAACAAGCTTTGCATTCACCGTTTTTCTTGCAAGAATCTCATCTCCACTCGAATTCGGTTTTTGCATCACAAGTCGCAGCTCATTGTTGCGATAGCGCTCCAAGGCCGAGTCGTACGCTTGCTCTATCAGAAATTGTGGAGTCGGATATTTTCTCGACACATGAGCACGATATTCGCCCCACATGTAGTTAATAAACGAAGCAACACTTCGAATTGTTTTTTCAACAGATTTTTCGTCCAAAAGCAATCTATCTGAAAGAAAGATGGCATAGTCCATCAACGGCCATATAAGCACATCATCCTCTGGCGAATAGGCAACGAAATAGCGCCTAGCACCAATGGTTACTGACTTTAAGCCCAGACGGCCGCTATCGTTTTCCATCGCCTCGCCCTGCTTTTTCTAGACTAACAACCTTTGCCGATTCCTTTTTTCCTTCGCGAAGTATGATGTGTCCATACTGACGACCAAACTCTTTGAGTTTCTCCTGGGCTGCAATTCTCTCTTCTGACTCATTCTGGAGTTGTCGTCGCAGTTCGATAATATCGCGCTCCAGGGTCGCGGTGCGCGTGCGTTCCCGTTTCAGCGCTTTCTGCAACTGGCTTTCCGTCGATTCGGCTCGCCTCTCCCTTTGCGCCTGAAGTTCTTTCCAAAGGTTGGAGGTTAGTTTCTCTACCTGGCTATGCAGCGTAGCATATCGGTTTAACGTTCCATTACCAGTACGACGGAATCCTTCTCCTTGGTACCCCAACCTTTTGGGGAGAGAAATGTCATTCCACATCAAGAATTGACGTTGTGACTTAGGTAAGAGTATCGCATCGCTATCATCTTTTTCTACCGCCTCCAAAACCTTCTTGGCATTCGCCTGCGACTCAACACATAAATCCCAAATGTACGATAACGCGTCTAGTTTTGCCTCAATATTCCTTTTGGCCTTGTCCTCTGACGAGTACGCCACGGCAGGCTTATGAGGCACCTTCCTCCCATCACCGCTTTCATTCTTCTTTGTTCTCATGCTCAATCTCCAAACGCGTGCAAAGCAAGTGAATGGCCCTGTCTAGATTATCGCATTCAAGCTGAACCCTTCGCCGTTGAAGGCCGGTAAAATTGCCCTCTTTCAACCTCTTCCTCTGCTTGTCGTTATCATTGACGAGATTCTGGACATATGCGGCTTTTGTCAGATGGAAGACGCACTTACCGCATACCTCGGGACTGGCCCGCTCTCGATGCACATTGCCATCAATCTTTGAGAAGCAGTGTGCCGACTTCTTTTTCTCGGAGCCACCAAGAAAGCACTGCCCATGCTTCATTGGCTTAGGAAAATGCCCGCGGCTCTTCAAATTATGAAACACTACCTCAGCCTGGTCTTCTATATCCCCATGAAAACTGGCCATTCCTGCTACTTTTAGCGCCAGGCGGTTGATAACTTTTCGATATCCGCCGGAGTATTTTCCACCGTTCAGAACCCCTATAACTTCCTCCATCAGCTTCTCGTTGCCTGCGTCCCCCATGTATTTATTTAGGTCCGCAGCATCAGCATAGGCAGCCCTCTTCAGTGCCTCAACATCGGCGGAAGAGATATCAAATACGCTTTGAAATTCCGGCCTAGTCAATGAATCACCAATATATGCACCGGTGGTCGTGAGAAACTCATGGCCCATTTGATAGCTTAAGGCTTGTATGTTCGCATCCTCATACCGATAAAAATTCATGATTGCATACATTCGACGGAAGACCTGGGTCTGGCCGTCAATTTTTGCACCTTTACCTAAAGCCTCCACCATCAGCGAGCGACTGTCGCTGGTGCGAATCGTCGACGCGAAGTTGAACATCATTGCTTTTTTATTCACACCATGAGCCACACTGAACCGCCGATATCTGAATAAGGATTGATTCTTGGCTGCCGCAGATTCCCGGCTGTCATTGTTCGGAGGAATGGCATCGTCAAGGCGCTGAAACTCAGCTTGCAAATCCATCAATACCCCAATAGCGTCCCGCGTCGCTCGGTTCACAAAATATGGCACTCGTACTTGATGACGCTTCTTCTGTAGAAAAAAAGTCACGACATACAGTTCCATTTCGTCATCAATCACTCGCAGAGAATCTTCCTGCAAGCCAATATAGCGATGACTGACTTCACCTTTACGCCTGGCGTTCATGAACGCTATCAAGATGAAGCATGCGGTAAGGAGCGAGGTTAGCGCCTCACGGAGCGAATGTGATTCGTCCCGCCCTCTGGAAATATCCAGACTTACCAATGGAAACGGCAATAGTTTCTCGAGCCCCTTCCTAAACTCCGAAGCCGCAAATATTTGCGGCAGTGTTCTGCCGATTTGCTTGCGGCTTTTCATTTTGTGATTAATAGTCGCATCTATCATCTCCCTTAGAAGGGACATCAACAGCGGCGCTCGCTCGTACAACCATAGGAATGACACGCGCAGCAACTTTCCGGCCTTCTCGTTGGATAAGTTCTTTGTGCTTTCACTCTTGTTTCCCAGGAGCCTGCTGAGCGCAAATGCCTTGGGATATGGACGGTAAGGAAGACTCAACTCGCCGGGGATATCGAATAGGAAGTTTGCAACAGAGAAAATGTCATGCAAAGCGCTTGCAGAGATACTAGAACTATCATCTTCATTTTCGTTTCTACCATTTTCATTTCGGATAGTCGCCAAAAATGTGAGATAGTTGGTTCCGAGGGTACGAGCCGCATCTCGACTAGAGCACTCTTCTTGCAGCCCCATCTTTTGTTGCACCATCCGACACTTAATCGATAACGCCTCGAGCAATCCCCCCGATGACAAATTGGTAGCAAATTTATCGAAAAGCGTCTGCGGCACTGCCTTAAGGCTTGTGCAATCGTTGCTCCAAAGGAACTCTAGAAAGTATGAGGCGATTCTGATAGTTGACCCCACCCATATGCTTCGGCTGTGTGAATTTGAGGACCTTCCCAAGTAGTTGTCCACAAGCATTACAATAACTGCGGCGAACACCGGGTGGTCTACCAAGGAGATTGCTTGATTTGCCAAGAAGTTTGCCGGTAAAGAGAGGTCGCGAAGGTCGCATCTGTACAGCCCACCGCCTTCAGAGGGAAGTTGAGTTAGTTCCAATACCCATTCATCGCTAACTCGCAAGGATGGGCTAACGATGTGCGCGTTAATTTTCGCAATGGTCCACTCATTGTCGTAGTGGAGGCCAGCCTTTCTTTCCACATTAATTTTCATTAGCGCCCTCCATGGGTATTAATTTCTTGACATCGCTCCAGTATTGACTGCCCCGAAGAAAATCCATGAAGGTCAAGGCGAATAGCATCGCCGGAGCGTGGAATTCCCTAAACGCGTCCTCATTCTCAGCAAGAAGTCTTCGCCAGTTCTTTTTGTAATAACCAAGGAATCTCCACAACTCTTCTACGCGTGACTGCGTAATAGATATTCTGTTGTTCTTGCACCCGTTACCCGCATGACAATGTTTGCCGTCGCATTTCTCTCCCGCCAGCCACGCTATGTCCGGTGGGTTAGAGGCATCGACGCAGGATGTCCCGTCGCCGACGGGTAGCGCTAGTCGCTCATCGAATTTCTGAAAGCGTAATCGCTTCACAAAATCGGATTGCTCGCCCCATAGTTCGATTCTCAGCGTAGAGTCCAATCGACGTTGAAATTCGAGATTCTGGGAGGATATCAGCAACTGATTGATGAACTGGTCGACGTAATGTTCTGTAGTACCTAGGCCGGCGTGACCCGCATCAACTTGGGCATCGAAAATTCCGTCTCTTTTGCGCAGACTCGTGAGGGTGAGATTGTGGTTTCTCACCTGCTCGTCGGAAAACCATGGGACATTGTGCCTTGAAAGCAGCGCGTGTTTCGGCCGCGAAAATGCGGTATAGCATTTTGTCATGGGAAGCGCTTGCTGCCTTGTCCACGAAAACCACATGAGTTGCTGATTCTCGTCAATGAGACCTTTGCTCTTCAATTGGTCGTGATTCCAAAGCAGAAGATTCATCGCCATCCACGCCGGACCGTCTCCCGGCTCGATTAATACCGGAGGCGTGTAGTCATTAGTTTTGTTTTTAAAACCCTGAATTTTGTATTGACGCTCATGTTTTTCGATGTTTCCGCGCCGCAAGCTCCTAAGCGCGTCACTATTCCATTTTGAGTGACAAAGCAATGCATAGAATGCCGCCACCAACTCTCTCGCGTGAAAATTGATGCAAAGACCGGCAATATGGTGGAGTTGAAGCCCATTCATTTCCTCTTCAGGAATTCCTAGCACGTTCAATATTGAATCGCGAACATCTGCATCAAAACAGATTCCGAGCTTCATTCGATTCACTCGCACGTCGCATTCGAATCTACCGAACGCACCAAGCAAAGTTTCCGTGGAGTAGTCTTGGGGTGAAATCAGGTTTCTCTGGCTAGCTTTTCGGTTATTAATAAAATCTAGAATCTCCTCGTATATCTCGTCAGTTATTGAGGTTTGCGCATAACCGCGGAGCTTTTCCCTGATGGCTGCCCAGAACTTCAGGTCATGCTCGCAGGCACTTTTCACCGCACCTATGTCCGTCTCCATGAGTTGCACGGCCTTTGCGCGCAAGTCTTTGACGTCTTCGTGGGGTATGGCATCAATGGGGTCCGCGCGAGGGTCCGCCGCGGTGGGGAAATGGGACAGCGTCTGGCGAGGAACGTACTTTCCCGTCAGAGAGGTCTTGAAGTACCTGGAGTGGTCATGGACATCTTCGGCGAACAGCGCGGACGGCACGGCTTCGACCATCACACGCCGGAAGTACATGGAGCCTCTAGCCTTGGTGGCCTCGGCCCATGTGAACCCACCAATGATGGATTCCACATCCTGAAAAAGTGCTGCGACTTCTCGCCTCCCAACAATATTGATTAGGCAGCACATTTTTTCTTTCGCCTTTTTTTCGGCGCAAAGGCGGTCGACGATGGTACGCAAGTAGCCGAGGTCTGTGGCTTGAAGCTCACCTTGCGTTTCGTTTTTTTCCTTGAGAGCGAGAAGCGCGACAGCAATCCAAGTTCGAGCTGCGGTAATTCCAAGTTGACGTGCCTGGAAGACGACGACGCTCTTGTAGTCCACGCCATGTGCTCTTTTCGTTGCTTTGTATTTGACCTCGTCTGGGAGGCTTCTATTCAGAGCGATATAGGTAGGCATGGTGTATCAGTCTCCCACTGGTTAGCCCATAATTTACTCAGAGCAGTAGGTCTATGATACATAGTCAACAACGGTAAACCTGGCGCCGGCGGATTTGCCCAAGGAATCCGGGCGCTTCGACCTGCCGATCGCACTCGGCATCCTGGCCGCCAGTGGCCAGGTCCCGCTGGACGGGCTGGATGCCAGCGAGTTCGCCGGCGAGTTGTCGCTATCCGGGGAGTTGCGCCCCGTGCGCGGGGCGCTGGCCATGGCAATGAGCCTGGGGCGCGACAACACCGCGCGGCAGATATCGGGCGCAGGCCCGCCCCGCACTTTCGTGGTAGCGGCAGAGAATGCGCCGGAAGCCGCCTTGATCGACGGGGTCACGGTCTACGGAGCACGCTCCCTGCTGGAAGTCTGCGCTCACCTGGGCCCCCTGCCGGACGCCCGGCTGGCGCGTGCGGAACCGCTTGCGCAGATCGGCGAAGACGAGCCTGCCGGTCCGGACATGCGCGACGTCCGGGGCCAGCCGCAAGCGCGCCGCGCCATGGAAATCGCGGCCGCCGGACAGCACTCGGCCTTGCTGGTCGGCCCTCCTGGCACTGGCAAATCCATGCTGGCGCAGCGCTTTCCCGGCCTGCTGCCGCCGATGACGCTGGACGAAGCGCTGGAATCCGCCGCAGTGCAGAGCCTCACCGCCGCCGGCTTCCACCCCGCCCGCTGGCGCGAGCGGCCCTACCGGTCGCCGCACCACACCGCTTCGGCGGCGGCGCTGGTGGGCGGTGGCAGCAATCCTCGCCCCGGCGAGATCTCGCTGGCCCATCAAGGCGTGCTGTTCCTGGATGAACTGCCGGAATTCGACCGCCGCGTGCTGGAGGTCCTGCGCGAACCCCTCGAATCGGGCCGCGTCACCATCTCGCGCGCCACGCGCCAGGCCGACTTCCCCGCCCGGTTCCAGTTTGTCGCCGCCATGAATCCCTGCCCGTGCGGCTACCTGGGACACCCGTCGCGTCCCTGCCGCTGCACGCCGGACCAGGTGCTGCGCTATCAGTCCAGGCTGTCGGGGCCGCTGCTCGACCGGATCGACCTGCAAGTGGAGGTACCTGCCCAGGACCAGCGCGAAATGCTCGATGGCCCTCCCGGCGAGTCCAGCGCCGAGGTGCGCCAGCGCGTGCTGGCCGCCCGCGCCCTGCAGCAGGCGCGCCAGGGCAAGCCCAACGCGGCGCTCTCAGGGCGTGAGATCGACGAGCACTGTCCGCTCACGCCCGAGGCGCAAGCCCTGCTGCGTGGCGCCATGACCAAGCTGGCCTGGTCGGCGCGCGCCTATTTCCGGGCGCTGAAGATCGCCCGCACGATTGCCGACCTGGCGGGGACCGAGCTATTGCAGCCCAGCCATGTGGGCGAAGCCATCCAGTACCGGCGGGCGCTGCGTACGCCGTAGCAACGGCGCGCGTCCGGTTCGCACTCAGCCAAGCCGGGGCGGAGGCACGGCCACCGGCGGCTCCGTCGGCGGCGGTGGGTGTTCGATGGGCGGGAGATCGGGCGGAATGCCCGGCGGCGGCGGCTCCTCGTCCGGCGGCACGGTATGGGCCGGTCGTGCATGCAACCTGGCCTGCAGGGTGGAAGAGCTTCGCATTGCTTACCTCCGCTCGAGTCGTCCTACCTATTGAAGCAAACGCACCTGCGGGAAGCTAGCGGTAGATCAGGAGATCGGGAGACCGGGCCGGCGCGGATGCCGGCTCCGCTTCCTCAAGCCGGATGGCGCCTGACGAAGAACAGCGCGGCGCCCACGGCCACCAGCACGCTGCCGAAGATCCGGTTCTGCCAGCGCACCGCGCGCGCATTGCGGAACAGGCCGCGCATGCGCGAGGCCAGCAGCGCGTAGCCATGCATCACCACCAGGTCCACGGCACACATGGTCACGGCCAGGATGGCGAGCTGGGGCGCGAGCGCATGGGCCGGGTCGATGAACTGCGGCAGCACCGCGACCATGAAGATGATGCCCTTGGGATTGGTCACATTGGTCAGCAAGCCGGTGGCAAAACGGCGGCGCGGGCTCAGCGCGGCAACGCGCGGCGCCTCCTGGCCCTGCGCCGCCTCATCCGGGGCGCTATCCACGCGGGCGCGCCACTGCTGCACGCCGATGTAGATCAGGTAGAGCGCACCGATCGTCTTGACCACGGCGAAGGCATGCTCGGACGCCAGCAGCAGCGCGCCCAGGCCGCCGCCCGCCACCAGCAGGATGATCACCAGGCCGGTCTGCAAGCCGAAGATCGTCGTGGTGGTCTTGCGCAGCCCGTACGACAGGCCATGGCTCATCGACAGCACCGCTCCCGAACCCGGCGAGACGGCAATCACCCAACAAGCCGCGAAATAGGCCAGCCAAACTTCCCAACGCATGAAAAAACTCCCTTGAACGGATTGATCGGCCCGCGCATTGCGGGCCGGCTAAGCGCAATAAGGCTCGGTTAGCGCCTAAAACGGATGAAAACCAGTGAGGAACTGGTCGACCTGCTCCGCCTGGCGCTGGTCGCGCGCGGCATCGCCGGCCTCCAGCACAACCGCCTGGTAGACGTGCACCCCGGAAGCCACCAGCCGCGCCGTCAGCCTGCGAGGCGACTGGTCCTGCGGCGAGACCGCCGCCACCTGCACCTCCACGCCGTCAAGCGCCACAGCGGGTGTCGCGGCCGACATCACCTTCACCTTGCGCGTCTTGACCGCCTCCGCGGGGTGGGGACCGAGGTTGCCAAGCAACCCCGCCTGCATCGATTCAAGCGCGGCCTGCCGCAACGCGGCATCGTCGGCGGGCAAGGTCACCACGCCAACGGCGAACAGGGTTTCGTCGATCCGGGCCGCGTCCATCGTCATTGGCAGCTTGCGCCCGGCAATGGCCACTTCGCGGGCGGCGCCGCTTGGCTTGCCCGGATAGAGCGCGGCGTACGCGCCTTCGTTGGACTGAATGGTACGCCAGTCATAGCGCGGCGAGCAGGCGATCAGCATGGCGCCGAGCGCGGTCACGGCGAGGGCGGTGGCAAGCGAGGACGGTAACAAGCGGGAAAACCGGCGGTGGGACATCTCGGCAGTGGGTACGGCAGCGTGCGGCAACGGTTCGGCGGACATTGCCGGGGACAGTGCCCGGGATTGTGCGATCCCGCATCCAGGGTGCGCGGGCGGCACCACGGATGCGGACGGAAGCCGCTATTATCGGGGAACCTGCGTGCCAGCGCGCATCCACATTGCCAGCCCATGCAAATCCCGTCGCCAGGCCACCCGCCAGTCCCGTCCATGCCGCGACCGCGCCGTGCGCCCGCCCGCCGTACCTTGCGCGCCGTGGCGGCGGTGATGGGTGCCCTCATCGTCACGACAAGCCATGGCGCCTTGGCCGCCAGCACCCACCTGCCCGCGGCAACCGACCTGGCCGCCCAGGCCAAGGCGGCTGCCACCCGCGGCGAACCGCTGGTGGTGCTGGTCACGCTGCCCGACTGCGTTTACTGCGAAACGGTGCGCCGCAACTATCTCGGCCCGCAGGCCGCGGCGGGCGAGATCGTGGCGCGGGAGCTCGACATGACCGCCAACACGCCGCTGCGCAATGCGGATGGCAGCATGACCACGGCGCGTGAATGGGCCCGCAGCCGCAATGTGACGGTGGCGCCCACGGTGCTCTTCCTGGACGCGCGCGGCCGCTCGCTGGCCACCCCGTTGCGCGGCATGCAGCCTGACTTCTACGGTGCCTACCTGGAACAGGCGCTGGATAAGGCGCGCTCGGCGCTGGCCGCCGCGCCGGACTGAACTGCGGCTAATCGCCGCAGCGCGAGTGCCTCCATGCATGCATCCGGCAGCGCCGCGGCAGCGGCAGTAGAATAGCGGCTTGTCTGACCTGTCGGCGAGCATCATGACGACCTCCACTTCCCCAACCGCCCCTCCCGCGGCAAGCCCGGCCCGGCGCAAGCTCTGGCCCGCGATTGCCGCCGTGCTGCTGGTTGCAGTGCTGGGCTGGTTCGGCTACCGCGCCATCGCCCCGGCCACTGCCGCCCCGCCCGCCACCTTCACGCTGCTGTCGGGCGAGAAGGTCAGCACCGCCGATCTCAAGGGCAAGGTCTACCTGGTCAACTTCTGGGCCACCAGCTGCGTCACCTGCGTCAAGGAGATGCCGGACATGGTCAAGACCTATGACAAGTTCAAGGACAAGGGCCTGGAGTTCGTGGCGGTGGCAATGAGCTACGACCCGCCGATGTACGTGATGAACTATGCGCAAACCCGCAAGCTGCCGTTCAAGGTGGCGATGGACTCCGACGGCGCGGCGGCCAAGGCATTCGGCGAGGTGCAACTGACCCCGACCACCTTCGTGATCGATAAGGACGGCCGCATCCTCAAGCGCTATGTCGGCGAACCGGAGTGGGATGCGCTGCACAAGCTGCTCGACGGTGCGCTCGCCAAGGCGGCCTGATCCGCGCAGCCCGCCCGAATCCGCCAGAAAGGTGCCTGCCATGGCACCTTTTTTATTGCGGCAGCCCCACGCAATGGCCCCGGCCTTGCGCAGTTCGCCTGTATGGATATACAGTTACCGGCAGTTTTCCCCGCCCATGCCGGCCAGCGCACTTGCACGCCCGGCATTCCCAAAGGCCCCTGCCGTGTTACTCGATCCCGATCCCAGCGCCGTGCTTTGCGATGCACCCGCCAACAGGCAGGATGCCTGCGCCACGCCCGCCTACCTGTCCACCCTGAACCCGGAACAGCGCGCGGCCGTGACCCACGAGCCCGCCGCGCCGCTGCTGATCATTGCCGGCGCCGGCTCGGGCAAGACCAACACGCTGGCGCACCGGGTCGCGCACCTGGTGCTGGGCGGCGCCGATCCGCGCCGCATCCTGCTGCTGACGTTCTCGCGCCGCGCGGCGTCGGAGATGGGGCGGCGGGTCGAGCGCATCGTGGACCAGGCGCTCGGCATGCAGACCTCCGGCGCGGGCCGCGCCGCGCTGACGTGGTCGGGCACCTTCCACGCCATCGGCGCGCGCCTGTTGCGCGAGTACGCCGAGACGCTCGGCCTGTCGCCCAGCTTCACCATCTGCGATCGCGGCGATGCCGCCGACCTGATGAATGTGGTGCGCCATGACCTCGGCCTGTCCGCGCAGCCCTCGCGTTTCCCGCGCAAGGAAACCTGCCTGTCGATCTACTCGCGGGTAGTCAACACGCAGGCCCCGCTGGAAGACGTGCTCAAGCAATGGTTCCCGCGCTATGCCATGTGGACGGATGCGCTGCGCGGGCTGTTCGCCGGCTATGTGGAAGCCAAGCAGAAGCAGCAGGTGCTCGACTACGACGACCTGCTGCTCTACTGGGCGCAGGCCCTGGCCGAACCCGTGCTGGCGCAGGACATGGGCGCACGCTTCGACCATGTGCTGGTGGACGAATACCAGGACACCAATGCGCTGCAGGCCGCCATCCTGCTCGCACTCAAGCCAGACGGGCGCGGCCTGACCGTGGTGGGTGACGATGCCCAGTCGATCTATGCCTTCCGTGGCGCCACGGTGCGCAACATCCTCGATTTCCCCGGGCAGTTCACCCCGGCCGCGGACATGGTCACGCTGTCGCAGAACTACCGCTCGACCCAGCCCATCCTGGCTGCCGCCAATGCGGTGATCGGCCTGGCGGCCGAACGCTATACCAAGGACCTGTGGTCGGAGCGCGGCTCGGCCGAGAAGCCGGAGATCGTCGTGGTCAACGACGAAGCGGACCAGGCCCGCTACGTGGTCGAGCAGATCCTGGCGCGGCGCGAGGCCGGGCTGGCGCTGCTGTCGCAGGCCGTGCTGTTCCGCGCCGCCGACCACAGCGCGCAGCTCGAGATCGAGCTGGTCCGGCGCAACATCCCCTTCGTCAAGTTCGGCGGCCTGAAATTCCTGGAATCCACGCACGTAAAGGATGTGCTGGCGGTCGTGCGCTGGCTGGAAAATCCGCGCGACCGCATGGCGGGCTTCCGCAGCCTGCAGCTATTGCCCGGCGTGGGACCGAAAACCGCCGCGCGCGCGCTGGACGCGGTGGAGATCGCCACCGAGCCGCTGTTCGCGCTGGAATCCTTCGACGCACCGCCGGCCGCCGCCGAGGCGTGGCCCGATCTGCTGGCGCTGGCGCGCAGCCTGATGGCGCCGGCCGCGCCGTGGCCCTCGGCCTTCGAGCAGGTGGTGGCGTGGTACCAGCCGCATCTGGAACGCCTGCACGACGACGCTCCCGCGCGCGCGGCCGATCTCCAGCAACTGGAACGGATCGCCGCCACCTATGCCTCGCGCGAGCGCTTCCTGACCGAACTCACGCTCGACCCGCCGGACGCATCGAGCGACGAATCCGGCGTGCCGCTGCGCGACGAGGATTACCTGATCCTGTCCACCATCCACTCGGCCAAGGGCCAGGAGTGGAAGGCGGTCTACGTGCTCAATGCCGTCGACGGCTGCATGCCTTCGGACCTGGCCACCGGCACCACCGAGGAAATCGAGGAAGAGCGCCGCCTGCTGTATGTGGCGATGACCCGCGCCCGCGACCACCTCGACATCGTGGTGCCGCAGCGCTTCTATGTGCACCAGCAAACGGGCTACGGGGATCGCCACGTCTACGCTTCGCGCACGCGCTTCCTGCCCAACCGGGTGATGCCGCTGTTCCACAGCCGCGCCTGGCCGCCGCCCCCGCCGGTGGCGGACGCGCCAGCCAGGGCGCCGTTGCCCAGGCTCGACCTGGCCGGGCGCATGCGGGATATGTGGCGTTGAACTGCCGTTGACGGCAGGCTGCCCTACAACCCGTAGCGCTTGATCTTGTCGTACAGCGTGGCCTTGCCAACCTGCAGCAGGTCCGCGGCCTGGCTGACCGCGCCGCCGGTGCGCGCCAGCGTATCGGCGATGACAGCACGCTCGTAGTGTTCCATGCGCTCCTTGAGCGGCGTGGAGTCGTCGAGCGCATCGGCGCGCGTGCCGCCCTCCGGCACGCCCAGCACCAGACGGTCGGCGGCGTTGCGCAGCTCGCGCACATTGCCGGGCCAGGCACGCTGCATCAGCGCCTGGCGCTGCAGCTCGGAGAGGATGGGCGCGGGGCGCTGGTAGCGCACCGCTGCCACCAGCATGAAGTGCTCGAACAGCGGCACGATATCCTCGCGCCGCTCGCGCAGCGGGGGCAGCGGGATGGTGACGACATTGAGCCGGTAGTAGAGATCCTGGCGGAACGTGCCTTGCGCCACCAGCGCCTCGATATCCCCCTTTGCTGCCGCCACGATGCGCACATCGATTGCGATCGACGCATTGGACCCGAGCCGCTCCAGCGTGCCCTCCTGCAGCACGCGCAGCAGCTTGACCTGCAGCGCCAGCGGCATGCTCTCGATCTCGTCGAGGAACAGCGTGCCGCCCGAGGCATGCTCGAGCTTGCCCACGCGGCGCTTGCCGGCGCCGGTGAAAGCGCCCGCCTCGTGGCCAAACATCTCGCTCTCGAAAATGGCTTCCGGCACCGCGCCGCAATTCAGCGCGACGAACGGCGCATGATGCCGGGGCGACAAGGCATGCAGGCTGCGCGCCACCAGCTCCTTGCCGGTGCCGGTCTCGCCGTTGATCATCACCGGCACGTCGGTGGCGGCCACGTTGGCCACCAGCATGCGCACCTGCTCGATGGCCGGAGAGCGCCCGATGATACGGGTGCCCGCGGCCGGGCCGGCCAGCTCGCGCCGCAGGGCGCGGTTTTCCAGTTCGAGCGCGCGCCGTTCCAGCGCGCGGCGCACGGTCTCGGTCAGGCGGTCGGCGCCAAAGGGTTTCTCGATAAAGTCGTAGGCGCCTTCGCGCATGGCCTGTACCGCCATGGTGATGTCGCCGTGGCCGGTGACCAGGATCACGGGTACGCCCGGCGCCGCGTTGCGACAGTGCTGCAACAGGTCCAGGCCGCTGGCGCCGGTGAGCCGCACGTCCGTCACCAGCACGCCGGGGAATTCCGGCGACAGATGCGGCATGGCGGCTTCGGCCGAAGGCAGCGCCAGCACGGAGAAGCCAGCCAGCTCCAGGCTCTGCGCGGTAGCCTGGCGTACCAGGGGTTCGTCTTCGACGAACAGGACACGCAATCCGTCTTGCATGGCGATGCTCACTCAGTATGGGTGGGAGAGGTGGATCTTGGCGCGGCGCGGGGCGCACCGCCATCGGGCGCAGGTGCGCGCCGCAGCACCACCACGAATTCGGCGCCGCCATCCGGCCGGCTGGCCGCGCTCAGCTGGCCGCCGAACTCGCGCACGATGGAGGTCGAAATGGCCAGTCCAAGGCCGAGGCCCTGGCCGATTTCCTTGGTGGTGAAGAAGGGCTCGAACAGCCTGGGCAACACGTCGGCGGGAATGCCGGTGCCGTTGTCGCGCACCGCGATGCTGACGGTGTCGCCGTGCTCGCTGACCGCCACTTCCACGCATGGCGCGTCCGGCGCAGCGGTGGCCAGCGCATCCAGCGCGTTGCCGATGAGGTTGAGCAGCACTTGCTCAAGCTTGAGCTCGTCGGCCCACACCGCAGGCCCGGGCGGCTGCGACAAGCCCTCCACCCTTAGCGTGACGTGGGCGAGCCGCGGCGCCATCAGCGCCAGCACGTGATCCAGCGCGGCGCGCACATGCACCGCGTGGCGGCGCTGGCGCGCCTTGCCGGCGAACAGCTTGAGCTGCCCGGTGATCTTGCCCATGCGTGCCGTGAGATCGGCAATGGCGGCCAGGTTGTCGGTCACCGCATCGAGCTTGCCGCGCTCCAGCAGCACGCGGGTGTTGTCGGAAAAGGTGCGCAGGGCCGCCAGCGGCTGGTTCAGCTCATGGGTAATGCCCGCCGCCATCTGGCCCAGCGCCGCCAACTTGCTGGCCTGCACCAGTTCGTCCTGTGCCGCGCGCAGTTCGCCCTCGGCGCGCGTGCGCTCGGCCACTTCGGCTTCCAGTTGCTCGTTGATGGCCATCAGGTCAGCCGTGCGCGCCTCCACGCGCCGCTCGAGTTCGTCGTAAGCGGCTTCGAGCAAGCGCCTGCCGTATTCGATGTCGCGCGCGCGCTGGCGGCGCTGGCGCCAGTTGAACAGCAGCAGGCACATGCAGGCATAGGCCAGCGCCGCGCCCACGGTGGCATTGCGCGCGCTCGCCAGCACCGGGTCCAGCGAGGCCATCACCTGCATGGTCCAGTCGGCCGGACCCACCTTGCGGCTGATCTCGAGATAACGCTCGGCGCTGCCGCCTGTGCCGATGCGCACCAGCCGCGCGCCCTCGCCCAGCACCGTATGGCCGAGCCAGCGCGTGACCGGCGATTGCAGCGCCTCCAGCGGCAGCGGCTTGACCGCCTGGTCGTGGTACTGGCGCGTGCGGTCCAGCTCCGACTGCAACTCGGGCGGCAGCGGCCGCAGCGTGCGGTATTGCCAGGCCGGAACCGATGAAAGAAAAACCACGCCGTGGTCGTCGCTCACCATCACCGGCTCGGCGCCGCCGGCGCCCGCGCGCTGGAACCACTCCAGGTTGAGCTTGACCACGGTCACGCCCACCACCCGGCTGCCCACCTTCACGGGCTGGGCGATGTAATAGCCGGGTTCGTCGCTGGTGATGCCGATGGCGTAGAAGCGCCCGACCTCCCCGCGCGAGGCGATCTGGAAATAGGGGCGGAAGCGGTAGTCCGTGCCGACGAAACTGCCCGGCTGGTCATGGTTGCTGGCGGCCAGCGCCAGGCCGTTGGCGGCGATCACATAGGTGGCCGAGGCGCGCGCGCGGCGATTGACGTCGGACAGGTAGCGGTTGGCCGCCGCCACCCGCGCGGGATCGCCGGGTGCGGCCAGCAGGTCGTGAACGAAAGGATGGAGCGAGACCAGCGCGGGAAGGAACTCGTAGCGGTCGAGCGTGCTTTCCAGCGTAGCCGCGTAGCGGTCGGCGCGGGTCGCCGTGGTCTGTTGCAGGGCATCGATGCCGCGCTGCACCGAAACCAGCCAGGTCAGCGAGCACAGCGCCAGCAGGCCGATGGCCAGCGCCGCGGCAAAGCCTCGCCAGCTTCCGCCGCCATCGCCCGGCGCATGCACCAGGCGGGCGGAAGCGGGATCATGCACGGCGAGGAAATCGTCGGAATGTGGCATCGGCGCATGCGAAGGGACACGCGCCGATGATACCCGCTGGCGGGCGGCGCCGGCTGGCGCCGCCGCCCCGGAGGCCCGGACCTCAGCGGGCGCCGGGGCCGGCTTCGGCAAGTTCGGCCGTTTCATCGCCGCCACGGCGTAGCGCGCGGTCAAGCTGCACGCGGTCAAGTTCATGCTCCCACGCCGACATGACCACCGTCGCCACACCGTTGCCGATGATATTGGTCAGCGCGCGGCATTCGCTCATGAAGCGGTCGATGCCCAGGATCAGCACCATGCCCGCCACCG
>Ga0255338_1002486_pt1 | contig 26605 bp, 21 predicted proteins | sample MeOH1_35cm_T4_19_FD_203715 | JGI IMG/M metagenome (GOLD analysis project Ga0255338, IMG submission 203715) | Sandy soil microbial communities from University of British Columbia, Vancouver, Canada - MeOH1_35cm_T4_195 | ecosystem: Engineered > Artificial ecosystem > Sand microcosm > Unclassified ...
TGGTATGACAAGTGCTATTCCCAACTGGTCTTTCTAAGCGGTTGGGAATAGTCATTTCTATTCATACCTGTTTCTGCTGGCCATTTCCTTAACCGGGAGGCTGAAACTGCGGTGTGTACCGTGCGCTCTCCCTACTTACAAAATCAGATTATGTTATCACAACCAATCAGTGTTAGTTTCGATTTGGGTGGAGGCCGCGAGGTGTTCATCGAAACCGGAAAATTAGCCCGTCAGGCCGATGGCGCCGTAACCGTACGCCAGGGCAACTGTGTTATCCTTGCTACCGTTGTAGCCAATAAAGAACCGAAAGAAGGACAGGATTTTTTCCCTTTAAGTGTTGATTACCAGGAAAAATTTGCTTCTGCAGGTCGTATTCCGGGTTCCTTCTTCAAAAGAGAAGCCCGTTTAAATGATTATGAGATCTTAACCAGCCGTTTGATAGACCGTGCCCTGCGTCCTTTGTTTCCGGAAGATTATCTCTGCGATGTGCAGGTGCTGATCAGCCTGATCTCAAGCGATGCGGAAGTATTGCCTGATTCACTGGCCTGTCTGGCCGCTTCCGCAGCCTTGGCGGTATCTGATATTCCTATCAAAGAAATCATCAGTGAAGTGAGAATTGCCCGCCTGGACGGCAAATTCATCGTTAACCCAACCCGTTCAGAACTGAAAGCCTCTGATCTGGAATTCCTGATCGCCGCTACCGAGAAGAACCTGATGATGGTGGAAAGGGAAGCCAAAGAATGTGCCGAAGCAGACCTCGTTAAAGCACTGGAACTGGCCCACGATGCCATCCGCATCCAGATCAGAGCCCAGGCTGAATTACGCGCTAAAAAAGGTGTTACTACCAAAAGAGATTATAAAAAACCTGCCCAGGACGAAGCCGTTCGCGAAAAAGTGATCGCTTTTGCCAAAGACAGGGTATACGAAATTTCCAGAAAAGGTTCTTCCAAGAATGAGCGCTCTGAAGCTTACAGCCTGCTGAAAGACGAAGTGATCGCCAGCCTGGGTGAAGAAGCTACCGACCTGGAAAAGAAATTAGCCAAGAAATACTACGAAGACCTGAAATGGGAAGTGGTAAGAAATATGATGATTGATGACCGGATCCGTCTCGACGGCCGCCAGCTCGACCAGGTTCGTCCTTTGGCGATGGAAGTGGAACCCCTGCCTACACCGCATGGTTCTGCTTTATTCACAAGAGGTGAAACTCAATCACTTACAACGGTTACTTTTGGAACTAAATTAGATGAACTGCTGGTAGAATCTGCCGCCAAATCAGAATATACTAAGTTCTTACTACACTATAACTTCCCTCCATTCTCTACCGGTGAGGTAAAGATGATGCGTGGTGTGGGTCGTAGGGAAGTAGGTCATGGTAACCTGGCTATGCGCAGTCTGAAACAGATGATGCCGGATACCAGCACTTATGCTTACACGGTACGTGTGGTAAGTGATATCCTGGAAAGCAATGGTTCTTCTTCCATGGCTACTGTTTGTGCCGGTTCACTGGCGCTGATGGATGCAGGTGTGCCCATCCCCAAACACGTAAGTGGTGTGGCGATGGGGCTGGTTACGCGTGAAGATGGCAAATACGCGATCCTGACCGATATCCTGGGTGATGAAGATCATTTGGGTGATATGGACTTCAAAGTAACCGGTACCCGCGATGGTATCTGTGGCGTGCAGATGGACATCAAAGTGGATGGCCTGAGCATGGAAGTGATGATGGAAGCACTGGAACAGGCCCGTAAAGGCCGTTTACATATCCTGGATGCCATGTACGAATGTATGCCGGCTGCCCGCTCAGAAGTGAAGCCACATGCACCACGGATGATCAAACTGATCATCGATAAGGAATTTATCGGTGCGGTGATCGGACCAGGTGGTAAAGTGATCCAGGAGATCCAGCGCGAAACAGGCGCTACCGTGAATATTGAGGAAGTCGGCAATACCGGGGAAGTAAGTATCTTCTCTGCCTCCAAAGAAAGCCTGGATAAGGCCGTAAGCTGGATCAAGGGTATTACCGCTACACCTGAAGTAGGTGATGTGTACGAAGGACCGGTAAAAGGCATCAAGGAGTTCGGTGCATTTATCGAGTTCATGCCTGGCAAACAGGGCTTGCTGCATATCAGCGAGATCAGCTGGAAACGCCTCGAAACCATGGATGGCCTGTTCAAGGAAGGCGATATGGTGAAAGTGAAACTGGTAGGAGTGGATCCTAAGACCGGTAAATTCAAATTAAGCCGCAAGGCATTGATGCCAAAACCTGAATTCAAACCGAAGGAAGGTGGCGAAAATGCGGAAGGATAAAATACACTGAATGGCCCCGGTTTCGGGGCCATTCGCTTTTAATACCCCGATAACAAGCGCGTATGAGTAATTATTGTGAGATCAGTATCCCCGCAGAACCTGCTGTGCAGGAACTGCTGGTGGCCGAGCTGGCCGAACTGGGCTTTGATGGCTTTGAGGAATCGGCTGATTGTCTGAAAGCCTATATCCCGGAAGCGGGCTTGCAGGAGAATGAGTTAAATATTTTATTAAATAAATACTCATTAAAATATTCAAAATCAATTATTAATAAACAAAACTGGAACCAGTTGTGGGAATCCAATTTTGAACCGGTACAGGTAGAGGATTTTGTGGGCATCCGGGCCGATTTCCATCCGCCCTTTACCGGTGTAACGCATGAGATCGTGATCACCCCTAAAATGAGCTTTGGTACCGGTCACCATGCCACTACCTGGCAGGTGATGAAACTGATGCAGGAGCTGGATTTTGCCGGTAAAATGGTATTTGATTTTGGCACTGGTACGGGTATCCTCGCTATACTGGCCGAAAAACTGGGTGCAAGGGAAGTGCTGGCCGTAGATAATGACGACTGGTGTATCGAAAACACTTCTGAAAATATTTTAGTTAATACTTGTAATTGTATTGATATTCAAAAAGTTAATTCATTAAAATTGAATCGACGGTTTGATATCATCCTGGCCAATATCAACCGCAATATCATTCTCGATAATATCGAAGAACTTGTAAAAGCAACGGTACCGGGCGGTCAGGTGTTGCTGAGTGGACTGCTGGTGTCGGATGAGGCCGAGATCCGGGAAGCCTGCGGGGCATTGGGGCTGGTTCATCGCAAAACCGTGGAAAGAAATGGCTGGATCGCCCTGTGGTTTTCGCGTTAAGATTATGATTTGCGATGTTAAAAAATCATTATCTTCATTTTTGTTATCTTTGTACCCCCAAACTTCAACCACCCAATGAACGAATTGTTGCTCATTGTTTTAGCTTATTGTATCGGATCGGTGCCAACGGCTGTGTGGATCAGCAAATCCCGCTTCGGTATTGACATCCGCGATTATGGCAGCGGCAACGCCGGTGCTACCAATACTTTCCGTGTACTGGGTTCCAAATGGGGAACCATTGTGATGATGGTGGATATCCTAAAAGGGGTGATCGCCACTTCGCTCTATATCCTCTTACCTGTTTACCTTACCGACGAACTGCACCGCACCAACCTGATGATTGGTTTGGGACTGGCTGCCGTATTAGGACATATTTTCCCGCTCTGGGCCGGTTTTAAAGGCGGTAAAGGGGTGGCTACCCTGCTAGGAATGGCCGTGGCCATCCAACCCGTCGTCGCAGTTTGCTGTATCGGTGTATTCCTCCTCGTTTTATACCTGACCCGTTTCGTATCCCTGAGTTCTATCCTGGCCGGTGTGGCTTTTATGGTGTTCATTCTATTCATTTTCAATGAAAAGGAAACCCTGTACCGCATTTTCGCCGTGCTGGTGGCGCTGATGGTGGTGTTGACCCATCAAAAGAATATCAGCCGCATTCTGAAAGGGACGGAAAGTAAGATCCCTATCCTGAAGCACCGCGACAAACGCCGGCAGAGACGACAGGACTGATCACAGTTCTATTGATAAGTTTCCCTCCATTTTACCGAACCATCCCTGCATACCGGGCAATGTGTATATTGTAATCATGTAAGCGATAGCGGTTTTCCCGTAAGCCTAATAAGCGCAGATACTGTTATTTTTGGGGTGGTAAACGAAGAAAATGATCCATGATATGAAAAGAACGATGGTGCTTTTGGCGGGAATGATGTGTTTAAACATGTCCTGTGTTACCAATGCTATTACCGGGAGAAGCCAGTTAAGCCTGGTATCGGATGCGGAATTGCAGACCATGGCTGTTACCCAATACAAGGAGTTCCTGACCACCAATAAAATGGTACCAGCGGGAAACAGGGATGCCGATATGGTAAAAAGAGTAGGTAACCGTGTGGCGGTAACGTTAAAAGACTATTACGCCCAGAAAGGACTGCCCAATGCGCTGGATGGCTATGGCTGGGAGTTTAACCTAGTAGACAGCAAGGAAGTGAATGCCTGGTGTATGCCGGGTGGTAAAGTGGTTTGTTATACAGGCCTCTTGCCCGTAACACAGAATGAGACCGCCCTGGCTATTGTAATGGGACATGAAATTGCCCACGCCATTCTCGGACACGGAAAGGAAAGAATGAGTCAGCAGATGGCCGCAGAAGGACTGGGGGCATTGGGTGGCGCAGCGATAGGTGCCAATACCAAAGCTGTGAATATATTTGGCCAGGTGTATGGTATTGGTGCACAGTATGGCGCATTGTTGCCTAACTCCCGCAAACAGGAGCTGGAAGCCGATCATTATGGGTTGATCTTTGCCGCCGCGGCAGGATACGATCCCCGGCAGGCAGTTGATTTCTGGACCCGGATGGCTTCCATCGGTAATGGTCAGAAACCACCGGCTTTCTTAAGCAGTCACCCGAGCGATGAAGAGCGGATCAGGAAAGTGAGTGAAGTGATGCCAGAAGCGCTACAATACTATCGTCCCAAATAACCGGCCGGCCCCAAACGGGTCATGAGCCTCCTGTTGGCAAACCTATGAAAACCCAACCCTTTTTATTCCGCATCCTGCTGGGCTGTTGCTTGTCCGGATTCATTTTGCCCGCAATGGCACAGGGGGAGGCATCGGTGATAGTTTCTACGGCTGCAGAGATCTACCAGGAATTCAAATCCGCCCATCCGCTGGTGGATAGCACCCAACACATCGAAACAGAAACGGTACAGCGCGTAAGTAACCGCCTGACCAAAGCGGTTACGGATTATTATACCCAGCGAAAAGCCGGCAAGGAACTGGCTTCCTTTCAGTGGGAAACGCAGTTGTTTCAACTGAAAAAAGTGGATGCCTGGTGTTTGCCGGGAGGGAAGATAGCGGTGTACGATGCCCTGATCCGGGTAACCCAGAGCGATGGATCGCTGGCGGCAGTATTGGCCCATGAAATGGCGCATGTATTGCTGAAACATGGTGACGACCGTATGAAACATATCCTGAAAGAGTTTCTGGGAGGCAAAACACTGGCGGCTTCCTTATCGGCCAAACCGGTTGAAACCAAAGATTTTTACCGGATGGCTTATGGCAATGGCGACTGTGTAGGGGTGATCCGCGGATTTAGTGCAGAGAATGAACGCGAAGCCGATAAACTGGGGGCCATTTTCTGCGGACTGGCCGGTTACAAACCGGAGGAGGCACTGGTATTCTGGGAACGAATGATCTATCTCCGGGGAACGGGGCGACAACCGGAACTCTTGAGCATGCATCCTGTGGATGATGAAAGATTACCTGCATTACGCAGGATCATGGATGAGATCACGCAAAAATACTATACACCCAGTAAGAAAAATTGATATATAATAGCGGAATCAGGTGTTTTAGCCGCAATTTTAACGCCAGGAACACAAATAGGGAATGATTTGTTCGATAGTTCTGGTAACAATTTTTTAACTTTGCCCTCCTTAATTACATCACCTAAATTTTCTTTTAGGCATGTCAAATCAGACCTTGTTCGAAAAGTTACAGTTAAAGGATGAAAAGAACCTCCTGATCCAGGGACTTCCATCCGCGATAGAAAAGCAGTTTGCCAAGCTTACGTACGCTAAAAACGTAACGCCTCTGTTAAAAAGCAAAAAATTGGACTTTGCATTGGTTTTTGCATTGAGTCAGAACCAGTTAAACAATGTACTGAAAGAAGTATTCCCAGCCCTGCATGATGATACCAAACTTTGGGTGGCTTATCCCAAAACGGCCAGTAAGATCGTTAGCGACCTGAACCGCGATTGCAGTTGGGAGTTTCTTACCAGCCGCGAGTATGAGTGTGTGCGCCAGGTTACCCTTGACCATGTATGGAGTGCCATGCGGTTTAAGAAATCCGACAGGATCCCTAACCGTACCCGTGCTTTTTCAGAAATCAAAAGCAGTGAGCTGAACGGGATCGATTTTGAAAAAAGACTGGTAGTGCCCCCGGTAGAGCTGGGTAAACTGTTTACCAAACACAAAGAGGCGCAGGAATTCTTCAGTTCCCTATCCTTCACCAACCAGAAAGAATATGTGAGCTGGATCCAGGGAGCCAAAAAGGACGAGACCCGCAAGCGCCGCCTGGAAACTGCACTGGAAAAATTATTGGCCGGTAAAAAGAACCCTTCAGAAAAATAATGAGTTTCATCAATATTGAGATCAAAGCGAAATGCTTTCACCCTGAAAAAGTGGAAGCATTTTTATTGTCGAACGGTGCCCGTTTTGTAGGACTGGATCACCAGAAAGACACGTATTTCCAGGTACCTTCCGGCCGTTTGAAACTGCGCCAGGGAAATATTGAGAACAGCCTTATCTTTTATAACCGCCCCGATCAGGAAGGTCCCAAACAATCAGATTTCTCGCTGAGTAAGATCAGCGATGGAGCCGCTACCGAAGCAGTGCTGGAAAAAGCCTTGGGGGTAAAAGTGGTGGTAGATAAATACCGGAAGATCTTTTATATCGATAACGTGAAGTTTCACCTGGATGAAGTGCCCGGCCTGGGTTCCTTTGTTGAGATCGAAGCGGGTAACCTGGCAGATCCTTCCAAAACCATTGAAGCGCTGAAAGTACAGTGCGATCAGTATATGCAGGCTTTTGAAATTGCGGAACAGGACCTGATACACCACAGCTACAGTGATATGATACTGGCTATGCAGAAAGCAGATTGATTTCTGCTGAAAGAGATCTGTGGAGTAAGGTTTATTTAATGATCACGGTACCCAGCTGTTTGGTCAGTTCCTTCTCCATGTCTTTGAGGTGTTTGTGCACCTCGTGCAGTAATTTAAAATCTTCGTAAGCCGCTTTTTCAATATCGCGCTGGTTCTCTTCGATCATTTTTTTCACCTTGCGCAGTTTGTAATAGTTCACGCTCATCTGCACATCCTGCTTACTCGTATCGCGGTTAACGATGTTCATGCTCTCCATCACTTCGTCCCATTTCTGGCTTAACTCATAAGGGTTAACACTGATGCTGACAACGAGGTTGCGAATGGTTTCATTCTCGTGATAGAGCATGGTTTTGGTGGTGGGTTCCAGCCCGCGTACATACCATGTTTTGTATTCTTCGTATAATTTTTCCAGGTCCGGGTTATCGAAATGGAATTCTTCCAACTCTTCAAAAATAAAATCCGCCATGCTCCGGCTTTCGTCCCAGGCGCGTAATCCGTATTCTAATAAAACACGCAGTATATTTCTTTCGTAAGCTTCATCCTGGTTAAACAGGAGGGTGCTGTCATCCAGTACATCTTCCGGCTGTCCGGCGGCTTCCTGCATCAGGAAATTGGCTTCTTCCTGCGAGATTTTTTTTTCTTCTTTGGTGATTTTATCACGCTTGTATTTATTAACGAGATTGGTTAGCCCTGTTTCATCAATCCGCAACAGCGATGCGCACTGGCGGATATAATCCTGCTGTTTCGTAAAATCTTCCGCTTTGTTGATGCGGCTCAGCGTTTCGGCCACCTGGTTTACCACGGTGCTTTTGCGGCTTACGTCATTGCCGGCTTCCTGCAACATGACTTCCAGTTGGAAAATGATAAAATCTTTTTTGGAAGCTGCTACAAATTCGTTGAAGGCTTTTGCCCCTACTTTGTTTACATAACTGTCAGGATCCTCGTTATCGGGTATTAATACCAGCTTTACATTCAATCCTTCTTCCAGCGCCATGTCCAGTCCGCGCAACGCCGCTTTTACGCCGGCACTGTCACCATCATAAATAATGGTCAGGTTATTGGTGTATTTCCGGATCAGTCTCAGTTGGTCTGTAGTTAAAGAAGTACCCCCGCTGGCCACCACATTTTCGATACCTGCCTGGTGCAGGCTTACCACATCGGTATACCCTTCTACCAGCAAACATTCATCGGCTTTATCCACCGCCATTCTTGCCTGGTACATACCGTAGAGGATCTTGCTTTTGCTGTAGATCTCATTCTCGGGTGTGTTGATGTACTTGGGGCCCCGGTCGCTTTTGCCGATTACGCGGGCGCCAAAACCGATGATTTTACCGGTGATACCGTGAATGGGGAAGATGATGCGGCCGCGGTAATTATCTACCAGGTCCTCTCCGTTGCGTAAGGATACCAGTCCGGTTTTGGGGAGCAGTTCCCGGTTAAACTGGTTCGAGAGCAGGGCCTTGGTTAAACTATCCCGGGAGTCCGGATTATAACCGATCTGGAATTTTTCGATAATCTCGTTCCGGAACCCCCGTTCGTGCAGGTAAGAAAGGGCGATGGCTTTTCCTTCTTCACTTGTCAGCAGGGCATCTATAAAGAACTGTTTTGCAAAATTATTGATGATGTAAAGGCTGTCGGCTGTAAGGATCAGTTGTTTTTGTTCCGGACTGGTCTCGGTTTCTTCTACCTCAATATGGTATCTCGCTGCGAGCCAGCGTAAAGCTTCTACATAACTGTATTTCTCATGCTCCATCAAAAAAGTGATGGTGTTACCGCTTTTGCCGCAGCCAAAACATTTGTAGATCTCTTTGGCAGGAGATACGGTAAAGGAAGGGCCTTTCTCGTTGTGAAAAGGGCAGAGTCCGATATAATTGGTGCCTCGTTTTTTCAGCTTTACAAATTCGCCCACCACATCAATGATGTCGATGCGGCTGGTGATCTGCTGGATGGTATTGGGACTGATCATTTACCTGTTTCCTCCACTTCAATATTATATCGTGCTGCCAGCCAGCGCAGCGTTTGTACATAATCATATTTCTTATACTCTATCAGGAAAGTAATGGTATTACCGGTACTGCCGCAACCCGGACATTCGTAGATCTCTTTGGCGGGTGATATAGTAAAGGAAGGTTCTTTCTCGTTGTGAAAAGGGCAGCGTCCGATATAATTGGTACCAGTTTTTTTCAGCTTCACAAATTCGCCCACCACATCAATGATGTCGATACGGCTGGTGATCTGCTGGATGGTGTTGGGACTGATCATATTTGCGGGCTGCTAAGGTAGGATAATGGAAGTAATGGAAAGAGGGGGGAGGGGGAAAAACTGGTTGCAGGTTACCAGTAACCAACCCGCCTTTCCAATTTTCTGCGTAATATTTCAATACTCTCCTTAATTTTAACCATGCTTAAGAAGGAACGCCAGGCCTATATTATACAGCAGATCAATGTCCATAACAAAGTACTCTCCTCTGATTTGAGTGAGCAGCTGGATGTGTCGGAAGACACGGTTCGGCGCGATCTGCAGGAGTTGGCGGAAGATGGTAAACTGATTAAAGTGCATGGAGGAGCCCTGTCAAAATCCTTCCATTTTACGCTGGAAAGTCCCACTATTTATTCTCTACCCGAAAAGAAAAGTATCGCCTATAAAGCCATTCAGCTCATCCAGGATGGCATGATGGTGTTATTATCCGGCGGTACCACCATCCGCGAGCTGGTGAAATCGCTGCCGCCCGATCTGAATGCTACTTTTATCACGGTTAGTGTACCCATTGCGCTGGAATTACTGGAACATCCTACCTGCGAAGTTATTTTTGTGGGGAATAAGCTGTTGAAGAACGCCCAGATGTCGGTAGGGGCCGAAGTGGTACAGCGGCTGAGCCAGATCAAGGCAGATCTCTGTTTCCTGGGAACCAATAGTATTGATGCAGGTTTCGGGATCACTGACCTGGAATGGGAGATCATAGAAGTAAAAAGGGCCATGATCAACTGTGCCAATAAGACGGTTTCTCTTGCCATTTCTGAAAAACTCAATACGATCCAGCGTTTACAGGTATGTACCCCTGCAGAGATCGATATGCTGATCACCGAGCTGGATCCGGAAGACCCTTTGCTGATCCCGTACCGGGAGAAAGGGATCATTGTTCTGTAATAATCACCCGTTTTACTGAATTTGCCGGTTTTTGCGTTTTTGCAGATCCGTCCAATCCTCTTGCCGTTCATCCATGTGGAAAGAAATGGTGACTAAATAAATTCGTTTATATGATAGACAAATTTTAACATTGCTATAGAATTCCGGCAAGCATGTTTCAACATTGAATTTTTGCAGCTTTTTGCGTAAAAAAAAATGCTAAATGATGCAATGTTTTGCAGGGTTCTACTGTCTTAAGGGATTAAACAGGAATGTTTGATTTCCGGAACATGTACTCACAGAATAAGAAACCAAAAAACTAGTTATGAGAAAAGTCGCTTCATTGATGAAAGTGGTAGTTCTACTGCTTTTCATTTTCTCGCTGCCTGCTTTCGGGCAAAGCCAGACCGTATCCGGTACCATACAGGATGCAGACAAAAGAGCACCTTTGGCAGGTGTAACCGTTCGGGTGGTGGGAACAGCCAATGTTACCCAGACCAATGAAAAGGGTCTATTTACCATCAAAGCGTCCAACGGACAAACCCTGCTGATCACTTCGGTTGGATTTGAGACCAGGCGTGTATTGGTAACCGGTTCCAAAATGGACCTGGTGCTGAGAGCTGAGGTTGCAGAACTGGAGGAAGTGGTAGTAGCCATGGATATCAAACGTAAGCCAAGAGAACTGGGTTACTCGACCCAAACCGTAAAGGGAAAAGAGATCGCTGAAACCCAGCGTGAGAACTTCCTGAATAGTTTGCAGGGTAGGGTATCCGGTTTAACCATTACACCTACTACAGGTGCTGCAGGTGCATCTTCTCAGATTGTACTGCGTGGATTTAACTCACTTTCATTAAGTAACTCACCCTTGTTTGTGGTAGATGGTATCATCATGGATAACTCTACGGTGGATGAAACTTCGAATGGAGGTTCTTCACTGGGTCTGGCTTCTGACAGGCCTAACCGTAATAATGACTATACCAACCGTATTGCGGATATTAACCCTAACGATATCGAATCGGTAACAGTGCTGAAGGGACCTGAAGCCACTGCACTGTATGGTAGCCAGGCAAGTTCCGGTGCGATTGTGATCACTACCAAAAAAGCGAGGATTGAAGTAGGTCGTAAGATTAATGTGAGCTACGATAACAGTTTCCGTTTGCAAAAAGTGAACCGTTTCCTGGAAACCAATGATAATTACAGTACAGGTACCAACGGTGTTTCTCAGAATATATTCAACAGTGGTTCCGGTACTTATTTCGGACCAGCTTATCCTGCGGATACCAAAAAGTATGATAACCTGCATAATTTCTTCAGAACAGGTTTCACACAAACCCATAACCTGGGTCTGGATTTTGGTACACAGAAATCTTCTTACCGTGTATCTGTCTCTTATCTTGATCAGGCGGGTGTGATTCCTACCAATGATTTCAAAAGGTTTACCCTGCGGGTATCCAACTCTACCAAATTTGGTAAGTTCATGGATATCACCCCATCCGTTACCTATACCAATTCTACCAACGAAAAGCCTTTACGTGGTGCCGGTGGTTACCTGCTGAACCTGTATATATGGCCTTCTGATAACAATATGCAGGATTACCAGGATGCATCTGGTAACAAACAGACCATTTATGCGGCAAGTCCGAATTCTGAAACCGATAATCCGCTGTTCAGTATTAACAGGAACCATAGCCAGGACAAGACTAACCAGTATAACCTGAACCTGGGGGTAAATATTTATCCTACCAATTGGTTAACCCTTGCCGGACGTTTTGGTTACAATACCTATAATACAACCGGTTATACAAGATACCATCCCCAATCCAGTGTGTATAGTCTTGCCACCGGTGGTGCGTTGGATAATTACTGGGTGAAATATTACGGTTACAACCATACCATTACGGCTACTGCCCGTAAAACAGTGGGCGACTTTTCTTTACGTGGTATGGCCGGAACCATGTGGCAGGACTATGAAAGACGGATGTTCGCCATTTTCGGAACAGGTCTGACAGATCCTTACGGAAATGACAGCAGCAATACAAAAACCAATACCAGGGTTCGTTTGCTGCGTAACAATGCGGGTGGATATAACCTGTCTATCTCCAGGCAGATGGCTTATTTTGGTGAAGCGGCTATCAGCTATAAGAACGTGGTCTTCTTCAACTATACACACCGTTTTGAAGCAGCTTCGATCTTTACTGCTGCCAATCGTAACTACAACTATCCCGGTGGTAGTTTGAGTGTGATTGTTACCGATATCTTCCCCGGATTGAAGAAAAGCGGTTTGCTGAACTACGCCAAATTAAGAACCTCTCTGGCGAGCACAGCCCGCTTATCAGATCCTTATCGTAACCAGTCTGTATTCGTGAACAACTTTGCCAGTTCTCCGATCACAGCGTATTCTTACGGATTTGACAACAATAACCCTAATCTGAAACCGGAGCGTCAGAATACCTATGAAATAGGAGCAGAACTGAAAATGTTTGATAACAAATTATCAATCGACGCGGCTTACTATAATACGCTGGCATACGATCAGATCAGCCAGGGATTCCGTGCCAGTTATGGTACCGGTTTTATCCTGAACACACAGAACGCGGCTACTACCCGTAACCAGGGTGTTGAGTTGAGTCTGGACTTTACCCCGATCAGGAAAAAAGACCTGAACTGGAATATCCGTTTCAACTTTGCGCATATGTGGAGTAAAGTGATGAAACTGCCTGAGTCTATTGCGTATGAATACTATATTGCTGATACCTGGTTATATGGTAATGCAAGAGGTGGTTTGATCCGTGAATCTTCTACAGGAACGATCACATCTTTTGGTTATGCAAGAAATAACAATGGTGATATCCTGATTAACCCGGCTACCGGTTTGCCGGTGATTGATGGTACGTTTAAGGTACGTGGCGACAGAACGCCTGACTTTACATTGGGTACCAGCAACAATATCCGTTACAAGAACTGGAACCTGAGTTTTCTCTGGGATCTGAAAGTAGGTGGCGATATCTTTAATGCTACCGAAATGTACCTGACCTACCAGGGAAAGAGTGCCCGTCATACTGCCGACAGAACTACACCACGTGTGGTTGCAGGTGTATTGAATGATAGTTACCAGAATACAGCTAATCCAACAAAGAATACCATTGCAGTGATTCCTTATTACAACCAGCAATATTACACCACCATGCCCGAAGAAGAATTTATTGAGCGTGATGTAAACTGGCTGCGTTTAAGGGATGTTACCCTGAGTTACCAGTTACCTGCATCAGCGATCCGTAAAATCAGAGGTCTGAAGTCGCTGAGTGTATTCTTTACCGGAAATGACCTGTTGCTGTTCACTAACTATACAGGTGCAGATCCTGCATCCAACGGTAATACTGCAGCATCAAAAGGTATTGGTGGTTTTGGGTTCGATTACGGAAACCTGCCAACACCGATCGGTATGAACTTTGGTTTAAGGGCTAATTTCTAAACTGTTATTTCAGATCAACACAATAAATACGTTTGTATGAAAAATAAATTAATAAAATCTATTCTTACCCTTACAGCTGTCAGCGCTATCGCGTTTACCTCCTGTAAGAAAAAATTAGATGATGCATATGCCAACCCGAATGCCACAACACGTGTTCCGGTTGAGTCTATCCTGCCTGGCCTTATCGGTAACTTAGTAGGCAGTTCTGCTGCTGCAGGAAGTGCTTATGGGTTGGCCAATGATGGTTTGCTGGTGGGTCGTTATATCCAGTTCTGGGAAACCAATACCACGTTGAATACTTTTGATCAGATGGCTGGTGCTACCGGTGCCAGTGATAATTTGGGCTCTATCTGGGCCATGCATTATTTCGGACAGGGGCAGAACCTGAACAGGATGGTAGAATGGGCTGCCGAAGAGCAGAAGTGGGATTATGTGGGTGTGGGTACCGCTATCCGTGCCTGGTCATGGCTGATGCTGACCAACCAATATGGTGAAGTGATCCTGAAGCAGGCTTTCAATACACAGCTGCAGCAGTTTCTCTACGATAACCAGAATGAAGTATATGATACGGTAAGAGCCCAATGTTTCCGTTCTTTGAACTACCTGAATATGACAGGCGGTGCCGTTAGTGCAGCCAACCTGGCTATTGGCGATCAGTACTTCAACGGTGGTGATGTGAATAAGTGGAAAAAATTTGTGTACGGTGTACTGGCGCGTTCTTATGGGTACCTGTCAAACAAGACCACTTATAATGCGGACTCAGTGGTTAAATATACCAACCTGGCTATGACCACCAATGCAGATAATGCCACTGCTAAATTTGCTAATACAGGTATCACAGGAACTTCCAATTACTACGGTATCTTAAGAAGTAACGTTGGAACCATTCGCCAGTCTGCTTTTATCGCAAACCTGATGAGTGGTGTTAATCCGGATGCTTTCTCAGGTGTAGAAGATCCCAGGAACTGGTATATTCTTCGTGAAAATCCCAATGGCACTTTCAAAGGTATCAATCCGAATAAAGGAACTTCCGGTTTAACCACCAATGACCAGCCTACCAATTTCTGGGGAGGCACTTTTGCCACTACTGCGGGTCCGGCTAATGAAAATAACTGTCGTTATATCTTCAGAAATGCTGCAGAGTTTCCGATCATGACGGCTGCTGAAATGCAGTTCCTGAAAGCGGAAGCCTTGTTACGGAAAGGAGACAGGGCAGGAGCTCTGGATGCGTATACCAACGGCATCAGCCTGAATTTTGATATGCTTACAACGAAGTATGCTACCAATGTACCGGCTGCAAAAGTGATTACACCTGCCATCAAAGCAGCATACCTGGCCCAACCCAATATAGTGCCATCTGCTGCCGGACTCACTTTTACACATATCATGCTGCAGAAATACATCGCGCTCTATGGTTTCGGTATTCATGAAACATGGGCCGATATGCGCAGGTTCCATTACAATAAAGACCTGGATCCGGCAACAGGAAAACCTGTATATGCAGGTTTCACACCTCCTTCTGGTTCAGATCTGCATTCTGATAACATGGGAAACCTGGTGTACCGTGCAAGACCAAGATACAATTCTGAATACTTGTACAATATCCCTGAGTTAACCAGGATCGGGGCATTCCCCGGACTGCAGTACCATACCAAAGAACCATGGTTCACTCAAAAATAATTGTTAAGCTAAAAGATATTATGATGAAAAAGATCACTCTTTATACAAGCCTTTTTGCAGTTGCCATCATGTTGTTCTCAGCGTGTAAAAAGGAAGCCGATAAAACGGCCAATTTTGTTGCCTCCGATGAATCTACTGCCTATGTGCGTGTGATTCATGCAGCACCTTCTTTCCGGGATATTTTCAATGCACCCGATTCGTTCAATGTATATGTGAACGATATCAAGATGAATGCGCCTTTCCTGACCTATGCTTCTGTATTTCCGGCATCAACTACTGCTTTCGGATATGTAGCGGTGCAGCCGGGATTGAACCAGTTCCGGGTGAATATTCATGGATTTGCCTCTGCTTCTCCGGATTCTACCCGTCTGATCAACTTCTCCAAAGTATTTCAGGCAGGCGAGTATTACACATTAATGCTGACGGATTCCATCAAATCGCAGCGTGATTCCAGCCAGATGTTCCTGCAAGATGCTTATACCAAACCATTAAATGGTAACTATGGTCTTCGTTTTGTACATGCCGTATGGAATGATACTGCTGGGAAAACCATTGATGTATTCTCTGCCAGAAGGAATGCGAACATCTATACCAATGTTAAACCCGGGCAGATCTCTACTTTCAACTCACTGGCCGCCAACACCCAGTTGAGCGATACCCTGTATGTAAGAAGGTCTGGTACCCTGATCAACCTGGCTCAGTTAAATGGCGTTTCTTTTGCCAATCAGCGTTCATACACGTTGTTTTACAGAGGTAATGGAGATCTGGCAACCGGTACCAAAGCAAGAGCTTTGGCTACTTACCTGCACAACTAATCAAATTTCCTTTGATACAAGGGCCGTCAGCAATGACGGCCTTTTTAGTTTCTGACCGACAGGTATAGTGCCAGGCAGAACAGCAGGGCAAGGGAGAGGGCAATAACTATTTTGTAACGGTTCCAATAATGGTACTGCCTGGTTTCTCTGAAGAATCGGCGCAGTTCGATAGCGGCTTCTTTGTCATGCCTCGTCAGCACTGCCAGTCGATCCTGGATAGTAGCCAGCTGCGCAGGTGATAAATGGCGCAAACTGTCCGAGAGTAACTGCCAGACATCCCGGTTAATCAGTGGGTCGGCCTGTTCTTGTAAAAGATGCAGGTGCTGGTCTGATAAGAGGTCCATTACCTGCAGGTAAAGCAGATCCCTGTTGATCCGGAAAGGATCCAGGTGGCGGGTATTGTTATGTAGTTTTTGGGCCAGTGCTCGCACTTCCACGGCCGAAGCGGCCAGCGGCCGGGCAACGGTTTGCGGATGTAACACATGCCGGGCATACTGGTATTGCGCCCGTAAACGGGCATCGGAAAGTACTTTGTAGGCTTCCTGTATGGCAGAAAATCTTTCTGTGGACAACTGGGTCTGGCGGCCGGGGTTCCGGTCTGGATGGTATAAAAGCGCCAGTTTCCGGAATGCTTTTTTAACCTCCTGTGTAGTGGCTGCGGGAGAGATACCGAGAATTTTGTAATAGTCTTTGGATGGGTTCATGCGGCCTATCCGTTATTGTCAAATTCCATATCATCGCCGTCCAGCAGTTCCCGTTCAATTTCTTCCATCTGTACAATATCCCACGCTTCACTTTCGGTGGGGGTGATATTGAGTAACTCCAGCAGTTCCATTTTCTCAAAAGCGGCTTCTACGGCGGGTTGCAGGCAGCAGATCACAAAAGAAGCATTATTGTCATAGAATTTTTGTTGAAGCTCAGACAGGATATCTGCCGCGCCCTCCTGCACAATGGCCACTTCGCTGAGATTTAACACAACGTTTTTCACCTCTTTCTGTAGTTGGGTTGTACAGGTTTCGGCCAATTTTGCTGCTATATTGTCAGACAGTTCCGGTCGAATCGGCGTTACAACGGCAAATTTCTCCTTGGTATCAATTTTGACTTCCATATCGGGTGAATAAAGCTGGTTGCAGGCTATGAGCTGTGAGCTTTGAGCTGCGAGCATGTGGAATTTCTTTTCCGGCTCGCCGCTCAAAGCTCATAGCTCACAGCTTTCTAAATTAGATTAACAGTTGTGCATAAGTGCCACACAACTTCACTCAAAAATATTCGTTATAATTGTATAAATCCAAATTACGCCATGGATAATAATTTTTCAGCACAGGTTAAAGAGATCATCTCCTTTAGCAGGGAAGAGGCGCTTAGGTTGGGTAATGATTTTATAGGGACAGAACATTTGTTGCTGGGCTTGATCCGCGATGGAGATAATACGGCGATCAAGGTGCTGAAACAGCTCAATGTTGACCTGTATGAGTTACGCAAAGAAGTAGAACTTGCTGTTAAGGATAAAACAGGTAAAAATATTGCCAATATCAACAGTCTGCCGCTCACCAAACAGGCAGAGAAAGTGATCCGCGTTACCGTTCTGGAAGCGAAGGCACTGAAGAGTCCATTGGTAGAAACAGAGCATCTGATGCTGAGTATTCTCAAGAACAAGGAGAATATAGCCACACAGATCCTGAACCAGTTTGATGTAGACTACGACCTGTTCCGCAACGAACTGGGTATGGTAGGTACCACCAATCCGCCGCCACCCACCCGCGGTGAATTTTCTGATGAAGAGAATGATGAGTTTGATGAAGAAAAACGCGGAGCCGGTTACCAGCAGCAACGCACCGGTAAACAGGCAGGTGCAGCCAAAAGTAAAACACCGGTTCTCGATAATTTCGGCAGGGATATTACTAAACTCGCAGAATCCGGTACACTGGATCCGATTGTAGGCCGCGAAGCCGAGATAGAACGTGTGAGCCAGATCCTGAGTCGCCGCAAAAAGAATAACCCTATCCTCATCGGAGAACCGGGTGTGGGTAAGACCGCCATTGTAGAGGGGCTGGCTTTGCGCATTGTACAAAGAAAAGTAAGCCGTGTTCTATTCGATAAAAGAGTGATCTCGCTGGATCTGGCCGCCCTGGTGGCCGGTACCAAATACCGCGGTCAGTTCGAAGAAAGGATGAAAGCCATCATGAACGAACTGGAAAAAAACCGGGACGTGATCCTCTTCATCGATGAGATTCATACCATTGTTGGTGCCGGTGGTGCCAGCGGTTCGCTGGACGCTTCCAATATCTTCAAACCGGCATTGGCAAGAGGAGAACTGCAATGCATTGGTGCTTCTACCCTGGATGAGTATCGTATGTACATTGAAAAAGACGGTGCATTGGACCGCCGTTTCCAGAAAGTACTGATCGAGCCGCCAAGTGTGGAAGAGACCATTTTGATATTGAACAATATCAAATCCAAATACGAAGATTTCCATAATGTAACCTATGGCGATGATGCGATCGATGCCTGTGTAAAACTGAGCGATCGTTACATGACAGACAGGTTATTGCCCGATAAAGCGATTGATGTGCTGGATGAAGTAGGAGCCCGTGTGCACCTGAAAAACATCAATGTGCCGCAGGATATCGTGGAACTGGAAAAGAAAATAGAAGACGTTAAGAACGAAAAGAATAAAGTAGTCAAGAGCCAGCGTTTTGAAGAAGCGGCATCGCTGCGTGATACAGAAAAACGCCTGGGAGAAGAACTGGAGAAAGCGAAGGCGCAGTGGGAAGAAGAAAGCAAACACAAACGTTACCCGATCACCGAAGAGAATATTGCGGAAGTAGTGAGTATGATGACCGGTATCCCCGTAAAACGGATGGTACAGGCCGAAACAGAGAAACTGCGCCGCATGAACGAAGACATGAAGGGTATGGTAGTGGGGCAGGATGATGCGATCCAGAAAGTGGTGAAAGCCATTCAGCGGAATCGTGTGGGACTGAAAGATCCAAAGAAGCCGATCGGTACATTTATCTTCTTAGGTCCGACCGGTGTAGGTAAAACCGAGCTGGCAAGGGCATTGGCGAGATATATGTTTGATTCGGAAGATTCGCTGATCCGGATCGACATGAGTGAGTACATGGAAAAATTCACGGTAAGCCGTTTGATCGGTGCACCTCCCGGTTATGTAGGATATGAAGAAGGGGGGCAGCTGACAGAAAAAGTACGCCGTAAGCCTTATTGTGTGATCCTCCTGGATGAGATCGAGAAAGCGCACCCGGATATTTACAATATCCTGCTGCAGGTGCTGGACGATGGACAGTTGACCGACGGTTTGGGAAGAAAAGTGGATTTCAAAAATACCATGATCATCATGACATCCAATATCGGCGTACGCCAGTTGAAGGAGTTTGGTGACGGGGTAGGATTTGCCACTGCCACGCGTATGCAGAATGCCGAGGAGAACAGCAAAGCGGTGATTGAGAAAGCCCTGAAGCGTACGTTTGCGCCTGAGTTCCTGAACAGGATCGATGATGTGGTGGTGTTTAATTCGCTCACCAAAGACAATATCTTCAACATCATCGATATCTTGATGAAAGGAGTGAGCAAACGCTTACTGAACCTCGGGTTCTCGCTCGAGCTAACGCTGGAAGCCAAAGAATTCATTGCGGAGAAAGGATATGATGTACAATTCGGCGCCAGACCCTTGCACAGGGCCATCCAGAAATACCTGGAAGATCCTTTGGCAGAAGAGATCCTGAACTTTACCATCAAAGACGGAGACCTGCTGATCGCTGACCTGGATAAGGAGCAAGGTAAACTGATCTTCCGCTTCCAGAAAAAAGTGGAAGAAGGCGCCGGCGCCAACGTATAAGAAATTGGTAAGTATAGTACAATAAAAAGCCTCTGTTTTCACAGAGGCTTTTGAATTTCGAATCCCGCTAGGCAGGAAAATTTGAACACCGAAGTGAATGAATAGGAACTGGACTAATCCGATCAAAACCTCTGTGAGTCTCAGTTCTTCTCGATCTCTGTGTTGAAAATTAAAACAGATGTTGTTGTGTGTATGGGGTATTATTAGTGGTGTTTTTACAACACAGCGGCTTTTGAATATCTAATGTCGAATCCTGCGGAGGTGGGAAATGTCGCAATGATACCACTTCAGCATTCGGTGTTCCCTGTTCGATATTCATTTCCTCCCCCAACGGAAGGTAGTCAGTTCTAATCCGGCAAGGTCTAAGGCACGATCCACAACTGTAGCGGCCACTTCTTCAATGGTTGTTGGGTTACTGTAGAAAGAGGGGGTTGCGGGGCAGATAATGCCACCCGCCAATGTGATCAGTTCCATGTTTTTGATATGGATCAGGCTGTAGGGTGTATCTCTGGCAACCAGAATGAGTTTTCTTCTTTCTTTCAGGATCACATCTGCTGCGCGGGTTACGAGGTCATCACTTACACCATGGGCGATCCTGCCCAGTGTACCCATACTGCAGGGCACTACGATCATCACATTGTATTTAGCTGATCCAGATGCGAAGGGTGCAGAGAAATCATATTTATCAAAATAACGGAAAGGGTAATCCTGGTAGCCATGGTTACCCAGTTCAGCAGTCCAGATCTCTTTGGCGTTATTGCTCATCACAATACCCACTTCCTCATACTGGTCTTTGAGCAACACCAGTTTATCGAGCAATACTTTCGCATATACTGCACCACTGGCACCGGTAATCGCTACTGCAATTTTGTTGGGCATGGGAGAGGTAAAAAGTAAAAATTAAAAAGTCAAAAATCAAAAGACAAAGTTACTGGTTCACTTTTGACTTTTGATTTTTGACTTTTTAATTAAATTGGTTTTGTTTAACCTTTATACATAATCTCGTAGTATTCGTGCGCCATCCGGTTACTGTCGAACTGGAAGCGTACGTCACGCATACCGTTTTTCTGGATCTGGCGCCAGGTATCATAATTATCATAGTACAACGGTAATACCTGCTGTTCCAGGATCTCGTATAGTTTGTTCAGATCGTATTCATCCTGCTCGTGAACGGTCATATTCGCGTAGTCCGCTTTAGGTACCACAAATCCATTGTTACCATGGTTGATGAATTCGGGGATCCAGCCATCATCGGTAGAGAAGTTCACGGCGCCGTTCATAGCAGCTGTCATACCACTGGTTCCGGATGCTTCACGGGGCACACGTGGGTTGTTGAGCCAGATATCAGATGCCTGTTTCAGGCGTTTGCTCAGTCCCAGTTCGTACCCGATCATCACCGCCACATTCTTGTATTTTTTACTTAAGTGAACGAGGTTGTTGAATTGCGAAATGGCTGGAAAATCCTGCGGATAAGGTTTGCCCGCCCAGATAATCTGCACCGGGTATTTGGTATCGCTGAGCAGTTTTTCAAAGCGGTCCATATCGTAGGTCAGCATATCAGCACGCTTATAGCCTGCAAAACGACGGGCCCACACAATGGTCAGCACATTGGGATCGAAGATCTTTCCCGTCTGGTCGGCTACCACTTCGAACGCCCGTTTTTTCAGGTATTTTTTACGGTCGTCAAAGGCATAATCATTGCCTTCTTCCATGGCGCGATAGATCTGTTTGTCTGCCCAGTAACGCCAGTTCTGTGCATTGGTAATAGAGGCAATGGGGCAGATGCCTTCATAGTGCGACCACATCTCTCTGCTCACCACACCATGCAGGGCAGATACGCCATTGGCTTTGCGGGCAAAACGCAGCGCCGTGAGGGAATGGTTGAACTGGTCATCTTTCAGACCGGTTAGTTTGCGAACCTCATCAATACTGAGACCGCAGAAATAACTCATTTTATGGCAGAGATAGATATCGTGTTTTTCATTTCCGGCTTCTTCGGGCGTATGGGTAGTGAAAACCAGTTTTTCTTTTACTTTTTCCAGGCTCTTGTACTTGTTCAACAGGTAAAAAGCGGAAGAGATGCCATGTGCTTCGTTGAGGTGATATACTTCCGGATTGAATCCCAGCTCATCCACCAGTTTGGCGCCACCCACGCCGAGCAGGATAAACTGGGCCACTTTGGTAGCTACGTTGGCATCATATAAACGGTGCGTAATGGTTTGCGATACATAATCGTTCTCCGGTAAATCGGTACTTAACAGGAACAGAGGGGCACTGCAGAAAGTATCGGGATTCAGGTACCAGGCTTTTACCCAAACCGGATGCTCATGAATCAGGATCTGGAATTTAATGCCGGTATCTTCCAGGAAACTGTAATGTTTTTCCATGAAGGTAACTTCCAGTGTCTGGTCCTGGTTACGTGCCTGGTCATAATAACCATATTTCCAGAGAATACCGATACCGATCATGTTCTGCCTTAATTCAAAGGCGCTGCGCAGGTGAGAGCCTGCCAGGAAACCAAGTCCACCACTATAAATCTTCAGCGGCTGGTGAATAGCAAATTCCATCGAAAAATAAGCGGCTTTTTTAGCATATTCATCGTTGATCTGGTAAGGGACTTGGTAATTACGAAAGTTCATTGAATAGGGGTTTGGTGATTATATAGCGTTGCAAGATAGGCGTATTTTCCTAAAATGTATTTTATACACATTGGTATGTGGGAAACCTGTTTCGTATGAAAAAACTGCCGGGAACCATTGAAAGGAAAGAGGATGATTCATCAGGATCGTCAGGCGGATTTTTTCTTTTTGGCTGTACGTGGTTCTCTTTTTTTGATGAAAGTATCATCAAAAAAACATTTGATTCCGCGGTGGTTGCCGCAGCTTCCCTGTTCTTTCAGTGTGATCTCATTTCCATCAAAGCGGAAATCAATGATGCAGGGATCTCCGTTCTCTTTGAAGATGGCCGTGTTGGCAGACTGCATAGTCATTTCGCCCTTTAACTCGCCTGTGCAACTGCCTCCGTTTTTTTCAAAATGAATAAAGAACTGGTACACATTCGGTTTTTTGGTATCGCGGATGGAGATGTAATTCTTTTTGTCCTGTACATAATCTCCGCTGAATTTATTCTTCCTGGGCAGCGTATCAATGGGATTGATCACATCTGATTGCGAAGGGTCTTCATTGGAATCATTCACAACAATCATGAACTCGCCGGTACTGGTATATACCCAGCCGGTACGGGAGAATTTCAGGCTGTTATCCTTGCCCATCTTTTCTTTGCTGATGAGGAAGGTGGGCTCCCTGTTTACGGTTACGGAATGCTGGTACTCATCGTTGTTCTTTTCGTTGAGTAAGGATTTGAAAGCAAGGTATTTGTTCTTTTTATCCAGTACAAAAACGGCCAGGTGGGTATTTTTTCTGGGTACGGTCAGGTTTACCAGCAGGTAATTCTCTTTTTCTTTTTCGATGATACCCACCGGGTGGATCACCAGTTTTTTGGCATGGCCGGTTAGCTGTTTGATCGTACTGTCAGGTACGAACTGAACCAGGGCTTTGTAGCCAATAGTAACCGTATCTGCTGCTTTCAGCAGGTTGGTATCTGCCACCGCATAGGCGGGTGTGATTTTGGGAAAAGCGGCTATAAAGTCGCTGACCTTTACCGGGGCCTCGCCGGAAAGATCCACTTTTTTATCCTTGCAACCCCAGCCGATGAACAGGAGCAGGAGCCATGGCAGGCATTTCTTCATAACCGAATATTTCGATAAAAATACAGTTTTCGGGGTAAGTGGCTGAATTGGCACTGGGATAATGGAGAATTATTTTTAGATTTACCTAAAAATAATTTTAGAGATTATGAGTTTCTCCGTTACTGAAGAGAATTATATCAAGGCCATTTTTCACCTGCAGCAGGGCGAGGGCAATGTATCTACCAACGAACTGGCGGCAGAGCTGCATACCAAAGCCGCATCGGTGACGGATATGTTGAAAAAGCTGAAAGCCAAAAAACTGCTCAGCTACGAAAAATACAAAGGGGTTCGCCTCAGCAGCGAGGGGAAAAAACTGGCCCTCGCCATTGTACGCAAACACCGTTTGTGGGAATATTTCCTGGTAGACACCCTGCAGTTCGGCTGGGATGAAGTGCATGAAGTAGCCGAGGAGCTGGAGCATATCAGCAGCAAAAAACTGGTGGAAAAACTGGATGCTTTTCTGGGCTATCCCAAATTTGATCCGCATGGCGATCCGATTCCTGATAGCCATGGAAAAATGGCCGTGCAACAGCATATCAACCTCATAGATCTTCCGGTGAATAAACCGGCGGAAGTGAGTGGGGTGGGCAGCCAGTCAACCGAATTACTCGAATTACTCAAACACAAACATATCGGTATCGGCACCCGTTTGGAGATCAAACGAAAATTCAGTTTCGATAACTCTATCGAGATCAAACTCAAAAACCAGAATGCCTTCACCATCAGCCAGCAACTGGCACAGGCATTGTTTGTAAAACTTATGTAGTTATGATGAATCGTTACCATGGTGACCAGTCTTTGAGTGAAGTGCACGAATCCGTAGACACCACTGCACCGCGGAAAGGCTGGCGGAGAATATTGGCGTATATCGGTCCGGCTTACCTGGTAAGTGTGGGTTATATGGATCCCGGTAACTGGGCCACGGATCTGCAGGGGGGGGCCAAGTTTGGTTACCAGCTGATCTGGGTACTGCTGATGAGTAACCTGATGGCGTTGTTATTGCAAAGCCTGAGTGCCAGACTGGGCATTGTACGTAGACGCGATCTGGCCCAGGCCAACCGCGAAGTATACCCGCCACTGGTCAATTTCTGTTTATACATTCTGGCAGAATTGGCCATTGCGGCCTGCGACCTGGCAGAAGTGCTGGGCATGGCCATCGGGATCCATCTCTTAACCGGGTTGCCCCTGATCTGGGGTACGGCCATTACCGTGCTGGATACTTTTTTATTCCTGCTCCTGCAACGCTGGGGCATCCGTAAAATGGAAGCATTTATCATCTGCCTTGTGGCCATTATCGGTGGATCTTTTCTGGTGGAGATCCTGCTGGCCAAACCGCAGATGGGTGAAGTGATGAAGGGATTTATCCCTACTTCGTTAAGTCATGAAGCCTTATATATCGCTGTAGGTATCATCGGTGCCACTGTTATGCCGCATAACCTGTATTTGCACTCAGCCCTGGTACAAACCCGGAAGATCAGCAATGATGCCAAAGGGATCCGGCGGGCGTTGAAATACAACCTCATCGACAGCACCATTGCCCTGAATGCCGCTTTTTTTGTGAATGCGGCCATACTGGTACTGGCTGCCAGCGTGTTCTTTGCCAGTGGCAATACACAGGTAGCACAGATCCAGGATGCACATCAGTTGCTGGCACCTTTACTGGGAAGTAAGCTGGCACCCATCCTGTTTGCAGTGGCCTTGATTGCGGCAGGGCAGAGTTCTACCCTAACAGGTACACTGGCCGGTCAGATCGTGATGGAAGGATACCTGCAGTTACGGATCAATCCCTGGTTACGCAGGCTGCTGACGCGTTTGATTGCAATCGTGCCGGCGGTGATAGTGATCCTTTTGTATGGCGAATCCAAAGTGGATGACCTGCTCGTATTCAGCCAGGTGATCCTGAGTTTGCAGTTGGGTTTTGCGGTGATTCCCCTGATCCATTTTGTGAGCGATAAAAAAACGATGGGGCAATACGCCATCAAGAACTATGTAAAAGTAGCTGCCTGGCTGGTAGCCATCGTATTGGTATTTCTGAATGTGCGGCTGGTAGGAGAGGAAATGTACAAAGTGCTGGAATCATCCACCGCCTGGTATTGGAAAGGGGTACTGGTATTGGCTATCCTGGCGTTTATCTGGCTCTTTCTTACCATGACCTTCCTGCCCCTGATACAGCAACGCAAACAGCGGAAAAAAGAGGGCTTACACGGAGCGGAAATCCGGCTGGATAACCTGCAGGTAAAAGAAACCAGCCGCATTGCCGTGGCGCTTGATTTTTCTGCATCGGATGAAAAACTGATCGCGCATGCGCTGGCGCAGGGAAATAAGTCTGTTTCTTTTGTACTCCTGCATATTGTAGAGAGCGCTTCTGCCGGTTATCTCGGCGAAGCCACGGATGATGATGAGACGCGGCGCGATAAACAAAGACTGGAAAATTATGTAGCGCAATTACAACAGAAGGGATACCAGGCAACGGGTATGATCGGTTACCGTAGCAGGGTGAAAGAGATCATCCGGATCGTAACGGAAAGCAAGGCCGATATGCTGGTGATGGGGGCGCACAGGCATTCTGGTCTGAAAGACTATATTTTTGGCGAAACCATTGAGGACGTAAGGCACAAGCTGCCGATCCCTGTGCTGATCGTAAATGTGGAGCACTGATCCGGTACCCGGAAAGTAGGGGGCAGGTGACTGTGTCCCAAAACTGATAAAGTCTTACCTTTGGCCTCGTTTTACATTAACCTAAAGGAATTATTATGGCACAAAAAATCAAAGTGGCCAATCCGGTGGTAGAGCTGGATGGTGACGAAATGACCCGGATTATCTGGAAATTCATTAAAGACAAACTGATTCTTC
>Ga0255338_1002487_pt1 | contig 26603 bp, 26 predicted proteins | sample MeOH1_35cm_T4_19_FD_203715 | JGI IMG/M metagenome (GOLD analysis project Ga0255338, IMG submission 203715) | Sandy soil microbial communities from University of British Columbia, Vancouver, Canada - MeOH1_35cm_T4_195 | ecosystem: Engineered > Artificial ecosystem > Sand microcosm > Unclassified ...
CGGCCGGACCGGATCGCGATGCTGGGCGGATGGTTCAGACGCAACCTCGCCCCCCCGATGGACTCCGCGCTCGACGAACTCTCGACCGGGCTCGGCGGGCTTGCGACGGTCGAGCTGCCGCAGGTCGGCCGCGCACGATCCGCGGCGTTCCTGATGACCGCCTTCGAAGGCGGCGCGCTGCACTTGCCGAACCTGCGCCGCAACCCGCTGGATTTCGATCCGGCGACGCGCGACCGCCTGATTGCCGGCGCGGCGCTGCCGCGTTCCGTCTATGACGAGGCTCTCGCGTTTCGCGCCTGGTTCCGCGAACAGGTCGACGCCGCCTTCCTGCAGCACGACGCGCTGATCGCCCCGTCCGTCTTCGGCCCGTCGCCCCGAATAGATCACCCGGTGATCGAGATCGACGGCAAGCCGGAAGCGGCGCGCGCCAATCTGGGGCTCTATACCCAGCCGATCAGCTTCCTGGGGCTGCCAGTGGTGGCGGCACCGCTGCGGCGACCGGACGGGCTACCCCTGGGCATCCAGCTGATCGCGGCGCAGGGCAACGACCGGCGCCTGTTTGCGCTCGCCGAACGGATGGAGGCGATGGGGCTGCTGGGGTACTCGGCGCCATTGTCACAGCGCTGACCGGGCGCCCGGTCTTCGCCCAGCCTATTGCAGCAACGGCTCGATCGCGAGCTTGATCTCCTCGGCCAGGCGGCTGACGGCCGACCGCAACGTGCTGTTCTTCCGGTAGATGAGGCTCAGCGGCTGCGGCTTCACGAACTGGTCGCGGATCGGAACATAGACCAGTTCACCGCGGGTCCTTTCCTCGGCGATGTCGACCCGCGTCATGAACGTGATCCCCTCCTGACGCCGGGCCAGGTGCTTCATGAAGCTGACCGAATTGGACACGATCTGCGGCTGGAAGTTCAGGTTTGCCTGGGCGAACGCGTCATGGATGATACCGTAGATACTCATCGTCTCGTCGCCGACGATCAATGGATAGGCGATACAATCGCTCAGCCGTACCGATGTTTCGCTCGCCAGCGGGTGCGAGGTCGCCACGACCGCGCCAAGCCGGGTTTCGCACTGATACAGAACCGAGGATCCGGGCGTGGTGGACACATTGTAGCCAAGTGCAAGATCCCACTCGCCACTCGCGAGTCCGGACGCCAGTTGCTGTCCGAACACGCTAAAGACATGGACTTGGACGCGCGGGTGGCTGCGGCGGAATCCCTGGGATACCTGCGGCATCAGGTTGGCCGCGAGATTCTCGAACGTGGCGATCGTGACCGCCCCGCCCTGCAACCCCTGCAACGCCGAAATCTCGGCGCGGGCGCGCTCATGTTCCTTGAGCGTCCTGCGGATATGCGCGAGCAGGATCTCGCCGGCGGCAGTAGGGCGGACCTTGCGTGGCAGGCGCTCGAACAATTGCGTTCCGATCTCCTGCTCATAGGCGATGATCTGGCGATTGATCGCGGTCGACGCGACGTTGAGATGCTGCGCCGCCTTGCGGATCGAGCCACGCCGGGCGACCTCGTCGATATAGCGGAGCAGTCTGGCATGCAGCATTGAGTGCCTCCGTTCCCGAATACGCCGACGCGCCGGGAGGACCGAGACTTTAAAGGCACCGCAACGAGATCAAAAGAGTTCTTTTAGGCACCGATCTGGCATGATCTACAAGGCGGGTCGGCGCGGCAAGGACGGCGCGCCCACGGCAACAATGCCGGGGCCTTCGACATGAAAACAATCGGCCGTCACCGGCGAGCCGAAAGCAGGAGGGCTGGGAGTTTCGCGACACTCAAAAAGGGGCCTCACATGAACATCAGGAATCTCGGCGGATCCATTCTCTTCTTGACCGGCGCTTCGGCAATGGCCCTGGTTTCCGCGAGCGCCTTTGCCGCAACGACGGATAAGCCAGTCAATGCCGCGCCCGCAGACGACGCTGACGGCCTCAAGGACATCATCGTGGTCGGCGAGAAGCGCGAGACAACGCTGCAGCGCGCACCGCTCTCGATCACCGCTGTCAGCGGCGACGCGCTCAAGCAGCGCAACGCCAACGAACTGAACGACCTCAACGGCATCGTGCCGGGCCTGACGATCATGAAGAGCGAAGGCTCGGCACGCATCGTGGCCATCCGTGGCATCGGCTACGAGACATCGGCCAATCCCAATTCGCAGCCCGGCGTCGCCTTCCACATCGACGGCGTCTACATCGCCCATGTCATGGCGCTGGGCCAGGACCTGCTCGATGTGGACCGCGTCGAGGTCCTTCGCGGTCCGCAGGGCACGGTGTTCGGCCAGACCTCCACCGGCGGCGCGGTCAACGTCATCACCAGGAAGCCGATCCTGGGCGAGGCAAGCGGCACCGCGTCGCTAAGCTATGGCAACTATAATTACCTGAAGGGTGTCGCCGCGGTTAACATCCCGATCAGCGAGACGCTGGCGGCCCGCTTCAGCGCGCAATATCTGCGACACGATGGCTATGGCTACGCGACCAGAGTGCCCGGCTATTCCCAATATGCGCTCGACGACGCCAACAATGTCGGCCTGCGCGGTTCGCTCCTGTGGAAGCCGACCGACGGCTTCAGCGCCATCCTTTCGGGCCAGACCTTCGATGCCGATCATAATGCCGCGCTGCAGAAGAACGTCAACGATCCCAATCCAGATCCCCGCGTCGTCACCCAGGACTATCCAGGCCGATACGCACTCAAGACCCGCATGGTGAACCTCACCCTCGCACAGGAAATCGGCAGCTTCGCGACCCTGAAGTCAGTCACTGCCTATCAATATATGGACAAGCGGCAGACCGCCGATACAGATCGCCTTGCAGGCAGCTTCTTTGTCCACACCGTGCGCTGGCGCGACAAGAGCAAGGCGTTCACGCAGGAGGTGTCGCTTTCGTCGCAGGATCAAGGGTCCCTCGACTGGACACTGGGCGGCTTCTACCTGCGCCAGCATGCCCTGAAGGATTATCTGTCGCTCGGCAGCAATCCCGGCCTGACCTATCTGGGCATGCCGATCGTCTTCGCGACCTACAGCCCGTACCAGCACACCTCGATCGCGGGTTATGGCCAGGCGACGCTGCATGCGACCGACCGGCTCGCTCTGACGGCAGGTGGCCGCTACAGTTGGGACAAGACGACCGGCCAGCCGATCAACTTCTTCAACCAGTTCGGCGTCGCCAATCCGCGCGAATCCAAGAGCGACGCCTTTACCGGCAAGCTCGGCGCGGAATATCAGGCGACACCCACCAACATGATCTATTTCACTGCCTCGCGCGGCTACAAGCCGAGCGGCGTGAACTTCAACCAGGGGGCGGTCATGGTACCGCAGACCTACAAGAAGGAAACGGTCGACGCGCTCGAACTCGGCTTCAAGAACGAATTCTTCGATCGAACGGTGCGCTTCAACGCCTCCGGCTATTATTACTGGTACGACAATTACCAGTACACGGCCGAGGACCCCCGCCCGAACAGCGGCGGCAGCGCCAATATTCCCCGAGCGGAAATCTACGGCGTCGAACTCGAGGCGTCGGTCCTGCCGGTCAAGGGTTTGCGCTTCGATGGCATTTTGTCGCTCGCCTCGGGCAAGTTCAAGGGCGACTACAAGACGATCGATTCACAAGGCGCCCTGCTGATCCGGCAGGCAGCCTCGATCGCCCTGGGCCTGCCACAGCCCTATGTCAGCGGCTATGGCTATAACCCGGCGGTGATCGCCGCGGTCCAGGCGAATCTCAGCAATACCAATGGCCATGAAGTGGCCAAGCTGCCCGGCGTGCAAGGCAGTGTCTCCTCCACCTATACCGGCGAGATCGGCCCGGGCGAAGTCACCCTGAAGGGGGAGATGGTCTATCGGGGAGAGTTCAACTCGCGGATCTTCACCAGTGGCCCGCTGGACCGCGTACCGTCCTACACGGTGTTCAACGCGCTCGTGCAATATGCGCCGCACAATTCGAACATGACCTTTTCGATCTCGGCGCAGAATCTCTTCGACAAGAATGGGATAAACTCCCTGTTCACCGATCCGTACGGCGCGCTGACCACCAGCGTGGAATATATCAACCCGCGCCAGGTTTTCGGGACTGTCGCCTTCAAATTCTAATCGGATGCAACCGTACCGCGTAACTCCGGGCCGGCGTCTCGCGGCGTCGGCCCGAGATAGAGGATCAAGCTAATGCTCACGTCGAAGCAGCCGGTGCTGCGCAATTTCTGGTATGCTACCGAGCCAATCAGGGTGCTTGGCGACGGCCCAAGGGCGTTTCGCCTCATGGGCGAGGATATCGTCCTGTTCCTTGACGGCGATGGCCGGCCGGTGGCGCTGCGCGACCGGTGCTGCCATCGGACCGCGCGCCTGTCCAAGGGCTGGTGCGACAAAGGCAATATCGTGTGCGGCTATCATGGCTGGAGCTATGATCGCACGGGCGCCCTGATCGGCATCCCGCAATATCCCGGGGACAAGGCGATCCCGAAATTCGGCGTCGACGCGTTCCACTGCGAAGAGCGCTATGGCTATGCCTGGGTATGCCTCGGCGAGCCGATGAGCGACATCCCGGAGATCGCCGAGGATGCCGATCCCTCCTATCGGCGCATCGCCCAGTTCCATGATGTGTGGCGGACCTCGCCACTGCGCTTCATGGAGAATTCATTCGACAACGCCCATTTCTCCTTCGTCCACAAAGGGACGTTCGGCCAGATGGAGCAGCCGGTGCCCGGGAAATACCGGCTGACCGAGACCGATTATGGTTTCGACGCGGACGCCACCGTCGAAATTCGCAATCCCCCCTCGTCCCATCGCGTCACCGGCACGGATACGGAAATGGTCGACCGGCACTTGCGCAACCGGTGGTTCCTGCCCTTCTGCCGGCGGCTCGACATCGAGTATCCGGGCGGCCTGCGCCACATCATCTTCAATTGCGCGACACCGATCGACGACGAGAGCATCTACATCGCGCAGATTCTCTATCGCAATGACCGCGAGGAGGATTGCTCGACGGCCGAGTTGATCGCCTGGGACCGGGCGATCATCGAGGAAGACAGGGAAATCCTCGAATCCACCGATCCAGATGCACCGCTCAACGCAGCGTCCGGCGAGGAAGGATCGATGATCTCCGATCATCCCGGCCTGATCATCCGGAAGCAATTGCTCAAACTGCTGCGCGACAATGATGAGATCGAGATGCGGAGCAGCGCACCACGGCCAAGCGTCTTCCGCGACGCGACCGCCGATCGACCCAGCCCAATACCCGCTACGACAAAGGCAGACTGACATGGCATCGGCTTCCGCGACGACCCAAGGCTTCGAGGTTCGGCCCATCGGCAGGGGCCTGGGCTCGGAAGTGACCGGCATCGATCTCGCCACGGCCAGCGAAACCACGCTCGCCGAACTCGCGGCGCTGTATCGCCAGGGAAGCGTGCTGGTTCTACGCGGCCAGGACCTGACGCCCGAACAACTGACCCGCTTCGGCCGGGCACTTGGGCCGCTCGAGGATCATACCCGCGAACAATTTACCCTGCCGGGCTACCCGACCATCTACATCCTGTCGAACAAGGAAGTCGACGGCAGGCGGATCGGTGTCCACCGGGACGGCATGGGCTGGCACACCGACGGGTCCTATCTGGCCAATCCGCTGGACACCACGGTGCTCTACGCGCTCGAATCGCCGCCGGTTGGCGCCGACACCCTGCTGGCGGACATGCGCGAGGCGTTCGAAGCGCTCCCCCTCGAGCAACGCGACGCATTGCGCGAAAAGCAGGTGCTCCACAGCTTCGTGCATCTCATCGGCAATCTCGACCCGGAAGCGCGCTCGGTCGTCACCGCCGAGCAGCGCGAGCGCGCACCCGATGTCATTCACCCCCTCGTGCTGCCACGGGCGGACGGCACGGAGAATTTCTATCTCAGCAGCGGCTCGACCAAGGAGATTCTCGGCCAGGATCCCGAGGAAGGGCGGCAGCTGGTTCGCGACCTCATCGTTCACGCGACGCAGGAACGCTTCATCTATCGTCACCAGTGGAAGGTGGGCGATGTCCTGGTGTGGAACAACCGCCAGACGATGCACCGTGCGACCGAGTATGACGACAAGAAACACCAACGCCTGGTGTATCGCCTGTGGATCGCCGGCACCGGCGGGCTCGGGGCGTGAGCCAGGCAGCGGTTGCCGCCAGCATCGCCGTCGACGCCGGTGAGCGACCGAGCCGCTGGCCCTATGCGGTGCTCGCCTGCTTCAGCCTGCTGCTCTTCCTCGGCTTCGCCTCGACCTTCTCCGCTCTGGGGGTGACGCTGCCGAACATGGTCAGGGAAATGGGATGGAACTGGACCCAGGCAGGCCTCGGCTTCACCCTGCTCGGGGTCTCCTGCGCAGCATCCTCCTATCTGCCGGCGAAATTGATCCGCCGCTTCGGGGTGCGCGCACCGCTACTGCTCGGCACGGCCGTGCTGTGCTCGGGCCTGCTCTGCCTGTCGCGCACGCACAGCCTGCCGCCCTTCTTCGCCGGCACCATCCTGTGCGGCATCGGCTATCAGCTGATTGCGATGATCCCGGGCACGCATGTGCTGTCATCGATGTTCAGCCGCCGCTCCCTGACCTTCGGGATCTATTTCACCTCCGGATCGCTCGGCGGCGTCGCAGGCCCCTGGATCGTCCTCAGCACGATGACTGCCTTTGACGGCGCGTGGCGCATGGTCTGGATCGTCCTGGCGATCGCGGTGTTCCTGGCGGGCACGCTCTCGACGATCATCGTCGGGCGCGGCAGCGACTCGCACCAGCGCGCCGTTTCCGACGCGCCGGCACCGCTCGCCGAGGAAGGCTGGCCGGTACGTGCCGCGCTCCGCACGCCCCAATTCTGGCTGTTGTTCGGCGCCTATTTCAGCCAGTTGCTGATCCTGAGCTGCGTCGCCAGCATGTCGGTCGCCCATCTGACGCAGATGAAGATCACGCCCGCCATCGCGGCGGGAATGCTGAGCCTCGAGGCGCTGGTCCAGGTAGTGGCCCGTCTGCTCGGCGGCGTGATCGGCGAGTTCGTGAACCGCAAGCTGCTGCTGCTCTGCGGCCTCGCGGCGGCGACGGTCGGCGTCTGGACACTGTCGATCGCGCGCGACGATACCGCGCTCGTCATCTACGCGCTGCTGACCGGCGTCGGCGTCGGCCTGACCGCCCTCTCCTCCACGCTGCTGCTACTCGAATATTTCGGGAAGAAGCACAATCTGGAGCTCTTCTCGATCATCTGCACGCTGGTGGCGGTGTCATCGTTCAATTCGCTGGTGGGCGGCGCGATCCGCGACGCCACCGGATCCTTCGCCCTGGCATTCCAGCTGTTCGGCTGCATTCCTGCCCTGATATTCCTGGCAACCCTGGTCACGCCGCGACCGCGTCGCGCGGAGGATATCGCATGAACGCCCTGGGAAGCACGCCGCGCAATCAATGGCGCGTCTCGACCGAGCGGGTGGACCTGGTCAGGCCGCCCGTCCCGCCTCATATCGTCGAGCTGGAGATCGAGCCGCGCACCCTGCGGATCGACATGACACGCACCGCGCTGCTGATCATCGATATGCAGAACGACTTCTGCCATCCCGATGGCTGGCTTGCGTCGATCGGCGTCGACATCGCACCCGCCCGCGCGCCGATCGAGCCATTGCAACGAGTATTGCCGGCGCTGCGCGAGGCTGGCGTGCCGGTGCTCTGGCTCAATTGGGGCAATCGACCCGATCTGCTCAATATCAGCCCTGCCCTCCTCAACGTCTACGACCCGAATGGCGAGGGCGTCGGCCTCGGCGCACCTCTGCCGTCCAACGGCGCGCCGGTGCTGGAGGCGGGAAGCTGGGCAGCGGCCATCATCGATGACCTCGCCGTCGCGCCGGGGGACGTCAGGGTCGACAAGTTCCGCATGTCCGGTTTCTGGGACACGCCGCTCGACAGCATCCTGCGCAACATGGGCGTGACCAGCCTGTTGTTCGCGGGGGTCAATCTCGATCAGTGCGTGATGTGCACGCTGCAGGACGCCAACTTCCTCGGCTATGATTGCATCCTGCTGGAAGATTGCGCAGCGACCACCTCGCCCGCGTTCTGCACCGAGGCTACCCTGTACAATATCCAGCAATGCTTCGGCTTTGTCGCCAGCGCGACCGCGATGATCGCGGCGCTCGCTACCGAAGGGGATATGCTGTGATCGAGGCCTGGCGAGACCTGACCTGGCAGGATTTCCAGGCGATCGATCCGGAGCGCGCCGTCGCCGTGATGCCGGTGGCGGCGATCGAGCAACATGGGCCGCACCTGCCGGTATCGGTCGATTCCGACCTCAATGCGGGCATCCTGGCGGGTGCGGCGGCGTTCGTGCCGGATGACCTGCCGATCTATGTCCTGCCGCAACTGCCGGTGGGCAAGAGCAACGAGCACATTGCCTATCCCGGGACGCTGAGCATCGGCGCCGAGACGCTGATCCGCCTGTGGACCGACGTGGCGGATTCGGTGGTTCGGGCTGGCTTCCGCAAGATCCTGATGTTCAACTCGCATGGCGGCCAGCCGCAACTCGTCGATGTCGTGGTGCGCGATCTCCGGGTCCGGCACGGCGTGCTCGCGGTCGCCGCCAGCAGCTACGCACTGGGCCTGCCCGACGGGCTGTTCAGCCCGGATGAGGAAAGGTTCGGCATCCATGCCGGTGCGATCGAGACATCGATGATGATGCATTTGCACCCGGGCTCGGTCCGCACCGACAAGATGGCCGATTTCCCTTCGTCGGGGATTGCGATCGAGCGCGATCACGAAATGCTGCGACTGGAGGGGAGCGTCGGCATCGGCTGGATGACGCAGGACGTAAACCCGTCCGGCGCGGTCGGCGATCCGCGCGGCGCTACTGCGGAAATGGGAGCCGCGGCGATCACTCATGCCGCCCGGCGGCTGGCGGTACTGCTCGCCGAGATCAGCGCCTATCCTCTCACTGCGATCAGGGAAAAGCCATGACGTTGCCCGCCGCCCTGGTCTCGCGCGCGATGGAGGCCGAAGCTTTCCGGATCGCGCCCGACGACACCAATTACTTCGCGATCCTGTTCGACCCAGCCACGAAAGGGTTCGCACATATCTGCGTGGTCGAGATCTTTGCCGTCGGCGGAAGGACGCCGCCCAACAGCCATCGCGTCGCCCATGAATTCTTCTACGTCCTGCACGGGGAAGGCATCGCGCATTGCGAGGGCAGATCCACGCCGGTCGCGAAGGGCGATGCTCTGTTGCTCCGCCCGGGCGCTGAGCATGTCGTCGAGAATGTCGGCGCCAGCAAACTCTACACCCTGACGATCATGATGCCCGACGAGGCCTTCGCTGCGCTGATCCGCGGCGGAACACCGGTCGCGCTCGATGAAGAAGATGCAATGGTCCTGACCGGCGGGCGGGCAAAGGCGCCGGCATGAGCGTCTGCGTGCTGGGATCGATCAACCTCGACCATTTCATGCTGGTCGATACGCTGCCCCGCGCCGGCGAAACGCTGCCGGCGACGCGCACCTTCCAGGCGCCAGGCGGAAAGGGCGCCAACCAGGCGATCGCGGCGGCCCGGACCGGGATCCCCACGCGCATGATCGGCGCGGTCGGCGACGATGCCGCCGGTCGCGTGTTGCGGGACTATCTCGGGTCCAACGGTGTCGACGTAAGCGATGTGGCGATACTCGAAAGCCAGCTGACCGGTGCGGCCTATGTGACGTTGAGCAAGGCGGGCGAGAATCATATCATTGTCGCGCCCAATGCGAATGCGCGCCTCGCCCTCCCGGCTGGCAATGTCATGCATGATGCGCGCGTGGCGCTGGCACAACTCGAGACGCCGGTCGATATCGTCGCGCGTTTCTTCGCCCATGCCGCAGCGCGCGGAGCCATCTGCGTTCTGAACGCAGCGCCGGCGGTGGCCGCTGCCCGGACCTTGTTCGAAGGCATCGATGTCCTGATCGTCAATCAGGTGGAACTCGCCGCCTTCCTGTCGAGCGACAGCGTCGTATCGACGCCGGATGACGCAGCCGCCGCACGACGATTGCTCGTCCGCCCCGACCAGATCGCGATCGTGACACTGGGCTCGGCCGGTGCGGTCCTGGTCGGACGCGATCGGCTGATCCATGTGCCGGCAGTCGTGGTGCGTGAGGTGGTCGACACGACCGGCGCAGGCGACTGCTTCTGCGGTGTCATCGCCGCCTTGCTCAGCGACGGGCGTGAATGGGACGATATCCTGAAGATTGCCAACCAGGCAGCCGCAATGTGCATCCAGCATGAAGGCGCCGTTTCCGCCAAGCCGGCAAATGGTATCGCCGTCCCGGCGTAGCCCGCATTACTTCCGCGGGAGTTGCGGGGCGGTCGCGAGCGCCGAGAGATCGCGTGCGGGGTCGATGGGAACACCGGCGCTCTTCCGTTCCGAATAGCGATCGACCAGTTGCTCGACATGCGGACGCAGCAGGATGGTGAAGCGCACCAACTCCTCCATCACGTCGACGATCCGGTCGTAATAGCTCGACGGCTTCATCCGCCCGGTCTCGTCGAACTCGGCAAAGGCCTTGGCGACGCTCGACTGGTTGGGGATGGTGAACATCCGCATCCACCGGCCGAGCAGGCGCAGCGTGTTGACGCTGTTGAAGGACTGGGAACCGGCGGACACCTGCATGACCGCGAGGGTGCGACCCTGTGTCGGGCGCATCCCGCCCATCGCGAGCGGAAGGTGATCGATCTGCGCCTTCATGATGCCGGTCACCTGGCCATGCCGCTCCGGGCTGCACCAGACATGGCCTTCGGACCAGAGCGAATGCGCGCGCAACTCCGCGACCGCCGGGTGGTCGTCATTAGCGACCTGGTCGGGCAGCGGCAGGTCGGCGGGATCGAAGATCCGCGTCTCGGCACCGAAGTACTGCAGCAGTCGCGCCGACTCCTCCACCACGAGCCGGGAATAGGAGCGCTCGCGCAGAGAGCCGTAAAGCAGCAGGATACGTGGCGGCGGATCCTCTGCCCCGAGGCCAAACGCTGGCCGGCGTTCGGCGAAACGCGGATCGAGCGCGGGCAGATCGTCTGGGTCGGCCAGGGTCCGAAGCCGGTTCATGCCCTGCCTCCGCTCGGTGCCGTCACCGGAAACCAGCGCCGGCCCAGCCGCAGGGCGACATGGACCAGCAGGATCAGCACCGGCACCTCGACGAGCGGCCCGATGACCGCAGCGAAGGCGACCGGCGAGGCGAGCCCGAAGGCAGCGATCGCTACGGCGATGGCTAGCTCGAAATTATTGCCCGCAGCCGTAAAGGCGATCGCTGTCGTACGCGGATAATCGGCGTCGATCAGGCGCCCCATCCAGAAGCTGATCAGAAATTGGATCAGGAAATACAGCGTCAGGGGTACGGCGATGCGCAGGGCGTCGATTGGCAGGCGAACGACATCGCCGCCCTTCAGGCTGAACATCGCGACGATCGTGAACAGCAGCGCTACCAACGTGATCGGGCCGATCCGCGGCAGGAAGCGCTGCTCGTACCAGACCGCCCCCTTGCGCGCGACGAGCAGGCGTCTCGTCAGGAAGCCTGCAAGAAAGGGTATCCCGAGATAGACCAGCACTGCCCCGGCGATCGTCCAGATACTCACATCGACCACGCTGCCCTGCAGCCCGAGCAGCGGCGGAAGAATTGTCAGAAAGAACCAAGCGTAAACGCTGAAGAACAGGATCTGGAAGATCGAATTGAACGCCACCAGCCCGGCAACATATTGACCGTCGCCCTTCCCCAGCTGATTCCAGACCAGCACCATCGCGATGCACCGCGCCAGCCCGATCAGGATAAGCCCGGTCATATAGTCCGGCCGATCGCGCAGGAAGAGAACGGCCAGCCCGAACATCAGCACCGGCCCGATCAGCCAGTTCTGGACGAGCGACAGCGCGAGCACGCGCTTGTCCGAAAAGACCGTGGGAAGGTCCTCGTATCGCACGCGCGCGAGAGGCGGATACATCATCAGGATCAAGCCGATGGCAATGGGGATGTTGGTCGTTCCCCAGGACAGCCGGTTCAACGCACCTGGCAGGCCGGTGAAGGCCGTGCCCAGCAGCACACCCAGGGCCATTGCCGCGAAGATCCACAGTGTCAGGTAACGATCGAGGAAGGACAGCCGCCCAGGCCCGGTATCGGGCGAGGTCATGCGACCCGCTGCCCGGAAGCATCGACCACGCGCTCCCCATCTTTCTTGGTGAAGGCGGCCAGTTGTGGCGCAGGCAACAGATCGAGTACCGCTTCGGACGGACGGCAGAGTTTCACCCCAAGCGGCGATACGACCAGCGGGCGGTTGATGAGGATCGGGTGCTCCATCATCGCATCCAGCAGCGCCTCGTCCGACAATGCGGGGTTCTCCAGCCCGAGTGCCGTGTAGGGCGTCCCCTTTTCGCGTAGCAACGCCCGCGGCGCCATGCCCGCCCGGTCGAGCAACTGCACGAGCAGGGCCCGGGCGGGCGGGGTCTTCAGATATTCGATCACATGCGGTTCGATGCCCGCGTTGCGGATCATCGCCAGCGCGTTGCGCGATGTGCCGCATTCCGGGTTGTGATAGATGACGATGTCAGTCGACATGCGCTATTGCCTTCCGCAGCATGGTGGACGGGGTGACGAACCCGGCGATTTCGGCTGCCGGGTTTCGGGCTCTGATTTCGGGTCTCCAGCGCTGGTGTCGCTCAGCAGCAAGGCAGCAGTTCGCCGACGAGCGGCGCGCACACTTCGGTGGCGCCCCCGCAGCAATCCTTGATCAAGAACAGGGTGAGCGCCTGAAGTCCCTCCAGATCGGCCCGGTAAATGACGGAGCGACTGCGTCGCTCAGACGCGACCAGCCCCGCCCTGGCGAGGATCGCGAGATGCGCGGACATGGTGTTTTGCGGTACGCCCAGAAGGCGCGCACACTCTCCGGCCGGCAACCCGGTCGGCTCATGCCGGACAAGCAGTCTGAACGTATCGAGCCGTGTCTCCTGCGACAGCGCCCCGAGCGCCGCGAGCGCCAATATCTTTTCCATATATCCAGAATAACGGATATATCATCTGCCGCAACCCGCAATCGCCGCGCGACCGACAGCGACCGCTCACGCTGGCGTATCGAGCATCCTGATGATCGCCGAAAAATCGAGGCCGCCCTGCCCCGCCGCCGCGAACTTTTCGTAAAGCTCGGCGGCCTTCGCACCCATCGGGGTGTCGGCATGAACACCGGCGGCGGCTTCCATCGCAAGGCGCAGATCCTTGAGCATCAGCGCGGTCGCGAAGCCGCCCTGATAATCGTGATCGGCAGGCGTATCGGGGCCGACGCCGGGAACCGGGCAATAGCTGGTCATCGACCAGCTCTGGCCGGAGGAGATCGAGGCGATATCGAAGAATTTCTGCGGATCGAGCCCGAGTTTCCGTGCGAGCAGGAACGCCTCGCAGGTCGCGATCATAGTCGCGCCGAGCAACATGTTATTGGCCACCTTGGCGGTCTGCCCGGTGCCGCTCACGCCGGCATGGATCACCGCCTTGCCCATGTCGGCAAGGAATGGCTGGGCGCGATCAAAGGCCTCGGCACTGCCGCCGACCATGAAGGTGAGCGTGCCGGCATTGGCTGCGCCGATCCCGCCCGAGACGGGCGCGTCGACTGCCTGGAGGCCCTTCGCGAGCGCCGCCTCCGCGATGCGCTTCGCGGTCGCCACATCGATCGTCGAGCAATCGATCAGGATAGCGGACGGCGGCGCGCTGCCGAAGATGCTCTCGGCATAGACCTGTTCGACATGCTTGCCCGCCGGCAGCATGGTGACGATTGCCTCGGCGCCTTCGGCAGCGTCCGCCGCGCTGTTAGCCGGCAGGCAGCCGGCCGCCTTCGCCCGATCGAGCGCCTCGGCCGAGAGATCATAGGCACGTACGTCATGCCCTTTCTTCGCAAGGTTCGCGGCCATGCCACCGCCCATATTGCCAAGCCCGATGAATCCGACGCGTGCCATGCTATTTCCCCGTCCAGTTGCCGGGGCGCTTCTCGATGAACGCCGCCATGCCTTCCTTCTGATCCGCCGTGCCGAACAGGCCATGGAACAGACGCCGTTCGAACTGGACGCCCATGGCGAGGCCGGTCTCGAACGCAGCGTTCACCATCTCCTTGTTGGCCCTGACGGCAAGCGGTGCCATCGACGCGATCGCGGCGGCTGTCTTGACCGCTTCTTCGACCAGTTCCGCCACCGGGACGATACGGCTGACCAGGCCCGCGCGTTCGGCTTCCTCGGCACCCATCATCCGGCCGGTGAGGCACATTTCCATTGCCTTGGCCTTGCCGACAGCACGCGTAAGGCGCTGCGAGCCGCCCATGCCGGGGGCAACGGCAAGCTTGATCTCGGGCTGGCCGAACTTCGCGGTGTCGGCGGCCAGGATGAAATCGCACATCATCGCAAGCTCGCAGCCGCCGCCGAGCGCGAAGCCGGCGACGGCGGCGATGATCGGCTTGCGCGTCGCCGTGAACTTCTCCCAGCCGGCGAAGAAATTGTGCCGGTACATGTCGGCAAAGCCCTGGGCCTGCATTTCCTTGATGTCGGCGCCGGCGGCGAAAGCCTTTTCACTGCCCGTGAGAACCGCGCAGCCCTGGCTGTCGTCGGCATCGAAGGCGGCGGTCGCCACGGTCATGTCCGCGAGCACCTGGCTGTTGAGCGCGTTGAGCGCCTGGGGACGGTTGAGCCTGATCAGCGTGACGGCGCCACGCTGTTCGACGAGGATGGTTTCGTAATCTGCCATGAGCGGTTCCTTATGCGGGCGTCCACGCCTCGCCATCGGGCAAGGGCGCGAAAATCTGGTCGATGACGTGATCGGTGACGCCCTCGGGCGTGGGCGGTTCCCAGCGCGGGGCATTGTCCTTGTCGACGATCACCGCGCGCACGCCCTCGAGGAAATCGTGGCGCTGAACGACATGCGCGCCGACGGCATATTCCTGGCGCATCTCGTCCTCGAAGGTCGGCATCGTCGCGCCTTCATGGAGCAGACGGAGCGAGACCTTCATCGTCTGGGGCGACTTGGTGCGCAGCGTGGCCAGCTGTTGTCGCGCCCACTCGCCCGAATCCGCTTCGAGAGCAGCGAAGACGTCCTCGAGCGTATCCGAGGAGAACAGCCGGTCGATCTCTTCGCGGTGCGCGAGAATTCGGGCTTCCGGCACATGGCGGGAAAGATTGGTCAAAATGGCATCGATCCGCTGCGGCTCGGCAGCGATGCTCGCCTTGGCCTCGTCCAGCGCTTCGCTCGCGAGATAATGAGTGGCAAGGCCGAGCGCGAGGCACTCAGCGCCGTCGAGCCGGTGCCCGGTCAGCGCGAGATACTGGCCGGTGCGGCCCGGCAGACGCGAAAGATACCAGCCCCCGCCGACATCAGGGAACAGGCCGATCCCGGTTTCCGGCATCGCCAGGCGGGTGTTCTCCGTCGCGACGCGGAACTTCGCGGGCTGCGACAGACCGACCCCGCCGCCCATGGTAATGCCATCCATGAAAGCGACGATGGGCTTGGCATAGGTGAAGAGCCGATGGTTCATCCGATATTCGGTGTGGAAGAACGCCCGGGCCTCGGCACCGTCCTTCGCGCCGCTTTCCGCGAGCATGCGGATGTCGCCGCCCGCACAAAAGCCCCGGCCTTCCGCATGGTCGATCAGGACCGCTTCAACATCGAGGTCGATCCGCCACGCCTCCAGCGCAGCCAGGATCTCGGTACACATCGCAGTGTTGAGCGCATGGATCGCCTTGGGCCGGTTGAGCCGGATGCGGGCCGTCCTGCCGTCGCGCAAAGTAAGGACGTCGGAGGTCATTGGCGGGTCAACTCGCGTCCAACGATCATGCGCATCACTTGATTGGTCCCCTCTAGGATCGAGTGGACCCGCAGATCGCGCCAGAAGCGTTCGATCGGATAATCCATCAGATAGCCATAGCCTCCATGCAGCTGCAACGCGCGGTCCGCGACGGATGATCCGGTGTCGGTGGCGAGGCGCTTTGCCATAGCGGCGAATTTGGTCTTGTCGGGCGCATTGGCAGTGACCTTGGCCGCTGCCATGTAGAGCAGCGCGCGGGCCGCCTCGAGCTCGGTGGCCATGTCGGCGAGCATGAACTGCGTGTTCTGGAAATCGGCGATGGCAGTGCCGAACTGCTTGCGCTCCCTCGTATATCTCACGGCTTCGTCGAGGCAGCGCTGCGCCCCGCCGAGCGAGCAGGCGCCGATGTTGAGCCGGCCACCATCGAGGCCCATCATCGCGATGCGGAAGCCCTCGCCTTCAGCGCCCACGAGATTTTCCTTTGGCACGCGGACACCGTCGAAGATGACCTGCGCGGTCGGCTGCGAATGCCAGCCCAGCTTGCGCTCGTTGGCACCGAAGCTGACGCCAGGCATGCCTTTTTCGATCACGAGGCACGATATGCCCTTGGGGCCGTCCTCCCCGGTGCGGACCATGGTGACGTAGATTTCGTTCTCGCCACCTCCCGAAATGAACTGCTTCGAACCGGTGACGATATAGTCGTCGCCGTCCTTCACCGCCTTGGTCTTGAGCGCTGCTGCGTCCGAACCGGAACCGGGTTCGGTCAGGCAGTAGCTGGCGATCTCGTCCATCACGACGAGGCGCGGCAGATACTTCTCCTTCACCGCCTGGCTGCCGAAACGATCGATCATCCAGGACGCCATGTTGTGAATCGAGATGAAAGCGCTGGTCGAGGCGCAGCCATAGGCCATCGCCTCCATGATGAGGGCCGATTCAAGCCGACCGAGCGCGATGCCGCCGCTTTCCTCCGAGACGTAGATCGAGGCGAAGCCGAGCTCGGCGGCTGCCTTGATCGTGTCGCGCGGGAAGATGTGCTTCTCGTCCCACTCCGCGGCGAAGGGCGTGATACGATCGGCAGTGAATTTTCGTGCCAGATCCTGGATTTCGCGCTGATCGTCGGTGAGATCGAACTGGGTGGTCATGAACGGGTTCCTGAAAGGTGGATACGATCCGCTGAAGCGGCGAGTTCCTGGCAAAGGCGATGCGCACGGCCACGCCGGGCAGCACATTGTCGGTGCCGCGCGGCGACGCGGCGCAGCCAGTCGAGACGCCGGGCGGCAGCGGTCTGCGCGTCGGGCTTTGGCGTGGGAGCGGATGCCGCCGCCGGTGCGCGCGTCGGCGCGACCTGGCCTAGCACGCGTTGTTCGAACAGGGCGCTCGCGACCTTCATGTCATTACGCTCATACCAGCGCGGGCCGGTGATCCCCCTCTCCCACGCGATCGCTTCGGAAACCGTGCCATTGTCGAAGGGAATGTCCGGTTCGCTGTGATAGATCGGATCGGCAAAGGCCGTATCGGCGGGCACGATACGCCACCCGTCCTTGCGCAACCCGTCGATCAGCGCGCCGAGATAGCGGGTCGTGAGATCGGTCTCGTGGAGCAGCAGGACATGCGCGGGCGATCGCCCGATCGACCGGCGCATCAGCGCGTCCGAAAAATCCGCCGACTGGACCATCGTCTCGACATAGAGGTCGCGCAGGCCGTCCAGGTTCATCGACTTACCGGCCTTTTGGGCATCCTGGGCGAGGCGATCGAGATACCAGTCCGATCCGTCGACCGTCACGCCGGCGACCATCAGATGGCGCGCGGCGAGCCCGTCCAGCACGACCCGCCGCTTTGCCGTATCCCGGCCGCCCTGATTGAGCCCGGGGAAACGGAACCATGGCCGATAGCCCTTGCGGCCTCTCAGCCAGGCCTGGGACCGGTCGATATCCGCGAGGAAGGCGGGCGCCGTCACGGCGCTGAGATCACGATGCGAGAAGGTGTGATCAGCAAGGACATGGCCCGCGGCGGTGTAAGCGGCGATCCGCTCTTCCGCTCCGTCCCCCGCGCTGATGCGCCCGGGATTGAGAAAAAAGGCCACCTGCCGAACATCGGCTTCGCTCAGGGCAGCGATCAGCCGGATGGTGCGCTGCTCCTTGGTGTAGAAGGCGCCGGGTCCGCGCGGCACATCGTCGAAACTGAGCGCGATCAACTTGCGGTCGCCGCCCCCGGCGGGGCCGATGCTGCCGCGATCGACCGCGCCCGTCCGCACCGCACCCGGAATCGGCAGCACGACGCCCGCCACAGCCAGCAGGACGAACAAAAGGCGCAATGCCCTCAGCATATCGGCGTTCGTGTCGCCGCCACCTGAAGCGATGTCGACCTGCGGGCGAGGCACCGGAAGCGAAAGGGAGCGAGCGAAGCCATGACGTCGCTCTATCCCGCCCGAGGGATGATTCCTACATCCCGGATCGGGACAATGGACGAGGTGGGACCGCCAAGCCATAACGCCCGCGATATGACGGGACTCGTCCTTCTCGATACGGTGATGCGCGTTCTGGCGATTGGCCAGTTGCTGCTGATCGCGCTGGTGATCGGACGTGGCAGTGCGCCGCGGCCGATACGGCTGGCGACGGCGACGCTGTTGCTGGGCGTGGCTTCCTATCTGACGCTCACGGCGCAATCCTTCGGGCCGCTGCGCGGACCGTTCTGGTCGCTGGTCCAACTGAATTCCCAGTCGGTACCGTTGATGTTGTGGGTATTCGCCCATCTGCTGTTCGAACGCGCGATCGATCGGCGCGCAGCGATCGCCGGCCTGGTGGTCACGTTCGGCTGCTGGGCTTGCTTCTTCTTCGCCGGCTATACCAATGTTGAAGCGCGCTCCTGGATCGCGCTGGTCCAGCGCGGCGTATCGCTGCTGCTGACCGGCCATGCCATCCTGATCGCACTTCGTGAGCGCGGAGACGACCTGATCGAAAAGCGCCGCCAGTTGCGCGTCGGCTTCGTGATCGTGGTCGGTGCGCTGGCCTTTATCGTGATCGCGCTGGAGGCGTTCTTCGGCTTCCGCGGTGCCGGCTCCGACATCGCCATCGCCCAGTCCGCCGCGATCCTGATCGCGACGACTGCCATGGGCGTTGCACTGCTGCAGAGCGATCCCGATCTGCTGTTCGATCCTGCACGGCCCGAGCCGCAGCCCGCGCCCAGTTTCAGCCCGTCCGAGCATGTGCTCAACCGCAAGCTGGAAGCCGCAATCGCCGACGCGGTTTATCGCGAGCCGGGGCTCAGTATCGGCGGTCTGGCCGAGCTGCTGGAAACGCCCGAGCACCGGCTGCGCAGCCTCATCAACCAGCGCCTGGGTTATCGCAACTTCTCGGCTTTCCTGAACCATCATCGCATCAGCGAGGCCAAGGCGTTGCTGGTCGATCCGACACATGTCGACCTGCCGATCCTGACCATAGCGATGGACCTGGGCTATGGATCGCTCGCGCCGTTCAACCGCGCGTTCCGCGAGACCGTCGGCCAGTCGCCGAGCGAATATCGCCGTACGAACATTGTGCGGAACTGAAAAAACACGATCGATTCCGAAATCGATCGGCATTTTTCGGGCCGGCGCAGCCTCCGAAGACGCGGCCGGATAGGCAGGCAACCGACCGCAATCGAACGGAGCCCCAGCGTGATTGGAACCCTGCAAACCATCGGCGAGCATTGGCTGCACAGCTTCACTGTCGAGATGACGCGATACCTGATCGGGGCTGCGGGCATCGCGCTTCTGTATTGGCTGCTGCGCCGCTGGACCGCGCCGCGCCGCATCCAGCAACGCACGGCGACCATGGCCGACCGCCGGCGCGAGCTGACGCTGTCGGTGCAGACGATCGCGGTCTTCGGCATTGTCGACTTGATCGCCTTCGCACTGATCGCTGGCGGCATCATCACCGTCGCGCACGATTTCAATCCGGGGCTGATCGCGCTGCAACTGGTGGCGCTGGTGATTGCGCACGATGCCTGGTTCTACTGGATGCACCGCGGGCTTCATCTGCGCGCGCTGTTCCGCCGTGCGCACGCCGCTCACCACCAGTCGCGCACCCCGACCTCCTGGGCATCCTATGCCTTTGCGCCGATCGAAGCCGTGTTCGAGGCGCTGTACGTGCCGATCGCCCTGCTCATCCTGTCCCTGTTCGGGCCGATGTATCCACTCGCGGTGTTCATCTTCCTCGGCCATCAGATCGCGCGCAACGCGATCGGCCATTCGGGGCATGAACTGGCCTGGTCCGGCTTTACCCGGTCGCCCTGGACCGGCTGGCTGACCACAACCACGCACCACGATCTGCACCACAGCGAGGGCCGCTATAATTTCGGGCTCTACTTCACCTGGTGGGACCGGTGGATGGGCACCGAGCATCCGAAATATCACGCGCGGTTCGAATCGGTGGCATCGCGCAAGGCTCTGGCTGGGGAGACGGCAAGAGCCTGAAGCCCATTGCCGCGGGTGCTGACGCGCCCGCAGCAATGAACGTCGAGGCGCCCCCTCAAGCGCCTCACCCCATGGTCGGGATGACGAAGGCGTTAGCGGCATCGCCCCCAAGATCATTGGCACCGCCGTCGGGCCAGCGTTGCGTGACTGTCTTCACCTTGGTCCAGAACTTCACGCCTTCCATGCCGTGCTGGTTGGTGTCGCCGAACGCCGAGCGCTTCCAGCCGCCAAAGGTGTGATAGGCGACCGGCACCGGGATCGGCACGTTGATGCCGACCATGCCGACATTGACGCGCGCGGCGAATTCGCGCGCCGCGTGCCCGTTGCGGGTGAAGATCGCGACGCCGTTGCCGTACTGATGCTCGCTCGGCAGGCGCAGGGCATGTTCGAAATCCTCGGCCCGGACGATCTGCAGCACGGGGCCGAAAATCTCTTCCTTGTACGCCCGCATGTCCGGCGTGACATGGTCGAACAGCGACGGGCCGATGAAGAAACCCTTCTCGTGCCCCTGCAATTCAAAGCCGCGCCCGTCGACGACCAGTTCGGCGCCTTCGTCGACGCCGGTCTGGATCCAGTTCTCGATGCGCTGCTTGTGCGCGGCGTTCACGACCGGGCCGTAATGCGCATCCTTGTCGGTCGAGACGCCGACGCGAAGTGCCGCAATCGCGGGAATCAGTTTTCCGCGCAGCGCCACCGCGGTCTTCTCGCCGACCGGCACGACCACCGGGAGCGCCATGCAGCGCTCGCCGGCCGATCCAAAGGCAGCGCCCGACAGATCGGCCACGACCTGGTCGAGATCAGCGTCGGGCATGACGATGCCGTGATTCTTGGCGCCGCCCATCGCCTGGACGCGCTTGCCCGCCGCGACGCCGCGGCTGTAGACATAATGGGCGATGTCGGACGAGCCGACAAAACTGACCGCCGCAATGGCGGGATGATCGAGGATCGCGTCGACCATTTCCTTGTCGCCGTGCACGACCTGGAAGATGCCCTCCGGCAGGCCGGCCTCGTGGAACAGCTCGCCGAGCCGCACCGGCACTGACGGATCGCGCTCGCTGGGCTTGAGGATGAAGGCATTGCCGGCCGCGATTGCGACGCCGGACATCCACAGGGGGATCATCGCCGGGAAGTTGAACGGGGTGATGCCCGCGCCGATGCCGAGCGGCTGGCGCATCGAATAGACGTCGATCCCGGGTCCCGCCCCCTGGGTATAGTCGCCCTTCAGCACATGCGGAATGCCGCAGCAGAACTCGATCACCTCGAGCCCGCGCTGGATGTCGCCCTTCGAATCCGCAATCACCTTGCCGTGCTCGGATGACAGCAACGCGGCGAGTTCGTCCATGTTCTTCTCGACCAAAGCCTTGAAATTGAACATCACGCGGGCGCGGCGTTGCGGATTGGTCGACGCCCAGCCGGGTTGCGCCTTCTGCGCAGCGGCAATCGCCGCCTCGAGCACTGCCTGATCGCCAAGGTTCACGGTCGCCTGGACCTGACCGGTGTTCGGGTTGAACACGTCACCGGTTCGGCCCGCACTGCCACCGCTGAAGCCAACGACATGATGATCGATGATGCGCATGACTGGCTCTCTCCGAAACTGGTTTGGCACCTCCATACGCTCGGGAAATTTGCAGGCAAGGCGCACGGTGTGCATGTAGGTGCTGCAAATATGCAGCGTTAGTGCCACGAGCTGGGCCGGGTGTGGCGATGTGCGGCCTGGTCGGGCACTTCGAATAGCAAGGTCATGGCGTAATGTTCGATTGGGACGATTTGCGGATCTTCCTTGCGGTAGCGCGGTCGCGGCAACTGGCGCCGGCGGCGCGGTCGCTCGGGATGGACGCGACCACGGTGGGGCGCCGGCTAAGGCGGCTCGCGACTGCGCTCCAGTCAGAATTGTTCGAGGTCGAGGCGGGCGAACGCCGCCTGACCGAGCAGGGCCAGGCGCTGTTCGCGCATGCGGAAACGATCGAAAGCACTGCCCTCAACGCCCTGGGCGAGGTCGGCGGCGGCTCGACCCAGGCGACCGGACACGTACGCCTGAGCGTCGCCGAGGGCTTTGCGACCTGGGTCCTCGCCCCGCGCCTGCCCGAGTTCCGGGCGCGGCATCCCGATATCAGGCTCGATCTGGTCACCGCTTCGGGCTTTCTCAATCCCTCGAAGCGCGAGGCGGATGTCGCGGTGATGATGGCGCGGCCGCGCCACGGCCGGCTGATCGCGGCCAAGCTGGTCGACTATCGGCTGCGGCTGTACGCTGCGCAAACCTATCTCGACGAGCATGGCCCGGTCAGCTCGATCGGGGAACTCGGGCGCCATGCGCTGATCGGCTATGTGCCCGAATTTCTCTATTCGCCCGAACTCGACTATCTCGGCGAGGTGGCGTCGGGGCTCGACGCCAGCCTCCGCTCGACCAGCATCAACGTGCAGTATCGCGCGATCGCCAGCGGCGCCGGAATCGGCGTGCTGCCGCGCTTCATCGGCGACCAGGATCAGGGCCTAGCCATGCTGTTTCCGGAGCAGGTCGATATCCAGCGCAGCTTCTGGTTGGTAACGCACAGCGACATGCGCCGACTGGCGCGGATCGATGCGGTGCTTGGATGGTTGAGGGACGCGGCGACTGGACGCGCGCCGCCCGGTGCTCCATCGAGCGCCGGATCGGATGAACTGGCCAATTCCGGCCAGGGGAGACTGGCATGAGCGTCGCCTTCCGCCGCGAAAGCGACGAGGAACACAAGGAACCGAAGTTCGAGCTGCCGCTGCCGCCGGGGCCGAACCTGGTGACGGCACGCGGCCGCGCGATGATCGACGCGCGCGTAACCGCGCTCGGCGTCGCCATTGAGCAGGAGCGTGATGACGCGGCGCGTGAGGTGCTGAAGCGAGAACTGCGCTATTGGAACACGCGACAGACGACGGCGATCCTCGCCCCTTTGCCGGACGGCGACGAGGTCGCATTCGGAACGCGCGTGACCTTCCGCATGAACGGCAAGGAGCGGCAGATCGATATCGTCGGCAGTGACGAGGCGGACCCGGCGGCGGGCAAGATCGCCTTTACCGCACCGTTGGCGCACGCGATGATCGGGGCCGGGGCCGGCGAACAACTCGACTATAATGGCGTGCCGGACGCGATCGAAATCGTCGCCGTCGCGCGTCGGGAGGGGGAGCCGGGAGCCTGACACACTTTGCGACAATCCGAATCCTTGTGGATGCCGATGCCTGCCCCGTAAAGGAAGAGGTCTACAAAGTGGCCTTTCGCCACGAGGTGCCCGTGGCGATCGTCAGCAACTCCATCATGCGTATTCCGGTTCATCCGCTCGTCGAACGAGTGGTGGTGAGCGATGGCTTCGACGCAGCGGACGACTGGATCGCGGAGCGGGCCGATGCTTCCGCCGTGGTAGTGACGACTGACATCCTGCTGGCGGACCGCTGCCTCAAGGCTGGCGCTACGGTGATCGCACCGACCGGCAAACCCTTTACCACCAGCTCGATCGGGGCGGCGATCGCAACCCGGGCGATCATGGCTGACCTGCGCGCCGGCGGCGATGCGATCGGCGGGCCCGCGCCCTTTTCCCGGAACGATCGCTCCCGCTTCCTGTCCGCCCTCGACCTGGCACTGGTGTCCCTCAAGCGGAAGACGAGGCCAGCATGAGCGAAGACCGTTTCGAACGACATCGGCAACCCTGGACCAGCGAAGAGATCCAGAAGCTTCATACCCTCGCGAAGAAGGGCATGGCGCTGAAAGCAATTGCGAAAGCGCTCAAGCGCAGCGAGGAGTCCACGAAAGATCGTGCAAAGGCAGATGGCCTTTCTATCGCGAAACTTCGATAGGATATAGGAAATAGGATAATGGAGGGCCTGGTCGCGGCGACGCGGCCAGGAACGAGAATTTGGCCGACGTCGTTGGCACCCAATGGCGCGACATGGTCGCGCCATTGGGTGCCACGCAATCCGAGGCGATGGAGACTGAATGACGTTGCAACCGCTTGCCCCTGCTCGCGCCCTGCGGACACTCCCGCTGTCACTCACCATGGTGGCGGCACTCGCCTTGCTCGCAGGCTGCGGCAAAAGCACTAGCCAATCGCAGGGTGGCAGGCGTGGCCCATCCGGACCGCCGGAGGTCGGCTACATCATCATCCAGCCGACCTCGGTGCCGATCATGACCGAACTGGGGGCGCGCACCACCGCCTATCAGAGCTCGGAAGTGCGCCCGCAGGTGTCGGGCATCATCCGCCGCCGTTTTTTCACCGAAGGCTCGCTCGTCCGGCAGGGGCAGACACTCTACCAGATCGATCCCAGCGTCTATATCGCCGCCGCCAACCAGGCGCGTGCCAACCTTGCCAGCGCCGCCGCCAATGCCGAGGCGACCCGCGTCAAGGCCGATCGCTACAAGCCACTCGCCGACATGGAGGCGGTGGCCAAACAGGATTATACCGACGCGGCCGCGCAGGCACGCCAGGCCGAGGCAGCAGTCGCCCAATCGCGTGCAGCGCTCGACAGCGCCCGGATCAACCTGCGCTTCACGAATGTCCCCGCGCCGATCAGCGGCCGGATCGGGCGTTCACTGTTCACCGAGGGCGCGCTGGTTACCGCCAGCCAGACCGATCCGCTGGCTACGATTCAACGGCTCGACCCGATATTCGTCGATATACAGCAATCGAGCGCCGACCTGCTCAAGCTGCGCCGCGCGCTCGCCTCGGGCGGCCAGAGCCCCGCCAGCGCCGATGTCCGGCTCAAGCTCGAGGACGGCAGCGACTATGGCTATGTCGGCAAGGTCGAGTTCTCCGAGGTAATGGTGAACGAAGCGACCGGCACGGTGACCCTACGCGCGAGTTTCCCCAATCCCCAGGGCCTGTTGCTGCCCGGCATGTTCGTGCGCGCGAGCTTCGCGCAGTCGATCGACAACGGCGCCTTCCTGATCCCGCAGCCGGCAGTCGCGCGCGACCCCAAGGGCAATGCGACCGTGTATGTCGTCGGCCCCGGCAACAAGGCGATCCAGCGCAAGGTGACCGCCACCGCCGCGATCGGCGCGAACTGGGTGGTGACATCAGGCCTCGATCGCGGCGACAAGGTGATCGTCCAGGGCGTCGGCAAGACCAAGCCGAACCAGCCGGTCAAACCGGTTCCGGCGAACACCCCCGAGCAGATCAGGACGCCGGCCAAGCCGGGCCAGGCCTCCGGCCAGACAAAGGGCTGACGGGCTCGTGATTTCCCGCATTTTCATCGACCGGCCGATCTTTGCGTGGGTCGTCGCCATCATCATCATGCTCGCGGGCGTGGGGGCGATCTTCTCTCTGCCGGTCGAACAGTTCCCCGACGTGGCGCCGCCCAACGTCAACATTCGCGCCTCTTATCCCGGCGCCTCGTCCGAGACGCTCGAAAACAGCGTGACGCAGGTGATCGAGCAGCAGCTGACCGGGATCGACGGGCTGCTCTATTTCAGCTCCAACTCAAGCTCGCGCGGCAGCGTCACGATCAGCGCGACCTTCGGCAAGGGCACCGATCCGGACATCGCCCAGGTACAGGTACAGAACAGGGTGCAGCAGGCCCTGTCCCGCCTGCCCACCCAGGTGCAGCAGCAGGGCCTGACCGTCACCAAGTCCAACCCCGACTTCCTGATGGTCGCCGCGATCTACGACACCACCGATACGCGAACCAACCAGGATGTATCGGATTACCTGGTCTCCAACCTGCAGGAGCCGATCGGCCGTCTGCAAGGCGTGGGCGACATCAACGTGTTCGGATCGCAATATGCGATGCGCATCTGGCTGAACCCCGATCGGCTGGCGAGCTTCAGCCTGATGCCAAGCGACGTGATCAGCGCGATCACCGCACAGAATGCCGAAGTCGCGGCCGGCGAAGTCGGGGGCGTACCCAACAGCCCCGAGCAGGCGCTGAACGCGACCGTGACGGCACAGTCGCGCCTGTCGACCCCGGCGCAGTTCGCGAACATCGTGGTCAAGACCCAGCCTGACGGATCGACCGTTCATCTGTCCGACGTGGCACGGATCGAACTCGGGGCTGAGAATTATGGCATCGTCAGCCGGATCAACGGTCATCCCGGCGCCGGCATCGCCGTGAGCCTGGCGCCGAATGCCGATGCGCTGAAGACCGCCGAACTGGTCAAGGCCGAGATCGCAGCCCAGTCGAAGAAATTCCCGGCCGGCTTCGCCTATGATTTCCCGCAGGACGTCACCGGCTTCATCAAACTATCCGTCGAGGAAGTGGTGAAGACGCTGATCGAGGCGATCATCCTCGTCGTGATCGTGATGTTCGTATTCCTCCAAAGCTGGCGCGCGACGCTGATCCCCACGATTGCAGTGCCGGTCGTGCTGCTCGGCACCTTCGCCATCTTCGCGGCGGCCGGCTTCACCATCAACACGCTGACCTTGTTCGGACTGGTGCTTG
>Ga0255338_1002488_pt1 | contig 26593 bp, 24 predicted proteins | sample MeOH1_35cm_T4_19_FD_203715 | JGI IMG/M metagenome (GOLD analysis project Ga0255338, IMG submission 203715) | Sandy soil microbial communities from University of British Columbia, Vancouver, Canada - MeOH1_35cm_T4_195 | ecosystem: Engineered > Artificial ecosystem > Sand microcosm > Unclassified ...
GCCTGCTACCGCGCCACGCCCGACGGCCACTACGGGCTCAACAAGAAGGATTACACGCACTTCACCTCGCCGATCCGACGCTACTCCGACCTCGTCGTCCACCGCGTCTTCGGCACCTGGCTCGCCAAGCAACCCGGCTACCGTGCCGCGCACATCGACCAGCTCGCCGAGCACCTCAGCCTCACCGAGATTAACAGCACCGAGGCCGAGCGCGACTCCGTCAAGGTGAAGCTCATGGAATTCTTCGACCGCGAGGCGGAGCGGAAGAAGAAGACCATCTTCAGCGCCATCATCACCGACGTCCGCAACCACGGCTTCTTCATCGAGCTCGCTGACGCCGGCGCCTTCGGCATGGTGCCGGTCTCGTCGCTCCAGGACGACTTCTACGTCCTCAACGGTGCGGGTACGGCCTTCATCGGCCGCAAGACCAAGCGCAAGTTCGAGCTTGGCCACAAGATCGACGTCGTGGTCATGAAGGTGGACCGCCAGCGCCGCCTGATCGACTTCACGGTGCCGTGATCCTCCGCCGCTTCATCCGGTTGCTCGCGCGGTTGCTTTTCCGCGTATTTTCCATCCTTTGGCCGAACTCCTCCATGAAACACTACGACTTCGCCGACAAATTCCGGGCCCTGTACGACAAGGCTGTGAAGACCTACACCGCCGGGCAATCCGGCCAGGCCAAGTACTTCACCGCCGACGAGCAGGCCTTCCTCGCCGCCAACGGCATCAGTGTGCAGGCCATGTATGACTACGCCGAGGACCACCAGAACTATGGCGAGCCCGGCTACGACCGCGCCCTCGCCATCGAGACGGTCCGCCGTGACTACTTCGTCAATGTACAGAACGGCAAGCCCTCGAACGTGGTGCTCGACGTGGCGAAGATGCCCGCCAAGACCGATGCCGTGAAGGGCATCGAGTGGCTGCCGCGCCTCATTCCGAAGACCAAGGCCAAGCTCCGCGGCGAGCTCCCCACCAGCCTGATGTATTCCTGCGGCGGCGACCGAAATTTCTTCCGTACCCACGACATTCACCCCGCCGAGTTCCTCAGCCTCGTCTGGCGCAATTTCGACAACGACGCGGCCACCATCGAGTGGGTGGTCAAGCGCAGCAGCTACAAAGGTTGATTGGATTTGGGCGTTTGACGAGGTTAGGGGTTTGGGCAACATGGGAGGCACTTCCCCACCCCATGCCCTCCTATACCCTGAAAGTTAACGGGCAGGCCCGGACGATCAACGTGGCAGCCGATACGCCGTTGCTCTGGGCCCTGCGAGACAACCTGGACCTGGTCGGCACGAAATACGGCTGCGGCATGGGCCTGTGCGGCGCGTGCACCGTCCACCTCAACGGCGTGGCGGTCCGCTCCTGCCAGACGCCCGTCTCTGCCGTCGGCAACATGCCCGTCACCACCATCGAGGGCCTCGACCCGGCCGGCCAGCATCCACTGCAGCAGGCCTGGTGCGACCACGACGTGCCCCAGTGCGGTTATTGCCAGGCCGGGCAGATCATGACCGCCGCCGCCTTCCTGAAAAGCACGCCCCACCCCTCCGAGGGCGAGATTGACGTCGCGATGGCTGGCAACCTCTGCCGCTGCGGCACCTACCTCCGCATCCGGGCCGCCATCAAGGACGCCGCCAACGGAACCACCAAGGAGGCCGTCAAATGAAACCCTCCACGAAAGTTTCCCGGCGCGACTTCATCCGCGTATCCTCCCTGGCGGGGGGAGGGTTCGCCCTCAGCCTCGCCCTGCCCGGCGAGGGCTGGGCCCAGGTTTCCCACGCACTCGATGACACGGCGAAGCAGTTCACCCCGAATCCCTTCATCCGGATCACACCGGAGAACATCATCACCATCCTCGCCAAGAACCCCGAGACCGGCCAGGGCGTGAAGACCTCTTTGCCCATGATCGTGGCCGAGGAACTGGACGCCGACTTTTCCACTATTGTCATCGAGCAGGCCGGCCTGCGCGGCGACATGGGTCCGCAGTTTGCCGGCGGCAGCCGCTCCACCCCCGATAACTACATGCGCCTGCGCCAGGCCGGCGCCACCGCCCGGGCGATGCTCGTCGAGGCCGCGGCCCAGACCTGGGGTGTGCCGGCCGCCGAGCTCACCACCGACAAGGGCAAGGTGATCCATGCTCCCACCGGCCGCAGCTTGACCTACGGCCAGCTGGCCACCAAGGCCGCCACCCTCCCCATCCCGGACGAAAAGACGGTCCGCCTCAAGAAGGAGGGCGAATTCCGCGTCATAGGCTCCCGCGTCGGCGGCGTGGACAACCCCGCCATCGTCACCGGCCAACGCCTGTTCGGCATCGACCAGAAGCTGCCCGGCATGGTGTACGCCGCGCTGGAGAAATGCCCCGTGTATGGCGGCAAGCTCGTCAGCGCCAACATCGACCGGATCAAGAAGCTGCCTGGCGTGCTCGACTGCTTTGTCATCGAGGGCACCGACAACATCAGCGGCCTGCGGCCCGGCGTGGCGATCATCGCCACCTCCACCTGGGCGGCGTTCTCCGCCAAGAAGAACCTGTATGTCGAGTGGGACGAAAGCGTCGGTGCCGGGCACGGCAGCGAAGCCTACACCACCAAGGCGGCCGAACTCGCCAAGACCGGCGGAACCAACCTGCGCAACGACGGCGACGTCACCGCCGCCTTCGCCTCCGCCGCCAAGGTGGTCGAGGGCGCCTACTTCTATCCCTTCCTGAACCATGCCACTCTCGAGCCGCAGGGCTGCACGGCGTGGGCCCGGGATGGCGGCATCGAGTTCTGGACGACTTCCCAGACCCCCGGCTCCGGGCAGGATCTCGTCGCCAAGACGCTCAATATTCCCAAGGATAAGGTGAAGTTGAACTTCGTCCGCGGCGGCGGCGGCTTCGGCCGTCGCCTGGCCAACGACTACATGGTCGAGGCGGCGGCGATCGCGCTCCGCACCAACGGCGCGCCGGTCAAGCTCACCTGGACCCGCGAGGACGACATGCGGCAGGACTGCTACCACCGGCCCGGCGGCTACCATTACCTCAAGGGCGCCGTGGACGGCCAGGGCAAGCTCAGCGCGTGGCACGACCACTTTGTCACCTTCGGCTTCAACGCCACCGACAAGCCGGCGTCCTCCGCCGGCATGAGCCCAGACGAGCTGCCCGCGCGCTTCGTGCCCAACTTCCGGCTCGACCAGTCCATCATCGCGACGAACGTGCCGACCGGCCCGATGCGCGCCCCCGGCAGCAACGGCCTCGCCTTCGTGATGCAGGGCTTCATCGACGAACTCGCCCACGCGGCGGGCCGCGACCCGGTCGTGTTCCGGCTGGAATTGCTCGGCGCGGACCGCGTGGTCCCACCCAGCGCCGGCCAGCGCGGGGTGCCCTACGATGCCACCCGCATGAAGGGCGTGGTCAAGGCCGCCGCCGAGAAATCCGGCTGGGGGTCCCCGCTACCCAAGGGCGAGGGCCGCGGCGTCGCCTTTCACTTCAGCCATTCCGGCTACGTCGCCATGGTCGCCCATGTCGCCGTGGCGCAGGACGGCACCCTGCTGGTCAAGGAAGTCACGGCGGTCAGCGACGTCGGGCCGATCGTCAACCTGAGCGGCGCGGAAAACCAGGTGGAAGGCTCGGTCAACGACGGCCTCGGCGCGATCTGGCTGCAGGAAATGACCTACGAGGAGGGCCGGGCGGTGCAGAGCAATTTCCACGACTTCCCGCTCCTCCGCATCAATTCCTCGCCCACCAAGATCGGCGTGCACTTCATCCAGAGCAACAATCCCCCCACCGGCCTGGGCGAGCCGCCCTACCCCGTGGTCCCGCCGGCCATCTGCAACGCGATCTTTGCCGCCACCGGCAAACGCATCCGCCGGTGGCCGATCACGAAGTCTGACCTGAGCTGGACCTGAGGATCAGTTGGAGCCACGGCGACCACACCGTGCATCACGCGGGCGTGGTCGCCCGCGCTCCAACCGAAGACCCACGTGGCCTGCCGAACCGCGCCGCGTGTTACTGCACGCGCATGTTCTTCAGTTTGCGCATGTCGATCACCAGATTGTATTCGCCGGCCTCGGGTGCAGTCGGTCCGCTGGCCACCGTGTAGGTGGTTCCCTGCGGCAGCTTGCCCGGAAAGCGCAGCCGCACGGCGGCCTTGAGCATTTCCTGCGCCCCGGCATCGGTGGAACTGGACATCGAGCCAAACTCATCCCGGAAAATTTGGTCCGTGGAACGGTCGGCCGCCCCGGCGGTGACCACAAAAATACGGACCGTCTTCGTGAAATTGGCGCGCAGCACCCCGCCCTTCATCAATTCCCACTCGATGCCCTGCGGCTCGGCGATCAGCAGGTAGGCATTGCGATGCGAGAAGAAGGCGAGAGCCAGAAAGATGACGGCAAAGCCCGCATAACGAAACTTGGGTTTGAGCTTCCAATCCTCCAGCAGGGAGCGGACGGCGAACACCACGAGGACCAGGACCAGCCCGGCCAGGGCAAAGATGACGCGGTAGCCGTCATTTCGTTCCGCTGCGACCAGGCTAACTGCGGCAGCCAGGAAAGGCACGACGAACAGGCTGACCTGCCACTTTCGCCGCACCGTCTGGTCGGGCAATCGCAGGCTGCGGCGATAGGCCAGCCCCAGCAGCGCGACCACGATCAGCAGCGCTCCGAAATAATACACGGCCCCGACAAAATAATCGTCGGCCAGGGCGTACAGCGCGAGGGCATTGGCCAGCGGGTGGGCGAAGAACCAGGCCAGCTTGGTGACCGGATTCGACTCAAAGTTCAGGCGAGCGGAGGCCTCGAAGATCCCGTTGCTGTAGAGCGCCTGGACCAGCAGATAGCCGAGTGCCAGACCCGTCACCATGGTGGTCAGGTGAATGGCACCCCATTTGAGGTCGTTGAGGGGCTCCCGGCCGGTGCGGACAAAGTACACTCCCACCATCGGCACCAGCGCGAAGAGCACGTTGGATTGATAAATCAGGCTGGCCGCCAGGTAGATCATGCAGCCGCCGAGGAGGGCGACCAATCGCTTCAGCCCACCCCGCTCGATCTCCGTCTCGATGGCGGAGAATCCGGCCATGGCCAAGAGCAGGGTCAGTGCCTGCGGCCAACACGAAGCTGCGCCGATGACAAATTGCGACGAGGGCAGCAGCGTGACCCCCAACCCAACCGCGGCGGCCTCCACCTCATTCCAGCCCGATTGGTAAAGCTGACGCCAGAGCACGACCCCCAGCAGGGTCAAAATCAAGAGGCTCGCCAGTCGCATGGATGGCAGCAGGTCCACCTGGCCCGTGGCGGAGTAAGTGCTCTCCAGCAGGGCGCCATAGAGGGGGCGGCCATGCGAGGCGGCGAGTTTCACCATTTTGCCGGGCTCATCCCGGGCCATGCGCAAATAGCCGTAGTCGTCACGGAAGCCGTAGTCGGCAAAGACCGTCTGCCAGTAAACCAAGAGGGGCAGCAGCAACAGAACATAGAGGCAGATACGTGTGCGCATGATTAGAGGGACATTTCCTGCTGATCGATCTGTGGCTTAATCCCGATGAAACGTCCATACCGTTCCAGCCAATCGTCGATTTTTCCCAAATAATAAACGGGGTCGTAGGGAGCCGCCGACGGATCATAGGCCGCCAGCGGACGGGCGCGCTGCCAGTCTGAAGTCTGGCCCTTCACCTTGGCGCCGATGAAATAGGTGACCCGCTCGCCCATCCGGGGCCGCGGCGTCATCCGCAGCGCCACCTCGGCGGCGGCCCGGCGCGGCTTGCCGCCACCCGCCACCCATTGCTCGTAGGCCTCGGGATTTTGCCCGAGGGTCTCGGACTTGGCCAGATCCGTGACGGGCAGCACGCGGGCCGCGATGGCCTCGCGCAGCCGCGCCACCTCGGCCGCCGGTGACTCGGGCGACACCCCAAGGAGAAACGCGATCAACTGGTCCCCCAACCGCTTCAGGAAGGGCTCGATCCCGCGCGAGCGCAATGCGGAGCCGCGCAGGGTCACCTCCCCGTTGGCAGCCAGGGCGTAATTCTTGGCCTTGTAGCAGAACATCGCGTCATAGCTGCCGTCGAATTCCAACTCGATGCCGGGCGGCAGGGTGCGACTGACCAGCGCCAGCAGATCCTCGGGCGTGGCGTGGTATTTCTCCGCCGAGAGGTAGATGCCGTCGGTGTCGGCCTCTAGGATGATGCAGCCCAGCTGCTCGAATTCGGTGATCAGGGCCTGCAGCAGTTCGCGCCCCCGTCGCGTGACCTCGGCGGCCAGTTCGCCGTCGCCAAAGCGCGCCGCGGAGAAGCCCAGGTAGCCGTAGAAGGAATTGATGAGGATCTTGAACGTCTGCTGCCGGGCCTGTGACTCGTCGCGCTCGGCCGCCGTCGGGGCCGCCTTGGCGAGTTGCTTGTACTTGAGGCGGTATTCGCGCAGGCGGCGGAGCATCGGGATGAACACCCCGAGCGTGTCGCTGCGGGGATTGCGGCCAATCTGCAGCAGCAGGCTGGGATACAGCGAGGCCACGTCGAAGTGCAGCACGTGCTTGAACACGCCTTCCTGGAAACTCCGCGTGAAGCCGCCCTCGAACGACGCGATCTCCACCGGCGCCGGGCAGGCGGCGCGGGCATGGTAGTATTCCTCGAGGAAAAGCAGGTCGATCTTGCCCGCCGTGCCCCGCAGGGCCGCCTCCTGCAGCAGCAGGGGAAACGCCCTCGCCTGCTCAAAATACGTCGGCAGCAGGACGTCCGCCAGCCCCTTGGTCTCGCGCAGGTCGTCGGCCAGGTAGGCGAGAAACCTCTCCCGGTCCTCCCGGTACGCCTGCTGGATGTGCGCGCCGGGGATGTAGGTGCGGCCCTCGCCCGACTCGGGCGTGATGCCGAAGTACACCGCCGCATCCTTCAGACCATAGGCCGTCATCTCCCGGGCGGTGAGGTCGTATTGCTGCACAAGCAGGTAGGTGTCGGCCACCGCCCGGCCGGGCATGTCGCAGCGGGGAAAATCGATCCAGCGTTCGGCGATCCTCAGCTTGCTGCTGCGGAACTCGGCGGTCAGCCCGAAGCGGCCCCACGCGCAGGGCACCTTGTGTCGTTTGGAACGCTGTCGCAGGTAATCGAGGTCGAACTTGAAGAGGTTGTGTCCCTCCACGACGTCGGGATCGAGTTCGCGCAGGAGATCGTTGAAGGCCAGCAGCAGCCGCTTTTCACCGGCATCGGTCTCCTCGCCCAGCACCAGCAATTCGCGCCGAGTCCCGCATTGCAGCCCGATGGCCAGCACGCGGTCGCCCGGGTTGCGCGCGTCGCTGAACGACCCCGCCTCCGTTGCGCCGGTCTCGATGTCGAGCTGGCAGCGGCGCAGGTCGGCAAAATGCATGTCCGCGTATAGCCGGGCCCGCCGTTGCAGGAGCCACTGGCTCTCGTAGGGCTTGAGCACGTCGATGGCCGCACCGTCGCGCACCACCTTGAAGAATCCCTCGAAGCCCGCCAGCGAACCGGCGTGGGCGAGCCAGCGGAAAGACCCCTCGCCCCTCAGCTCCTCGTAGGTGATCCCGTCATGCCCGGCTTGCGTGCCCAGCCAGGCAAAGGGCCGGAATTCCTCCGTCGCCTCGCGCCTGCCACCGTCGGCAGTGGCATAACAGGTGCGGGCCGTGCCTTGATCGTCGACCCAGAGACCGCAAAGGGCGTCGGGCATCGGACCTTAGAAGGGCCGGCGGTAGACCATGAAGAGCGCGGTGACGATCAACACGAGGGCGATGGTGCTGAGCACGCCCCGCAGGTGCGCCTTCCGGTAAGCCACGCCCGCCAGCGCGGACAACCCGAGCCAGCACACCAGCTTCACCAGCACCCAGCCTTCGGTGAACGGGATCTTGTTCACGCTCAGCATGGCGAAGCCGCTGATGAACATCAGCAGCGCCGCAATGCCCGTGATCATCATGGTGCGTTTGCGGTTCTCGGGCGCGGGATTGGCGAACGCCATGAAGGTGTGCGCGGTCAGCACAATTAGGGAGAAAAGGTGCAGGATTTGATAATAGGGCAGTCGTTCCATGGTGATGGGGGATAAAAGATGACACCCCGCCTGTGCCGTGCACCTAAAGGCTCATGTCCTTTTTAAGTTAAAGGTGGGCGCCGCCCGCCGTACTTCAGCCTTCCGGTTTACGGCCTGGCATCCATACGGCGTTGGCAGCTCCCAAATGATTACAAAGGCAAAGAGCGTGTATTAAGGCACCTCGAACACTACAGGGTGTCGGCCGAGACCCTACCCCGCGAACTCCCGCCGTCAAATGCCAATCGTGGGTCACACTTAGGGCCAATCGCCGACTGCCGGGTCCGGTCAAGGATCGGGCCTGCTCACTCCGCCACCGCGGGGTTCAGGTGCTCCAGGATGATCTTCTGGATCTGGTCCAGGAAAGTGTAGGTGGCGAACGGCAGCCGCACATCCTCCGGTACATCGGCCACGGATGCGTCCTCGTCCTCGATGAGTTCCACCGGCAGTTCATGGAGCCAGCGATGCGCGATGCGGATGCGCAGTGCCGCGCAGCCCCGCAGCAGGGACTCGCAGTTGTTCGAGTCAATCGAGATGGCTCCGTCCTCGAAGAACTCAGCATCGAACAGGCCGAGCAAAGCACGCACGTCGCTGTTCTGTGCCGCCATCAGATCCTGCGTCCAGGTCTCGATGAATTCGACGTCCTCTTCCGGGAAGTTCGCGCGGATGGCCAGGGTCGTCCGCAGGTCGTCGGCGGCCTGCTTGATCACATCGAGCAGCGGGGCCACCGCGCTGATGTTCAGCTTGATCTCAACCTGTTTCATGCGGCTGGATGATGGCGGTCAGGTGCCATTGCTGGAGGGCGAACATGTAAGCCTCGGCCTGCTCCCGGTTGCCGGTCCACACCACCGAGCGGCCCGTCTCGTGGACCTCCAGCACGTGCTTGATGGCGCGGGCCTCCTCCATGCCGAGCACGCGGCGCAGCACCATTACGGCGTAGTTCATCCGGTTGGGGTCATCCAGCACCACCAGCCGCCAGACCTCCGACCGCTGCGGCTGCGGGGTCGTTTCCGGCCGGGCCTTCGGAGCGGTGCTGGCGTGGGAGTCGGTCATGCCTTGGCCGCAGCTTCGCGGACGGCCGAAGTGACCGTGGCTTCCGCGTCGGTGATGGCAACCTTGGCGACATCCTTCGAGGTGCGCCATTTCAGCTCGAAGATGCCTTCCTTCAGGCCCCGGCCGCCGACCGTGAGGCGCAGCGGCAGGCCGATGAGGTCGGCGTCCTTGAATTTTACGCCCGGGCGCTCGGCCCGGTCGTCGATCAGTACATCGGCCCCGGCGGACTCGGCGATGGTCGCGAGTTTTTTGCACAAGTCGCTTGCGGCGGCGTCCTGCGGCTCGAGATTCACCACCAGCACCTGCCACGGCGCGACGTGCCACGGCCAGATGATGCCGTCGGCGTCGTTGCTCTGCTCGATCACCGCCTGCAGGGTGCGGCTGATGCCGATGCCGTAGCAGCCCATGACCATCGGGTGGCTCTGCTTCTGGTCGTCGGTGTACACGGCGCCGAATTTCTCGGAGTATTTCGTGCCCAGCTTGAAGACATGCCCAACCTCGATGGCGCGGGCGATCTTTAGCGGCTGGCCGGACTTCGGGTCGGGCTCGCCGGCCCGCACGGTGCGGAAGTCGCCGAACTTGGTGACCTCGAGGTCACGGACGACATTCACGTTTCGCAGGTGGTAGCCGTCCTTGTTGGCGCCGGTCGTGCCGTTGCCAACGAGGCGGATGGCATGGTCGGCGAAGATGCCGGCCAGCGCCGCGGGATTCTTGATCGTGCCCCGGACCGTGCCGAGGCTGCCGGGCTTGGCGCCCATGACCGGCTCGATCTCCTCCGGGGTGGCCTGGCGCCACAGTTGGAAGCCCAGGGCGCCGAGCTTGGCTTCCTCAAGTTCGTCGCAGCCGCGCAGGACGACAAGGAAGGGCTTGCCGTCGCCCATGTAGACGAGGGTCTTGAACTGCTTGTCCGGCGCCGCGTTGTAGGGCGCGGCGGCGAGGGCGGCGATGGTGACGATGCCCGGGGTGGCGAATTCTTCGAGGGCGCCCACCGGGGCGGCGTCGGCCAGGCCCTTGGGCACGAGGCCGCTGGTGGCCTTCTCGCGGTTGGCGCTGTAGCCGCTTTCCTCGCAATAGACGATGTCATCGTCCCCGACCGGGGCCGGGACCATGAACTCGTGGGAGAAGCTGCCGCCCATCACGCCGGTGTCCGCCTCGACCGCAATGGTCTTCAGGCCGCAGCGCAGGAAGAACGCCGTGTAGGCGCGCTTCATCCTGTTGTAGCTCACGATCGCGGCCTCGTCGTTCACGTCGAAGCTGTAGGCGTCCTTCATCACGAACTCGCGGGCGCGCATCAGGCCGTAGCGCGGGCGGATCTCGTTCCGGAACTTGGTGCCGATCTGGTAGAAATTCTTGGGCAGGTCGCGGTAACTCGTGATCTCGGCCTTTACCAGCGGTGTGATCACCTCCTCGTGCGTCGGCCCGAGGACGAACTCCGGTTCCTTGGCCCGGCCCTTGCCGGCGCCGGCGTGGTCGACCCGGTACATGATCTCGCGTGCGGCGCCCCAGCGCGGGCCGTCCGTCCAGTTCTCCACGGGGTGGATGAAGGGCATGGCGAGCTCGATCGCGCCCTCGCGATCCATCTCCTCGCGGCACAACTGGCTGATCTTCTGCATGACCCGCAGGCCCGCCGGCATGAAGGTGTAGAGGCCGCCACCCAGCTTGCGGACGAGGCCGGCGCGGAGCAGGAGCTTGTGCGAGGCAATTTCCGCGTCGGCGGGGCTTTCCTTGAGCGTGGGGATGAACGTCTGCGACCAATACTTCATGTGGCCCGCACGAGAACAAGTCGGCCGGAGCGGCGCAATTGTATTTGCGCTCCCGCCGTCCGGCCCGCGATAACAGCCCAAATGACCGCCCAGCCGCCCCGTCCCCCGCCGAAGCCCTGGCCCATGAAGTGGATCGTGCTGGTCATCGTGGTGTTTGTCGTGGGCTACACGGCGGTGAACCTCTGGTTCCGCAAGCCCGGCCAGGCGTACCGGCCCTACCAAGATGCGCAGGACCGCGCGACCACCGCGCGGCTGCTGGCCGCCGGTTGGCACAAGCTCCCGCTGGAGGCCCGCCGGCCCGTCGAGAAGCCCGCGCCCGATGAGACCCCCGCCGCGGTCACACGCGACTGGCCCGGCCTCGGTTCCGATCTCGCCGACAAGTTCGCGGAGAAACCAAAGTTGCTCGCCACGATCGACCGGGTGACGGCGCCAACCCACGTCACCCGCGGCGGCGAATACAGCTTCTATTTCACGGCCAGCCTTTCGGACCTGAAGGCGCAGGTCGGCGAGCTGTCGCTCTATCACCACGGCAACGACCTCGTGCTGATCCCGACCATCGAGAAACTCCCGGGCAAGCAGCTCATGAGCCGGTGGAACGACTCCACATACACCGTCAGCTTCTCCACCGCCACCCTGCCCCCCGGCCGTTACTCCGCACGCATCGTGGCGCAGGGTCCCGCCGCCTCGTGGAGTTTCACGGTGCAGTGAGCCGCAACAATCCATTGACGAGCGCGCCGGGATGCCTGATTAAAGCGCTCCAACGATGAGCAACGGCTCCGACATCAAACCGACCGACCTGCGCGGCATCCTGAAATACGTCCCCCGGTTTCAGGGCCAGACCTTTGTCATCGCGCTGGACGGCATCATCGTCGCCGACGAGAACTTTGCCAACATCCTGATCGACCTCGCGGTCCTCCGCAGCCTCGGCATCAAGATCATTCTCGTCCACGGCATCGGCCACCAGATTGAGGAACTCTCCAAGGCGCGCCACATTCCCATCACCGACATCCAGGGCACGGGCGTGGCCGACGCCGCCACTCTCGACCTGGCCATCCGCGCCTCCTCGCGCGTCACCCACCTCGTCATCGAGGGCCTGACACAGAACGGCCTGAAGGCCGCGCTGACCAACGCCATCCGCGCCGTCCCGCTCGGCATCATCAAGGGCGTGGACCACCAGTTCACCGGCCGCGTGGACCGGGTGGACAAGGAATTCCTCACCCAGTTGATCGAATCGCAGGTCGTGCCCGTGGTGAACCCCATCGGCTTTGACCGTGACGGCCGGCCGCTGCGCATCAACTCCGACCTGCTGGCCGCCGAGCTGGCCGAGGCGCTCAACGCCACCAAGATCATCTACCTCACCCCGCACGAGGGCCTTGAGCTCAACGGCAAGCTCCAGCACCAGATCGCCGCCACCACGCTGCGCACCGTGCTCGAGACCAAGCCCGAGTCCATCAACGAGCCCATGCGCAGCCCGGCCGCGCACGCCGTCAAGGCCGTTGAGACCGGCACACCCCGCATCCACCTGCTGGACGGCCGCCTGCTGGACGGCCTGCTCAACGAGATCTTCTCCAACGAGGGCGTCGGCACGCTCATCCACGGCAACGAGTACCAGCAGATCCGGCAGGCCACCAAGCGCGACGTCCGCGCCATCTACAACCTCACCCGTCAGGCGGTGAAGCGCGAGGAACTGATCTACCGCACCCAGGCCGCGATCGAAAAGAACATCGACCAGTTCTTCGTCTTCGAGATCGACGAGAACATCATCGCCTCGGTCTCCCTGCACCTTTACCCGGACAAAGCCAAGACCGCCGAGGTCGGCTCGCTCTACGTCATGCCCTTCTACCATCACCGCGGCATCGGCAAGAAGATGGTCGATTACGCCTGCATGATGGCCAAGGAGCGCGGCATGACCACCGTGATCGCCCTCTCCACGCAGGCCATTTCCTTCTTCACTTCCGTTGTCGGCTTCGAGGAAGCCGAGAAGGACGTTCTCCCCGAGTCCCGGCTCAAGGCCTATGAGGAGAGCGGCCGCAACTCGCGGGTGCTGATCAGGAAACTGTAGTGCCCAACCCGCGGCCGGGAGTCGTGGCTCAAAGTACCGGGCCGCGTCCGACCTGTATCGCGGGTCCATTGTGAGAACTGGGAACCACAAGGTGACTCTCGCAACTTGGGACTGCTTGTGTAGATTGCGTAAAATGCCGGGCTTGATGAATGCTTCTGCCATTTCTCTCCGCGGCTTCAGCCATGCGCTGCCCGCCTTGTTGGTGGTCACCCTCGCTTTGCCCCTCCTAGCCACCGACGTCCCGTCCCCCAAGGACCATTCCCTCTTTGTCGGTTTGGATGTCTCCGTCGCCCGGAAGGCCAAATTCTACCGCGTGATCGGCGCCCAAAAGAATGCCTTGCAGATCATGGTGGACCGCCAGGTGGTGACCGTACCGCTGGCCGAGGCCAAGGACCTTCGCCTCGACCGGGGCGTCAAACTGAGCAACCTCAGCGCCAGTGTTACAAACCTGCACGGGGCCGTGGGTGCCAGCCGGCTCCAAGCCGCCGCCGAGACCGAGGCGATATCCTCTTCCATGTTCATTCAGGACATGATGGAAGACAAACGGGATAAGGTACTCGGGGATGCCGTGTGGGCGCCCGTCCTCGGCCAGAAAACGGATGGAACTACCACCCCGTCAAATGCGGCGGAGCAAGTCTCGCAAACTGCGCAGGCCCAGTTGCCGGAATTGCAGAACAGCATCAATCGCGCGGCCCTGACCGGCTCCGATCTGATCACCGGGCGATCCGGGCCCGAGGGTGGCCTCAACGACACCGGCTTTGTCGTTTCGTTCGAGGCCGCCGCCCCGGTTACGTTGGAACAATGCCATGTGGCGGTCATCGCCGACTACACGCTCCCGGGCGACAGCAACGCGACCTTCAGCAGCGTCACGCTGGAACCGCTCGGCGCCCTTGGCCCGGCTGGGCGGAAATTCAGCTGCAAGGTGCGGCGCTTCCCACCGGGAGCGCAACTCGTGGGTTACCGGCTGGCCCTCTATTCCCGCGGCCAGGAAATCGCCACCAATCTCTCCACCCGTCGCACGGACATCACGCGAGACGAAGCCGTCCTCTATCTGACCTTGGACCACCTGACCAAGCATGCGGGAGAGACCCTGCCCCCCGCCCCCGTTCTCATGGTCCCCCGGTCAGAATTTGTCTCTCGATTGCACTCCGCCCCCCTCGACCAGGTCATTTACGCCCGGGTCGGCAAGGACGGGAAGATCATCGGGTTGTCCGCCGATGCAACCGGCTCGGTCCATCTGCCGGTCGAGTTGAGTTCCTGCGTCGATCAAATCGCCTTCGTGCCCGCGCTGGAAAAGGGCAAGCCCGTCGAGGGCGTCGCCAAGTTCAAGCTGGCCGACCTCGTCGCCCGCAACTGAGCGGGCGGATCAGGCCTTCAGTTCCACGATCACCTGGATCTCGACCGTCGAACCCTTGGGCAGGCCGGCCGCAGCCACCGCGGCACGCGCGTGCCTGCCGGCGTCGCCGTAGAGTTTGCCGAAGAGCTCGGAAGCGCCGTTGATCACAGCCGGGCTGTCGGTGAAGCCGCTCACGGCGTTCACAAACCCGGTCACCAGCACGAATTGCTTCACGCTGTCGAGGCTGCCCGTGGCGGCCTTGATGTTCGCGAGGGTGTTGAGGGCGCAGATCTTGGCGGACTCGTAGGCCGTCTGGACGGTCTGCTCCGCGCCGACCTGACCCGTGTGGGTCATCTGGCCGTTGAGCGCGCTGATGGTGCCGGCGAGATACAGCAGGTTGCCCGTGCGCACATAGGGCACGTAGCTGCCGGCCACGGCGGGCGGGTTGGGCAGTGTGAGGCCCAGTTCGGTGAGTTTGGCTTCGATGGTATTCATATGGAAACTAGTTGTTTTTGTCCCGACTGCCCTTGTGTTGCGGAATGAACTCAAAGGTGGCGACGTCCTCCACGGCGACCGGCTTGTCCAGCACGCCGACTTCCTGCAGCAGCTTGATCTGTTTCTCCAGCCGCGCCGGCGTGAGCTGCCCGGTGAACTCGCCCTTGACCGGATCGCCGGCCACCAGCTTGTAATCATTCATGGCCTTAATGCTGTAGGCCATGAACTCGGCGGTCAGGTCGTCGCGCTTGGCCGTGAGGAGCCGGTTGGCTGGCTTTGGATCGCCCGCCAGGTAATCCACCCAGCCGCGCACACTGGCCCGGACGAACTTCCGCACCACTTCCGGATGCTTCGCCAGAAATTCCTTCCCGGTGAACATGACGCGGTACGGCTCATAGGTGTCGCTGGCAATCAGCAGCGCCCCGACATTCGCGCCGCGCTGCCGGGCGAAATAGGGCTCGTTGGTCACGAAGCACTGCTGGACGAATTCCTGGCTGTTCATGAACCGCGCGAGGTCGCCCACGAGCGGCAGCAGCGTGAACTCCACCCCCACCTTCTTCCGCAGTACCTCGATCCAGGTCGAGCCCGCGCCGGCCATGAGCGTGCGGCCCTGGAGATCGCGCAGGTCCCTCAGGGGATGCTCGGCATGAAACAAGATGCCCTGGGGATCGCGTTGCATCTCGGCGCCGACCATCTTGATCGGCACCCCGCGGGCGATCGCCACGATCACGTCGTCCCCGTTGGTCATGCCGAGATCGGCCCGGCCCACGGCAACGGAGGTCATCACCTGCGCATTCGGTCCGCCAGGCAGGATTTCAACCTCCAGTCCCTCCTCGGCATAGAAGCCCTTGGCCAGCGCCTGGTAGTAGCCGCCGTGCTCGGGCTGCGGATACCAGTCGGTCTGGAACTTGATCTTCACCGGACCCGCCACGGTCGGCTCCGCTGCCTTCTGGCCGCAGCCGCTGACGAAGACCATCAGGAGGCTCATTGTTATGACTGCCGGATATTGCTTCATCGCTTTGGGATGGAACCTCAGAGACAGAGAGAGCACAGAGCAAATTCAAACCCTCTGCGTATTCTTCTGCGTTCGCTGTGCCTCCGTGGTTGAATCAATGATCATCGCGTTCGTAGGAATCGTGCCACCGGTGGAGCACGGCCCAGTTGAGCAGCGAAACAGCCGCCACAAAGATGAAGCCGAGCAGGCAGCTGGTCAACGCCGTGGCGAACAGGGCCGGGATCTTGATCTGCGTGTTGTAGCTGTAGACGAGAAAGCCAAGGCCGCCGGAACCACCGGCCGCGTTGCCCACCATGTATTCGCCGAAGATCGCCCCGATCGGCGCCAGGGTCGCCGCGATGCGCAGCCCCGCGAGGTAATACGGCATCGCGGAGGGCACGCGCAGCTGCAGCATCTCCTGCAGGCGCGAGGCATTGGCCATGCGGAAAAGCGCGACATGGTTCATGTCGGTCGAAAGCAGGCCCTGGGTCATGTTGGCGACGATTGGAAAATAACTGATGAGCCATGTGACAGTGATGATGCCCGGCAATCCCGGTCCGGCCCACAACACGATGATCGGGGTGAGCACGATCACCGGGGTCATCTGTAACACCAGCAACCAAGGGTAGAGTCCGGCCCGGAGGGACCGCGACACGCCCAGCAGCAGCGCCGTGACGAAACCCAATCCCCCCGCCAGTAGGAAGCCGGCGAGCGCCCCGGTCATGGTATTGCCCGCCGCCCGCAGGAGCCGCGCATGCTCCCGCCACGCCGCCTCGAGGATCTCGGCCGGGGTGGGCAGAATCCAGCTCTGGAGTCCGCTGCCCGCGCGCACGGCATACCACAGCGCCACAAAGAGCACTCCGCTCACAATGGGCAGAAGCCAGACGAGGATCGGCGGCGTCTTTTTCATGCGATGGAGCCCTCCACCTCGTGCAGGAGGCGTGATACCTCGGTGACCTTGGCCTGGAAGGCCGAATTATCCCGCAATTCCGCCTGCCGTGGATAGGGAAACGTGACCTTCACCTCCGCATGCACCCGGCCCGGGTTGGCGGCCATGACCAAGATGCGATTTGAGAGAAACACCGCCTCGCTGACCGAGTGCGTCACAAACATCGCGGTGAACCGCGAGCGTTCGCGGATGGTCAGCAGTTCCTCGTTCAGCCGGTTGCGCGTCATCTCATCCAGCGCCCCGAACGGCTCGTCCAGCAGCAGGAGTTGCGGCTGGAGGGTCAGCGCCCGGGCGATGGATACCCGCATCTTCATGCCGCCCGAGAGCTGGCGGGGATAAAAGGCCGGCACTTTGTCCAACCCGACCAAGGCGAGCATCTCCCGCGCCTTCGCCTTTCGCTCCGCCGTCGAAACCCCGCGCAAACGGAGCGGCAGTTCGGCATTACCTTCCGCGGTGAGCCAGGGCAAAAGGGTGGCATCCTGGAAAATGAACGCCTGCCGGTCGCGGGCCCCCTTGGGCGTCGTGCCCAGCACGCTCAATTCGCCCACTGTTGCGGGATTGAGTCCGGAGATCAGTTTGAGGACGGTGGATTTCCCACAGCCGCTGGGCCCGATCAGGGTGATGAAATCCCCGGGCGCCACGTCCAGATTGAATGTGTCCAGTACCAGTGGCCCGCTGCCGTAGCGCTTTTGCAGCGAGGTAAATTTGACGATGGGCGCAGCTGCCTCCATGAGTGTTCCCGAATGGACACAAACGCGCCCAAAACGCCAGCCACATTGCCGTTCGCGGCCTGGCAGTCCATGGCCCCGGCGGCGGCCGCGCGGGAGTTGCAAACCCGCATCGCCGCCCTGCCCGCCGCCTTGCGCAAAGCCGCGGTCGCGTGGTTGCGACCCGAAGCGGAGCTGGTTGCGCAGTTGCAGGCCGCGGCGGCGGGATCACCGCTGCGGGGCGTCCCGTATTTGCTGAAAGACCTGTTCGACCTTGCCGGCGTGCCCACCCGGGCAGGATCCATCTTCCTCGACAAGATCCGCCCCCTGCCGGCGCGCGACAGTCGGATCGCGGACGATCTGCACCACCATGGGGCGGTCTGTGCGGGCAAGACCCACCTCGTCGAATTCGCCTCGGGACTGACCGGGGAAAATCCCCATTACGGTGACTGCCCGCATCCCCGTTTTCCCGACCGACTGGCCGGCGGCTCGAGCAGCGGTTCGGCGGCGCTGGTGGCCGCGGGTGTGGTGCCGCTGGCCATCGGCACCGATACGGGTGGCTCCGTGCGCGTGCCGGCTGCGTGGTGCGGCCTTTATGGTTTCAGACTGACTCCCGGCGACCATCTGATCACCGACGCCTTCCCGCTCGCGCCCACCATGGACACGGCCGGTTGGTTCACCGCCAGCGCGACAGACATGCTGGCCACATGGCAGGCTTTGGTTGGGAGAACGAATCCTCCCAAGGTGCCGACAGCCACCATGGCAATCACGACTCGTCCGGAGGACTCGCCCTACCGCGGCTGCTACCTGAGCGCCCGCCGGTTGGTTCCCGAGATGAGCGAGGCAGTGGCGACCGCCTGCGACTATGCTGCCGCCAGTATGACCGACCGGGCGGATTCAGCCACGGAGTCCAGCCTGCTCTCCTCCTGGCGCGATGCCGTGGAATCCTATGTCACCATTGGCATGAGCGAGGCCCACGCCGTGCATCGCGACTGGCTCGCGCCCTACCACGAGCACTACGACCCGATTATCTGGCGTCGCTTCACCGACGCGGGTCACTTTCCGCCGGAGCAAGTCAACCATGCCCGGCAGCGACTGGCTGAAATCCGCGCGACCTGGAGGGAATTCTTTCGCACCCACGACTTCCTGGTCCTGCCTGCCGTTCCCAGCCCGGCACCCACCAAGGCCGAGGCGACGGTCGAACTTCGTCGCAATATTCTCACCCTCACGGCTCCCGCCAGCCTGGGCGGGCTGCCCGTCTTTTCCGTGCCCGTGTCCCTCAAGTCGGGCCTGACCGTCGGACTTCAGGTCGTGTTGCCCTCGGCCGATAGCCCGATCGTGCCGTGGCTGTTGAATCGTTAGGGTCTTTGCCTCGACGGCCCCGGGCGTTTGAGGGAAAGCGCCCCTACCCGAGACCGAGCAATCCCGAAGCAGTGTCGCAAAGCAGGGCCTCGTCGGCCCCGGAGGTCTGGGCTTCCTTCACGATGCCGGCAAACTCGGGCGCCGCACAGGTTTTCGGATACAGGACCAGCGGATAATCCGAGCCGAACAGCACGCGCCCGGCCGGAGCCTTGGACCAGACCTCGGGCCCATAAAGCAGTGGCGACGCTGCCGTGTCGTAATAGACATTGTGCACGTCACCCCGGATCGGATCGAAGGCCAGCCCGCCGCCCCAATGCGCGAGGATGAAGTTGGTCCACGGAAAATCGCGCGCCAGGGCGACGAAGTCCGCCAGCGGAGTCTCCACCCGCCCGGGATAGGGTTTCGAGTGCGGATCGGTGACATGCAGGTTCACGGGCAGCTTCAATTCCCCCGCCAAGGCCAGGATTTTGCGCCAGATCGGATCGTTCAGCGGCACATGCTGCGCGTGGGGCGAAAGCTCCCCCAGCCCGCTGAATCCCCCGTCGCGGGCCCGCCGCACCTCGTCGAGCGCAGCCTCACCCGCCGCCGGGTGCACCGTGGCAAACGCGGCAAAGCGGGTCGGATAAGCCTTGATGCACGAGGCGTAGAATTTGTTGTGCTCCACGCAGGTGGCATGATGTTCCCAATACCAGCCGAGCAGCACCGCCTTCCGGATGCCACCGGCGTTCATGTCGCGCAGCAGTTCCGACATGGAGGGGAAACCCTGCACCGGCTTGCCATCCTTGCGCTTCCGCGTGACCAGCTCGGCCCAGTGGGCTTCCCCGCGGGCCGCGGCCCACGCGCCTGGAGCCCGGTTGGCCTCGGATGGGTAGAGATGCACATGTGCGTCGATCAGCAGCATAAAATCTTTCTCGTATCATTACGGTTATCGGCCTGAATCGACAAGTCCTTAACCCCATGCTCGAACGCCTATTCAAGCTGCAGCAACACGGCACCACCGTCGTGCGCGAACTCCAGGCCGGGGCCACCACCTTTGCGGCCATGGCCTACATCCTGGCCGTCAATCCCGCCATCCTGGCCGCGGCCGGCATGCCGCGCGAAGGCCTCGTGACCGTCACCGCCATGGCTGCCGCGGTCAGCACGCTGCTGATGGCCCTGTTCACCAACTTCCCCCTGGCCCTCGCCCCGGGGATGGGCATCAACGCCTACTTCGCCTTCACCGTCTGCCTCGGGCTGGGCGTGCCGTGGCAATCGGCGCTCGGCCTCGTGTTCCTCAACGGGTTTGCCTTCCTCGCCCTCTCTGTCTCCGGCATCCGGGAGAAGATCATCAACGGCATCCCCTTCCAGCTGAAGATGGCCATCACCTGCGGCGTGGGCCTCTTCATCGCCTTCATCGGCCTGAAAAACGGCGGGCTGATCATCGCCGACCCCAACACCCTCGTCACCCACGGCAACCTCGGCACCCCGTCCGTCCTGCTATTCTTCGCCGGGCTCATCCTCACGATCATCCTGGTAACGCGTGGTGTGCCCGGGGCCATCATCCTCTCCATCCTCGCCATCACCCTCACCGGCCTGGTCGTGCCGGACGGCCATGGCGGTCACCTGACCCGCTGGCCCGACAGCATTGTGGCCGCGCCGGTCTCGATGTCCGCGACCTTCTTCCAGCTGGACTTCCACTTTCTCACCCAGGATCCGGTCAAGGCCGTCACCGTCATCCTCACGCTGCTGCTCATCGCCCTCTTCGACAATATCGGCACCCTGATCGGCGTCGCGCAGCGGGCCGGGCTGCTCGACCACGAGGGCCGCCTGCCGGGGGCCGGACGGGCCCTCATCGCGGACTCGATCGCCGTCATTCTCTCCTCGCTTTTCGGCACTTCCAACGTCGTCAGCTACATCGAGTCGGCCTCAGGGGTCGCCGCGGGCGGCCGGACCGGGTTGACCGGCGTGGCGGTGGCGGTGCTCTTCCTGCTGGCGCTGTTCTTCACCCCGCTGATTCTCGCGATGCCCGCCGTCGCCACCGCCCCGGCGCTCGTGGTGGTGGGCATCTTCATGTTCCAGTCGGTCGTCAAACTGAACCTGAAGGATTTCCATCAGGTCGCGCCCGCCTTCCTCATCATCGTCTGCACCCCGCTCACGTTCAGCATCGCCGAGGGCATCGGCCTCGGGCTGATCGGCTTCGCCCTCATTCACCTGTGCACGGGGCGCGGCAAGGAGGTCTCCTGGCTGATGTACGTGCTCGCCGCCATCTTCGGCCTGCACCTCTTCCGCGACCTCTACGCTGGCCTGTTCTAGGCCCGGGCGCGGCTCAGTGTTTCTTCTTCGCGCTCACGACGAGCAACGGTACAGTCGTGTTGTGCCGCACGCGGTCAATGGTGCTGCCATGCACCAAGTCGCCCAGCAGCTTGTGCCCGTGCGAGGTCAGCGCGATGAGGTCGCACCCGTTCGCCTCGGCGGCTTTCACAATCTCGTTGGGGGGATTGCCCAACGCGAGCAGGATGCCCACCCGCAGCCCGCTGCCCGTGAGCCGGCTGGCCGTGGATTGGAGATATTCCTGATCGGACTTCATTTCATCCGAGGCGGACAGCTGCAGCTGCTCATAATTGCGCGCCGCCCAGCCATCGGCCACATGCAGGAGGAGCAGCTCCGCGCCCAGTTTTTGGGCAAACTCGGCAATGTGCGGCAGGAGGTGCTCGTCCGCCGGACCGTTCTCGAGGGCCACGAGGATTTTTTGATACATGGTCAGTCTCCGGTCAGGCCCGCGATGTCGAGGAGCAGCTTCACGTTGAGGGCGATGATAACCAGAGTGATGGTCCAGCCGAGCATTTTAATCCACCACGGGTTGACGAATTCACCCATTTTGGCCCGTTCCCCCGTGAACCGCATCAGGGGCCAGCAGGCAAAGCCGAGCTGCATGCTGAGGCAGACCTGGCTCGCGATCAGCAGTTGGGTTGATTTTTCCTCGCCGTAGACCCCGATCACGACCACCGCGGGCACGATGGCGATGCCGCGCGTGATGAGCCGGCGCAGCCAGGGCCGCAGGCGGATGTTGAGAAAGCCCTCCATCACGATCTGGCCCGCCAGGGTGCCTGTGAGGGTGGAATTCTGGCCCGAGGCGAGCAGCGCCACCGCGAACAGGATGCCGGCAAAGGTCACCCCCAGCACGCCGTCAAGCAGGTGATAGGCGTCCTGGATCGCCGCCACATTTGCATGCTCGGTGCCGTGGAAGGCCGCCGCCGCCAGCACGAGGATCGCCCCGTTGATGAACAGCGCGAACATCAGGGCGAAGGTCGAGTCGATGGTGGCGAACTTGATCGCCTCGCGCTTGCCGCCGGCGGTCTGCTGGTACTTGCGCGTCTGCACGATCGAGGAGTGCAGGTAGAGGTTGTGCGGCATCACCGTGGCCCCGAGGATGCCGATGGCGACGTAGAGCATGGCCGGATTGAAGATGATCTTGCGAGTCGGCAGGAATCCGCCCAACACTCCGCCGATCGCGGGCTTGGCGAGGTAAAGCTCGACCGCAAAGCAGGTGCCGATGGTCAGCATCAGCGTGATGACCACGGCCTCCAGCCACCGGAAGCCCCGGTTCTGGAGCAACAAAACCACCATCACATCCACCGCGGTGATGATGCAGCCCCACATGAGCGGGATGCCGAACAGCAATTGCAGCGCGATGGCCGAGCCGATCACCTCCGCCAGGTCGCAGGCAGCAATGGCCAGCTCGCAGAGGAGCCACTGGAACCAGACCACGGGCCGCGGGTAGTGGTCGCGACAGGCCTGGGCCAGGTCCCGGCCGGTCGCGATGCCGAGCTTCACGCACAGGTGCTGCAGCAGGATCGCCATCAGGTTCGAGATCAGGATGACCGACAGCAGGGTGTAGCCAAACTGCGCCCCGCCGGCGAGGTCCGTGGCCCAGTTGCCCGGATCCATGTAGCCGACGGCCACCATGAATCCCGGACCTGAGAAGGCCAGGAGCTTGCGCCAGAAGCCGGTCCCCGTGGGCACCGCCACGCTCCCGTGCGACTCCGGCAGGCTCAGCGCCACGCGGGCGTGGCGCCAGCCGGGATCGGCCGCGGGCGGGACTGGAGGTGGTTCGTCGGCCATGGGCTTCACCAGACGAGAGACTCCGGCAGGCGGCTTGGTAGAAAAGAATACATTATGTAGCTTTGGCTACACTTTGGACTCGCCTTGTCAAGCCCCCCGTTTCATGAATGGTTGCCGAACGTGAAAAAGCCGCCCCGCCAAGCCAAGCCGGCCGTCCGCCCCTCCGCTCTGCAGGCGGAATCACTCCAGCATACCCGCCGGGAGCATGCCCAGGAGACGGCGGAGGACTACGTCGAGGCCATCGCCGACCTGTCCGCTTCGCAGGGTGAGGCCCGGGTCGTGGACCTGGCCCGGCGGCTGGGCGTCACCCATGTGACCGTGAACCGCACCCTCGCCCGGCTCCAGCGGGAGGGGTATGTCAGCGTGCAACCCTACCGGGCCATCTTCCTGACCGATTCCGGCCGCACGCTGGCCGCGGAGTGCCACCATCGGCACGGCATCGTGGTCGCCTTCCTCCGCTCGCTCGGCATCCCGGAAAAGGCCGCCGAGATCGACGCCGAAGGCATTGAGCACCATGTCAGCCCAGCCACCCTCGCCGCCTTCGCCCGCCAGCTCAAGTCAGGGAGGCCGTAAAGCGGCGGCTGGTCAAAATCCCCAGTTGAAACGCAGGACATGGGTCCAGTCCGCGGCGCCCTTGGAGATGCCCTTGTACATGGCGTAATCCCACCAAGTGGAATCCGAAACCGCGAACGTCACGCCGCCACCCATGAGGCCCTCGGCGGGTGCGCCACCTGAGGACTTGCCGAGGGTGGCTTCCCCGTAAAGGCCGATCGCCTTCGTGATTTGTCGGTGGAGGGCCGCTGAGGCATACCAAAAGGTGTCGTAGCCGTCGTCGGCATCGTTGCGCAGAAAATCCAACTCAATCATGGCCGAGATATTCAACTCTCCGGGCAGGACGGTGGTCCAAGGCACGATGATGCCGCCTTCGAGCGCATCGCTCCCCACCCCGACGGTCCGGGTCGGCAGCTTGACGTAGGGCATGACCGCCACGGACGAGCCGCCTTCGTCGAAGAAGCGCCACTTGGTCCGCACGTAGACGTCACCGACCCCACTGTGGCGTTCCGTGAAGCTGGCCGTCTCGATCTTCTGGCTGAAAAACAACTCCGCCCCGACCTGGATGTCCCAGTTGTCCGTCAATCCGGTCGTCAGGAAGGTCGAGGCCGCACCGAACGCCGTGTATTTGGCGCCCGGTTCCTTGTCCAAGGTCAGTGACAGGGCGTCCATCTCGAGCAGGAACCGCCCGGGTTTGACCGTCGTGGGCCACTCGGTGATCTGGGCGTGCAGGCCGGTGCTCACGCCAAGCATTCCAAGCAGCAGGAGGGGGAAGGACCGGTGGAATCGCATCCGCCGTGTTTAGCCGCGCCCAGTCCGGTGCCAAGACCTTAAACATCGGCCGGCCGCCTTCGCTCTTGTCACCGTCCGCCGGCCCGTGCATCTCCTCGGGTGCATGTCGCAGAACTTCGCGCGCCTCGTCTTCGCCCTCACGCTCGTGTTCTTCGGCGCCTTCTTCCTCTGGCCGATCCTCCAGATCCTGAAGGGCGGGTTCATCGACGCCGACGGGAAACTGACCCTAGCCTACCTCGCGTCCCTCCTGACCGACCCGATCTACCTGGGCGGCCTGGCCAACTCCTTCCTGCTGGCGCTGACCACCACCACCTTCGCGCTGCTGATCGCGCTGCCGCTGGCCTTCGTCTCCGACCGGTTCCTGTTTCCGCTGAAGGGCTTCCTCGGCTCGTTCATCCTCGTGCCGATGATCCTGCCCCCGTTCGTCGGTGCCATCGGCATCAAGCAGATCCTCGGGCAATACGGGGCCCTCAACTCCCTCATCATCCAGCTCGGGCTGGAGCCCGCAGGATGGACCTTCGACTGGCTCGGCGCCAACCAGTTCCTGGGCATCGCCCTTGTCAACGCCTTCAGCCTTTACCCCATCATCTACCTCAACGCGGTCGCGGCCCTCGCGAACATCGACCCGGCCATGGAGGAGGCGGCCGAGAACCTCGGCTGCACTGGCCTGCGCAAGTTCATCAAGATCACCCTGCCCCTCATCAAGTCCGGCCTTTTTGCCGGCGGCACCATCGTGTTCATCTGGGCCTTCACCGACCTCGGGGTGCCGCTCATCTTCGACTACGCGCGTGTGACCTCCGTGCAGATTTTCTACGGCCTCAAGGACATTGGCGGCAACCCGTTCCCCTATGCGCTCGTCGCCGTGATGCTCTTCAGCTCGGTGGCCTTCTACGGACTGGGCAAGGGCCTGTTCGGCCGTGACAGCTACGCGATGATGGCCAAGGCCACTTCATCCGGCGGGCCCCGGGCGCTGCCGCCGGCCCGGGCCTGGTTCTGCACCGCGCTCTTCGCGGGGGTCACCTTCATTGCGATCCTCCCGCATCTCGGCGTCGTGCTCGTGGCCTTCTCCAACGACTGGTATGCAACCGTGTTTCCCCGCAACCTGAACCTGGAAAACTTCCGCATCGCGCTCGGCCACGACCTCACGGTCTCCGCCATCGCCAACAGCCTCAAGTACGCCAGCATCTCCACGGTCATCGACCTCATCCTTGGGATCGCGCTGGCCTACGTGATCGTCCGCTCCAAGGTCCGGGGACGCCAGATCCTCGACTTCCTCGCCATGTTGCCGCTGGCCGTGCCAGGCCTCGTCCTCGCCTTCGGCTACCTGGCGATGAGCCAGGAGGGTAAATTCTTTTCCTTCATCAACCCCGTCGCCGATCCGACCATCCTGCTGATCATCGCCTACTCGATCCGCCGCCTGCCCTATGTGGTGCGCTCCGCCGCCGCCGGCTTCCAGCAGACCAGCGAGACCCTTGAGGAGGCCGCGCAGAATCTAGGCTGCCCGCCGCTCAAGGCTTTGTTCAAGGTCACGCTTCCGCTTATCATGGCCAACCTCATCGCGGGCGGCCTGCTGGCCTTTGCCTTCGCCATGCTCGAGGTTTCCGACTCGCTCATCCTCGCCCAGAAGCAGGCCTTTTACCCGATCACCAAGGCGATCTACGAGCTCTTCCAGTTGCTGGGTGACGGCAAGTTCATCGCTTCGGCGCTCGGGGTCTGGGCCATGGCCTTCCTCGGCATCACCATCGCCGGCATGACCATCCTTCTCGGCAAGAAGCTCGGGGCGATCTTCCGCGTCTAACGACGCGAACAGCGATAAGCAGTAAGCTCTAAGCTTAAAGCCTGACAACAAAAGCACGTGGATTCTGGCTTACAGCATATGGCATAGAGCTTATTGCTTCTCCTCCATGCCCTACCTCATCGCCGTCTCCCTGCTCTGGGCCTTTTCGTTCGGCCTGATCAAGGGCCGGTTGGCCGGGCTCGACAGCGCCTTCATTTCCGCCGTGCGGCTCGGGCTTGCCATGCTGGTGTTCGCCCCGTTCTTCCGGCCCAAGGGCCTGACGCTGCGACAGGCGCTGACGCTGGCCTCCATCGGCGCGGTGCAGTTCGGCCTCATGTATCTGGCCTACAACGAGAGCTTCCGCTACCTGCAAGCCCACGAGGTCGCGCTCCTCACCCTGACCACGCCGGTGTTCGTCACCCTCCTGGGCGATGCGATGGCCCGCTCTTTCCGCATCCGCGCCCTGGCCGCCGCTCTGCTGGCCGTCGGCGGTACCGGAGTTGTTGTCTTTCATGGCCAGGACTTCCGCCCGACGCTGCCCGGACTCGCCCTTGTGCAGCTATCCAACCTCGCCTTTGCCATTGGCCAGATCGGCTACAAGCGATTCCGCGAAAGTCAGCCCGCACTGCGTGACCGCAATATCTTCGCTTTGCTCTATGTCGGA
>Ga0255338_1002489_pt1 | contig 26589 bp, 29 predicted proteins | sample MeOH1_35cm_T4_19_FD_203715 | JGI IMG/M metagenome (GOLD analysis project Ga0255338, IMG submission 203715) | Sandy soil microbial communities from University of British Columbia, Vancouver, Canada - MeOH1_35cm_T4_195 | ecosystem: Engineered > Artificial ecosystem > Sand microcosm > Unclassified ...
ACTCACCCTTGCCACCGTATTCGTCACCCATCAGGGTTGCCGGATTGCCCCCTGGCGAACCCTTTGGCTCGAACTGGTCGTTGTTCTGCAGGTTGACCGACAGGTGCTCACGGATATAGCCGGAGTAGTCGAACGTCACCGCCTGCGCCATGCCCGGCGCCAGAATCGCTGACCCTAACAGCGCCACTACACCGGCCGGCAGAGCCGAACGAAACCGCTTTACTTTTTGCGTTTGCATCTTGCGTAACCCCTCCCGAGTATCGAAGTACTGCAATCGCCATCGGCGATGCCCCACCCCCTTGATATCCCCCCATCAGCGCGGGGGACTTTCCAGCGTCCGTGGCTAACGGGCGCCGTGAAAACCGGTTGTCAAGCTCAGATCATTCGCAGCGCGGGCCGGACTGGGCCCGCGGCGGATAGTGGTGATTCGATTTGCGACCATGACGCTCCTGATGCCGTCAGCGCCACCGTCAAAGAAGACGCTGGCGCGCGGCGGGAGCGCGGACAGGGATTGATCGGCGGCAGGTTCTGTACGATCGAAGGTGTCGACCGGAAGCGGCCTTCTGGGCTGGCGGGTAACGGCGGCACGCGTCTGCATTCCGGCTCCTCCTGACCATTCCCGAACGTATGTTGGGGAAAGCGCGGGCTGTACCATACGCACAAAAAAATTTCGTGGCAATTGAGCGCTGCAAAAAAAACGGCAATTTTTCACAAAGTCTATTGACAAAGCGCCCCGGCTAAGGTTTGACCGACCGGTCGGCCAGGGCGCGCACTACGGAGAGTTGAAATGCCAAGGATTGGCGAATACGCCCGCTACCTGATCGCAACTGCAATGCTGTGCAACGGCATCGTCGGCCTGTATCTGGGCGGGGCCTGGGTATGGCTGGGCCTGGCCGGCTTCGTCAGTCTGGCGCTGCTGGACTTCACCGCAGGCGCCGATCACAGCCTGCGCGGCGGCGCCGGCACGTGGTTCTACAACGGCGTGCTGTACCTGCAACTGCCGCTGATGGTGACGCTGTGGGTGCTGTTTGCGCTGCACATTCGCGCTGGTGATCTTGGCTGGCTGAACATGATCGGCGCGCTGATCGCGGTCGCGTTCCTGAACGCGCTCGGTGGCCTGCCGTCAGCGCACGAGCTGATGCACCGCAAGCACCCACTCGAAATCGCCTACTGCAGCCTGTACCTGACCGTGTTCGGGCTGCCGATGAACGACCTCTATCACGTGCACGGCCATCACCCGTTCGTGGGCACGGCGGACGATTCCGACACGCCGGTACGCGGCCAGTCGGTGTACCGCTTCGTGTGGGACTCGGTGGTGGACGGCACTGTCAAGGCGTACCGGTTCGAGAAAGCCCGTCTGGCCAAGCGCGATCACTCGGTGTTTTGGTGGCGCGGCCGGCTGGTGTGGGCACTGGTCAGCGTCACCGTCTGGGTGGGATTTTTCCTGTGGCTGGCCGGGCCGCTGGGCCTGCCGTGGCTGATCGCCGCCTGGGCGGTGTGTTTTCTGATCCTGGGCGGCTTCAATTACACGCAGCACTACGGCATCGTGCGCCAGCCGGGCACGCCGCTGCTGCCGCACCACTCCTGGAACCACCTGAACACCTTCAGCCGGGCGGTGTCGTTCGAGATTTCAACCCATTCCGAGCATCACCTGAATCCGGACAAGCACTACGAGCTGCTGCGCCCGTACACGCAGGCGCCGCAGATGCCCAGCATCGTGGCGTGTTTTCTGGCCTCGTTCATTCCGCCGCTGTGGGAGCGGGTGATCGCCAAGCCGCGGCTCGAGAACTGGGACCGCCACTACGCCAATCCGACCGAGCAGCGGCTGGCCATGGAGGCGAACGCCCGCGCCGGCTGGCCGCGCTGGCTGGACCCCGCGCCCGGCGTGTAAGCGCCCGCTACTCGGCCCAGGTCAGCAGTTCCTCGACCGCCATGCGCTCGGTGCGGTACTGATTCACGGGCGCGTCCGGATCGCCGTAGCCGATCGACATGCCGCACACCAGGTCGTGGTTTTCCGGGGCGTCGACGTGTTGCGCGACGATGTCCGGATACATGGCCAGCGCGAACTGTGGGCAGGTTTCAAGCCCATGGCCGCGCGCCGCGAGCATGACGTTTTGCAGAAACATCCCCATGTCGACCCACGAGCCTGTCGCCATCGCCCGGTCGATGTAAAAGAACAGGCCCAGCGGCGCGCCGAAGAACTCGAAGTTGCGCAGCATCGCCCGCTGGCGGGCCGGCTTGTCGTCAGCGCCGATGCCGAGCGCCCCGTATAGCTGCATCCCGCAGCGCCAGCGCCGGCCCTTGTAGGGTTCGACGAAGGTCTCGGGGTAATAGGCGTAGTGGGCGGCGGACGCGCCGCCACGGGCCATGTGGGCCAGAATGCCTTCGGTGATGCGCCGTTTGACCCCGCCGCTGGCCGCCAGCACGCGCCACGGCTGCGTGTTGGTGCCGGATGGCGCCCAGCGGGCGGCTTCCAGCACCTGTTCCAGGGTTTCTCTGGCAACGGGCCTGTCAAGATAGGCGCGGACCGAAATGCGGCCCCGCATCGCTTCGATGATTTCCAACACTCACCCCCGTGCCTGGCAGGCGCCGGACTTGCGGATCACGCGCCCGCCGCGTTAAACCTTGCGCGGGAATACGCAAAACCATGCCCGAGGAGGCCTGCCTGATGAATCGACTCGCGAACAAGGTTGCCATTATCACCGGGGCCGGCGGCGGCATCGGCGCGGCCGCGGCACAGCGTTTTGCAGCGCAGGGTGCGCGGGTGCTGCTGGTGGATGTAGACGAAGCCGCCCTGCAAGCGCTGGCAAACGGCAACGGACAGATGAGTTACTGCGTCGCGGACGTGTCCCAGCCTGAGCAGATGGCGGCCTGTGCCCAAGCGGCGGTGCAGCGCTTCGGCGGGCTCGACATCGCGGTTCTGAATGCCGGCATCGAAGGCCAGGTGCAGCCCATCACCGATTACGACATCGCCACCTTTGATCGGGTGATGGCCGTGAACGTGCGCGGCGTGTGGCTGGGCCTCAAGTACTGCATACCGGAAATCGCCAAACGTGGCGGCGGCAGCATCGTGATCACGTCCTCGGTGGCGGGCCTGAGCGGCGCCGACAACATGTCCGCCTACTGCGCCAGCAAGCACGCGGTGGTCGGCCTGATGCGCACGGCGGCGGGCGAGTGCGCCCCCCTGAACATCCGCGTCAACACGGTCAATCCGGCGCCGATCGAAACGCGCATGATGCGGTCGCTGGAAACCGGTTTTCTGCCCGGGCAGCCGGACGCGGCCAAGGCCTTCATCACCCAGCGCATCCCGATGCAGCGCTATGGCACGCCAGAGGAAGTGGCCGATTTGATGCTGTTCCTGGCCGGTGACGAGAGCCGTTACTGCACCGGCGGCACCTACACCGTGGACGGGGGCATGTCCTGCCGCTGATCGGGCGGGCCTGCGGCCGGGCGGTGCATCGGGCACCGGCTCAGCGGTCGAGGCTGCTGGCGTCCAGAAACTTGTCGTAGTGAACGTGGCCGTCGGCAACACCGGCGGCTGCCAGCACGGCGAGCGCTGCATCGATCATCGGTGGCGGCCCGCACAGATAGGCATGCCGGTCGGCCATGTCCGGCACGTGCGGCGCGGCCAGGTACTCGGTCACGAAGCCACGGGCGCCGGTCCAGCCGCTGTCGGGCGGTTCGTGGGACAGGACCGGCACAAAACGGAACGTGGCCGCCCAGCGGCTGGCGATCGCCTCGATCAGGTCCAGCTTGTACAGGTCGCCCTGCGTGCGGGCGCCGAACAGGAATACCGCATCGCGCGCCACGCCGGCATTTGCCGCCGCCTCCAGCACCGACAGCACCGGCGCCAGGCCACTGCCACCGGCGACGAACACCAGCGGTGCCTGCGCATCACGCAGCCAGAAATCGCCGCCGGGGCCGGTGACCTCCAGCATCTGGCCGACCCGCGGCTCGCCAAACAGCCAGCCGGTGAACTGGCCGCCGGGCGTCAGACGCACGAAGAAACGCAGTTCCCGGTCGCCGCCCGGCGTGGGCGCAGTGGCAAACGAATACTCGCGCGCGCGCTCGATGTGAGCAGGTCGCAGCGCGGCGTACTGGCCAGCGGTATAGGCCAGCGGCTGATCGAGCGTCACGCACAGCTCCACGATGTCGTGCGTGAGCGGTGTCTGCGCCGTGAGGCGGCCCTGGCAGGTGAGCTGCGGGTGGTGCGGGCGCTGGCTGTCGATATCCACTTCCAGCACGATCCGCTCGCCGGGCGCCACCTTGGCCTGGCAGGCCAGGATGTAGCCGGCCTTCAGTTCCTCGGCGCTGAGCACGTAGGAGAAGTCGCGGATGGCCTTGACCTTGCCACTGCTCAGTCGGCTGCGGCAGGCCATGCAGGTGCCGACTTTGCAGCTGTGCGGAAAATCGACGCCGGCTTCCAGCGCCGCCTGCAGCACGCTTTGGTTTCCGGGTACCTGCAGCTCGATGCCCAGCGGCTCGATGCGTACCGTGCCCGGCTCCTTGGGCTGACGTTTGAATATCCCGAACATTTGCACTTCCTTTGCCAAACAAGCGCCGCGACCGACGCCTGGCCCCACAAAACGAAACGGCCCCGGCATCCACCGGGACGCCGGAGCCGCCGCGCTTTCCGGCTTCGCGTCAGACGTTATAGACGTCGACCACCGACGGAATCACGTCGTTCATCAGGACAACCTTCTTGCGCGCGATCAGCAGCTTGCCCTGCTCCTCGCGCAGCCCATACGTGTAGCTGCCATAGAAGGAATCGGTTTTCTCGTGGCGGTAGGAGTTGCCCTGCCAGTTGGCCTTGACCTGCAGCAGGCCGTCGACCACTGCGCCGACGCGGATGTTGGTCACCAGGTGGCAGGTGCGCGGCAGGGGCGTGGACGCCGAGGACATGCCCGACTTGATGCGCCAGATGCGGTCTTCGAGGCCGCTGCGGTCGCTGTAGTACATGAGCGAGATTTCGCTGGCCGGGTCCTGCGTCATCTCGTGCTCGCTGTCCCAGGCCGGCATCCAGTACTCGATGTCGGGCGTGAACAGGGCCAGCCAGTCGTCCCATCGCTGCTCGTCGAGCGACGCCGCTTCCTCGAACAGCAGCGCGCTCACTTTTGCAAATTGGTCGCTCATGAATCGTTTCCCTCGCTCTCGTACGGGTGCTGAATGTGGCGCAAATGGGGGACCAGGATGCTAGCCGAAGCTGGCCCTACTGTCCATGCTGGGCGCGGCCTACCAGGCCGTCCAGCCACCATCGCTGGCAATGATCTGGCCGGTCATGAAGGCCGACGCATCGCTGGCCAGGAACAGGCACAGGCCGGCCAGTTCGCGCGGCTCGCCGGTGCGCTGCATCGGCGTGCGGGCGACGATGCCGGCCAGAAACGCCTGCAAGGCTTCCGGCTGCCAGGCGCCGACCGATTCGCGGCCAAGGTCGGTGCCCAGATGCCAGCCGGGCGCGATGGCGTTGAAGCGAATGCCATCGGCGGCGTACTCCACCGCCGCCTGCCGGGTAAAGCCAACCACCGCGCCCTTGGAGGCCGAGTAGTTGGCGGCCACGGCAGGCAGTTCGGGCGTCACGCCCACCAGCGCGGCGACCGAAGCCAGGTTGATCACCGACCCGCGCCCGGTGCGCAGCAGCAGCGGCAAGCAGGCGCGCGTGACCAGGAACACGCCGCGCGTGTTGACCGCGTGCAGGCGATCCCAGTCGGCCACCGGCATTTCGTGGATACGCGCGGTGCGGGTGGCAATGCCGGCATTGTTGACCAGCACGTCGAGTCGGCCGTGAGCCTCAAGGCCGCGCGCCATGGCCGCCACCGACTGCTCATCGGCCACGTCCACCGCCAGCGCCTGAGCGCTGCCGCCGTCTGCGTCGATCAGGCCCGCGGTCTCCTGCGCGCCTGCCAGATCAAGGTCCGCGCACAACACATGCGCGCCAGCGCTGGCCAGCACCTGCGCAAACACGCGCCCCAGGCCACCGCCCGCGCCGGTAACGAGCGCCACGCGGCCATCCAGGCGAAACATGTCGACCTTGGCTGTCATGGGCCGGTTGCGCTATACGGTTGACCAGGGGCGGCACTCATTGCGCAGTCAGGCCGCCATCGACCGGAATGATGGCGCCGGTGACAAAGCTCGCCTCGTCGGACGACAGAAACGCCACCAGGTTGGCGATCTCGGCCGGCTCGGCGCCACGACCCAGCGGCGTCATGGTGGTCGCCCAGTCGATGAACGGCTGCCCGATGCGATCGGCCATCGGCGTCAGCACCAGGCCCGGACATATGGCATTGGCACGGATGCCCTGGCGCGCGTACGTGACCGCCAGGGTGCGCGTGAGCGAGATCACCGCGCCCTTGGAGGCGCTGTAGGAGTGCATGCCCGGCCCGCCGATCAGCCCGCCGACCGAGGCGGTGCAGGTGATCACCCCGCCCGCGCCGCGCAGCATGGACTGCACGGCGTGCTTGGCGACCAGAAACACGCCGCGCGTGTTCACCGCCTGGATGCGTTCCCAGTTCTCCAGGCTCAGGGTATCGACGTTGCTGTCGTGGCCCTCGATACCGGCATTGTTGAACAGGATGCGCAGCGGCCCGTGCGCCTGCTCGGCACGGGCCGTCATGGCCGCCACGCTGGCCTCGTCGGTCACATCGCAGTGGCAGGCGAACGCCTCGCCACCGGCGGCCCTGATCTGCGCCAGGGTCTGCGCATTGCCGGCCTCGTCCACATCAGCAAGGCACAGGCGCGCGCCTTCGCTCGCCAGGCGCAGGGCGGTCGCGCGCCCCATGCCGTTGGCCGCGCCGGTGACGATGGCGCTGCGTCCCTCGAATCTGCCTTGCATGGTGTGCTCCTGCGGACCCGTCGGCGTCACGGAAAGTGGGTGTATCGAACGATCGTTAATGCTTGCGCACTATAGCGAACGGCGGCAGCCGCGGCAGCAGGCCCCGGAAACGCAAACCGCCCCGCCGGAGAGTGCTCCGACGGGGCGGCTGTAGAAGCGGGCGGCGGCGGTCGGCTCGCCTGACGGAGCTAGATCGGCGTCACCATCAGCGTCTGAATGCGGTTGGTGTCGAACACGCACAGTTTCTCTTTGAAGCGCAGCTCGCCGTTCACGCGCACGATCTTGTCCAGGTACTTGCCGGCGTTGTAGATGCGCGTCTCGCCATCCAGCAGGGTCTGGAACACCACGTAGTTAGTCTGCGCGGTGATGACGCCGTCCTGCTCGCCCAGCACGCGCACGTTGCTGACCAGGTGACGGTAGAAGTGCGGCGCATAGATGTTGGCCTTGCGCAGAGCCACGATGCGGTCGCGCAGCATGCCCTTGCTGTCGCAGAACATCACCGACACCGGCAGGCCGAGGTCCACGTTCTCGCGCGGGATCACCTTGTACACGCACTCGTCGGTGAAGAAATCCGGCCAGGCTTCGAGCAGGCCATCGTCGATGCACTGCACATAGGCGTGGATCAGTTCCTCGACCTCGTAACGCAGGGGGAGTTGGCTCATGGGGGAGGTTCCGATCAGGCTGCAAGATTGAGTTCGGCGATGCCGATGCCGGTAATCCACGGCGGCATCGGTTCGTAGCAGAACAGGTCGCCGCGGATGGCAGCCGGCATGGCCGCCATGGCGACGATCCAGTTGCGAATCTCCAGCGCGCCGTTGCCGCCGTGTTCCAGCACGTACGCGTCGCTGAGGTTGACCAGGCCATCGATGTCGCCGCGCTCGACCATGCCCAGCACCAATTTGTCGAACTCGACATTGACCCGCCCCATCTCGGCGGTGCCGACCCAGTGGCTGATGCCGCCGGTGCCGTACACGACCACGCGGTCGTTGCCGGGGAAGGCGGCCACGGCGGCGCCGATCATCTGTCCGAGTTCCTTGGCCCGTTTGGTCCGCAGCAGCGGCGTCACGCCAGCGGCGGTGTAGATCGGGATGGTGCGCATGCCGGCCGGGGTGACGGCCTTGTGGATCGGGATCATCGTGCCGTGATCGACCACCAGCGACTTGGCAACCGCCCAGTCGAAACCGCGGTCGAAGCCGAAGTTCATGATGTGCTCGGCCAGTGCCGTGTTGTTGGGCACGCTGTAACGCTCGATGCGCAGCCAGCTTTCCTCCGGCCCTTCGACGTCGCCGATGCCGATCAGGTACGGCGGCAGGCAGTGCGGCCCGAACATGGTGAAGTGGTCGTCACCGATCACGATCGCCGTGTCGGCCTTGAGCGCCTTGACGCGCTCGACCACGCGGGCAAACGCGGCCTCCACTGCGGCCACCTGGGCCTGGTCGGCGATTTCCGGGTTACCGGTGATGAGGGGGTCATGCGGCATGATGAAGCCGCCAACAATCTGCGCCATGCGATGTACTCCGTGGGGGGATCAGGCTTGCGGTGGCATGCCGGGAAACGGCGGCATCACGCCGCCGTTCATGTGCTCCAGATACGAGAACGGCATGCCCTCGGGGCCCTTGAGCATGGGCCAGACCATCATGGTCAACAGCGTGCTGACGCCGCGCTCGGCCAGTGCCTTCAGGTCAACGCGCTTGACCATCTCACGCTCGTCCGGCTCCAGCCGGTAGGGCGCCAGATAGCCGTCCGGGTCGGCCCGGAAGGCCGCAATGCGGTCGGTATCGGTGCCGAACTCCCAGAACACTTTTTCAACGGCATTGAGACTCACGTCGGACTCCGGCTTTTTAAAGAAACATGTACAGGTTCTTGTCCAGCACCACCCGCTGGTCGAGCACGATCTTGCGCCGGAACAGCCGTAGCTGACCGTCCGCGCCGCGGCGCAGCAGGTCCTCGCGACCATAGAAGTGGTGGGTTTCGTCTCGCTGGCGCCGGTTGCGATACACGTGCACGTTGCAGAAGGTGCCGATCAGGTCCGGCTCGGCGGTGTGGTAAGCCTCGATGTTGGTGACCAGGAAGCGCACCCGCGACGGTGGGTCTTCCATCCACACCAGGCCGGTCTCCAGGCGCTGGATGCGTTTGCTCAGATCCGCGTGGTTGTCGTTGTAGACCGCGGGCTCGGCCGGCGTCGGCTGTGGGCGGGAATCCTTGGCGAAGCGGTCTTCCAGGATCGGCAGCCAGTAGTGGATGTCGGCATCGACCATCGTTTCCAGCCACTGGCGCGCCTGGCGACCGTTTTGCAGGCGCGCCTCACGAAAGTAGAACTGCGACACGGCGTGATGCAGCGGCAGGTCCACCGGACGGGCTTCGTCCGGCTGCACCGGGCTGAAGGTTTGCAGGGTGGGCGCATTCATGCCGCGCGCTCCTTGCCGTTCGCCTGGGCGGCGCCTTTGAGCAGAACGTCCTTCCAGGTGGCGTCGTTGGCGCGCACCGCGTCCCAGTTTTCAGCCTGCATCATCTCGGCCCAGAAGCGGTAGAAACCGCGGTAGGACGTCTCGCCGATGAAGTTCTTGCCGATGATGCCTGGCAGTTCCGGATGTTCGCCGTCGTTGATCTGCCCCATCTGGCTGTTCATCATGCCCTTGCGGGTTTGCGGGCCGCGGTTGGACCAGGTACAGGTTTCCATGTTCTCGCCGTCGTCGCTTTCCAGCGTGCCGGCGGTGCCGAAGCTATGGATGGCCTGCTTGACCACCTCGGCCTTCAGTTCCGGCGACATGGCCTTCTCGACCAGGGTCCAGGTCCAGACCTCGATTTCGTTGGGCCCGCGCGGGTTCCACACCTTGAAGGTGTTGGTGCCATACAGGTACGAGCAGTTGGGGAAAATGCCGGCGTTCCAGTGCCCGGTGTAGAGCTTGGCGCGCCAGTCGCCCATCTTGGCCGCCACCGCCGGCACGTTGGCGTAGGCGTATTCGCGGTAGGCCGGGTCGTCGTGGATGAGGCCCAGGCCGTCCCAGATCACGCCAAAGCCATGGCCGTGACGCGAGGTGACCTGCAAGCCGGCGTCGTCAAAGGGAATCTCGGCATTGCCGGCAAGACTGGCCAGCGGACCGCCAAGAATCGTGATGGCCGCGGCGTGCGTCCAGCCGACATGGTAGCCGTCGCCGATGAAATTCTCGGCCGGCACCTTCCAGTTGCAGCGCAGGATGGATTTCATCGGTGGGCCGACCAGCTCGGCGCCGCCGGTGCTGTCCATCCAGGAATCCAGGTACCAGCCCATCTCGCCCAGGTAATCGACCAGGCTGGGCGCCTGCGGATCGAAACAGCCGAACACGAAGCCGCGGTAGCTGTCGACCTTGGCGACCTCGCGCAGGCCGGCGCTGTCCTTGTCGAACTGCCCGTAATACGCGGACTGCTCCAGCGGCAGCGCGGCCAGCGAACCATCCGCGCCAAACGACCAGCCGTGGTAGCTGCACGTGAAGGCCTTGGCGTTGCCCGAGTCGGCGTGGCAGACCTGGTTGCCGCGATGCGTGCAGGAATTCAGGAAGGCCTTGATCGAGTCGTCCTTCTGGCGCACGACGATGACCTTGTCCTCGCCCATGTAGGCGGTCACGAAATCGCCGAAATTCGGAATCAGGCTCTCGTGGGTCAGGAACAGCCAACAGCGGCCGAACACGCGGCCCAGCTCCTGCTCGTAGACCTCCTGATCCCAGAACACCCGCTTGCTCTGGACGCCGTGGGCGACATCCACCAGTTCGTTTACCTTGACCACGCTTCACCTCCGTGTTGACGCAGTGAACCAAATCCCGGCCCGCCAGGGACGGCGATTATGCCGCAAGCGCCTGGCGCTCACAGCGAACCGACAGCCGGTCGTATTACACCTGCATGAACTGCCGGTAACGGCGCCAGAAGCCTCGAATGGAGTTCTCGTCCATACCCAGTCGATCGAGGTCGGCATTGCTGTCGCCACCCATCGAAAGCACCGACTCGGTATCGGCAATGCCGCCGGTTGCGGTAGTGCGCGGCGCGTTCATGGTTCTGATTTCGACAGGGGCGGACGACCGGCAGGTCAGGCGGCGACTTTCAGTTCCGCCAGACCCAGGCCGGTGATCCACTCCGGCACCGGCTCGTAACAGATCACTTCGCCCCTGAACCGCGGCATGGCGGCCATGGCGACGATCCAGTTGCGGATCTCGAAGGCGCCGTTGCCACCCTCGCGCAGCACGTAGGCGTCGTCGAGTTCGGTCATCGCGTCGACGTCGCCGCGCACCACCATGTCCAGGATCATCCGGTCGAAGGGCTCGTTCACGCGGCCCATGTCGGCGGTGCCAACGCGGTGACTGATGCCGCCGCAGCCCATCACCACCACGCGGTCGTTGCCGGGGAACGCTGCCACCGCCGCGCCGATCATCCGGCCCAGCGCCAGCGCACGCTTCATGCGCAGCAGCGGCGTCACGGCCGCGGCCGTATAGATGGGTATGGTTCGCACGCCAGGGTTCGGGGTGACCGCAAGGTGCACCGGAATCATGGTGCCGTGATCCAGCACCAGTGACTTGGCCACCGACCAGTCGAAGCCGTGGTCGAAGCCGTAATGCATGATGTGCTCGGCCAGCGGCACGTTGTTGGGCACCGGGTAGCGGTCGATGTGCATCCAGTTCTCTTCCGGCCCTTCGACATCGCCGATGCCGATCAGGAAGCTTGGCAGGCAGTGCGGCCCGAACAGGGCGAAATGATCGTCGCCGATCACGATGGCGGTGTCCGCGCCCAGCTCGGCGATACGCTTCGCCACCCGCTCGAAGCCGGCCATGATGTTTTTGGCCTGGCGCTGGTTGGCGACGTGCGGAAAGGCCGTGATGGCCGGGTCATGCGGAACACAAAACCCGCCGACGATGCTTGCCATGTGCGTCTCCTCCTTTTATGTATGTCGATCGCGGGTGGCCCGCTCAGGCGCCGACCCTGGCCGTACCGCCACGACCGAACGCCCGTCGCAGGGCACTGCGAATCTGCCGGAAGCGAATGTACCCCTTCAGGCCGATGGCCTTGAAGCCGGTCATGCCCATGTCCGGCAGCTTGCCGTCGTTCATGTGCACCAGATAATCGAATGGCATGTCGTCGGCGCCCTTGAGCAGCGGCCAGACCATCAGCGTCAGCAGCGTGTTCACGCCGTGCGCGGCCAGGGCCTTGAGGTCCACCTGGCGGATCATGGCGCGTTCCTGGGCACTCAGCGGGTAAGCCTTCAGGTAGGCCTCCGGATCGCGGCGGAACTCCTCGATGCGCGACGGCTTGTTGCCGAACTCCCAGAACACCTTCTCGACGGCATGCACGCTCATGGCGTTCTCCTCGGGTAATTGACAGGCAAAATCGGTCCGGGCACAGCGCGTCTACCGGCCAATCGGTCCGCCCATTCTAACGACAGCGCGTAGCCGGCTGCCATTCTCCAAAACGAGCGTTTGCGAGTGTGTATCGGCAAGGCTAAGATGCCGGGCCAGCGTGTGCGCAGGGATTGCCGCGCACGCACGTCGTATCACCCGAGGAGGAGAGCCCATGGTTTCGCGTCGCGCGTTCCTGCGGGGCGGCAGTCTTGCCGGCCTGGCGTCACTGGTTCCCGCGGCGAGTGCGGCGGTGCGACCCCGCGCCACCTGGGCCAGCCTGCCTTTCGAGGCAGTATGCGACACCCGCCATCAGGACGGCGACGCATTCCTGGCTGCTGTGGCGCCGCGCGCCTATCGCAGCCATGGCGTGGGCGTCGATCCAGGCGCCGTCATCGGCGTGATGGCGGATGCCACGGCCGCCCGGCGCGTGGTGCTTGGCCTGACCACGCCAAGCACGCTCATGATCGCCCGCCAAATCGCCGCGCCGCACGGCTACGGCCTGGCCTTCCAGGGTGAGCACGACTATCTGGACAGCGACCGCCTGCGTCATCACCTGCGCGGCGATGCGGCCTGGCTGGACGATCTTGCGAGCTTGCTCGAAAACAGCGCTGACGCCTGGCCGCAGGCGCTCGGCCGCAGCCTGGCTGGCTTGCCTGCCGACCGGGAATGCACTACCACCCGGGCGGTCACCTGCGCCGCCCGACACCCGGAGCGCATTTCCGGCCAGCGGGTGTCGTGGATGCTGGCGCCGCTGCGGGCCTGAGTGCGGACTACGCCCTGCGCCCGTTTGTCCCCGTTTTAATCAGGAGAAACCCGACATGCCCCAGGCGCTGCCCAACTGGCTGACCCCGCAACAGTTCCAGCAAGCGGTCGATGAGATGCGCGCCGTGGTCGGCAAGCAGTGGGTCGTCGCCGAGGACGGCCCGGCGCTGCGCAGCTACCGCGACGCCTTCTCGCCCGAAGAGGACGACGTGTTCCTGCCGTCGGCCGTGGTCGCCCCGGACGGCGTGGAGCAGATTCAGAAGATTCTGAAGATCGCCAACGACTACCGCGTGCCGCTGTGGACCATCTCCAGCGGCAAGAACTTCGCCTACGGCGGCCCGGCGCCGCGCAAGGCCGGTCACGTGGTGCTGGATCTGAAGCGCATGAACCGCATCATCGAGGTGAACGAGGAGTTCGGCTACGCGCTGGTGGAACCGGGCGTCACCTATTTCCAGCTCTACGAGTACATCCAGAAGAAAGGCTACAAGCTGTGGATCGACTGCGCGGCGCCCGGCTGGGGCAGCGTGCTGGGCAACACGCTGGAACACGGCGTCGGCTACACGCCCTACGGCGACCACTTCATGATGCACTGCGGCATGGAGGTGGTGCTGGCGGACGGCACCGTGCTGCGCACCGGCCAGGGCTCGCTGCCGGGCACGCAGTGCTGGCAGCTGTTCCAGTACGGCTTCGGGCCGGTGCTCGACGGCATCTTCACCCAGTCCAATTTCGGCATCGTGACCAAGATGGGCATGTGGCTGATGCCCGAGCCCCCCGGCTACATGCCGTTCATGATCACCTACGAGCGCGAGGAAGACCTGCACGCCATCACCGAGGCGGTGCGCCCGCTCAAGGTGAACATGCTGATCCCCAACGGCGCCTTCACCGTCGGCCTGCTGTGGGAGGCGTCGATCAAGACCACCCGCGCGCAGTACGGCGATCCAAAAAAACGGCTGCCGGAAAGCGCCATGAAGAAGATCATGGCCGACCACAAGCTGGGCATGTGGAACTTCTACGCCGCCCTGTACGGCCCCAAGCCGATGATGGACAACACCTTCAAGGTGGTGCGCGAGGCCCTGGGCAGCATCCCGGGCGCCAAGTTCTACTTCGACGAGGACCGCAAGGGCGATCCGTCCTGGGACTACCGCGTGAAGCTCATGCGCGGCATTCCCAACATGACCGAGTTCAACATGACCAACTGGGTCGGCGGTAGCGGCGCGCATGTGGATTTCTCGCCGATCTCGCCGACCCGCGGCGATGACGCGGTCAAGCAGTACGAACTCATCAAAACCCGCGCCCATGAGTACAACTTCGACTACATCGGCGAGTTCGCCGTCGGCTGGCGGGACATGCACCACGTGTTCTCGCTCACCTTCGACCGCTCGGACACCGACCAGCGCCGCCGCGCGCGGGAGCTGTTCAGCGCGCTGATCGATGACGCGGCCAAGGCCGGCTACGGCGAGTACCGCACGCATCTGGCCTTCATGGACAAGATCGCCGGCACCTACAACTGGAACGATGGCGCCCTGTGGAAGCTGCACCACAAGCTCAAGGACGCGCTGGACCCCAACGGCATCCTGGCGCCCGGCAAGATGGGCATCTGGCCCAAGCACATGCGCGAGGAGGAAGCCTGATGCGCCGCACACTCGGACTGATCCTGCTGGCGGCGAGCATGGGCGTGGCCGCCTCGGAAACCGCCCCCGACGGCATCGACGCCCGCCCGCGCAGCGGCGAAAAAACGTACGGCCTGTTCTGCGAGGGCTGCCACAAGCCGGGCACCGAAGGCCCGGGCACGCGCGTGCTGGCGGCGCGCCTGGGCTGGGACAAGGCGCCGCTCAAGGGCCGCCAGGACCTGGATCCGACCTACGTCAAACACGTGGTGCGCCACGGACTGATCGAAATGGCGCCCCTGCGTCCGACCGACATCACCGACGAGGAGCTGGATGCCCTCATCACCTACCTGCGCCAACCCTGAGCACGAAAGGATTCACATGAACGCTCCGCAACCGCACACCCCCGTCACACTGGACCACTGGATCGGCGGACAGGCCGTGCCGCCACAGGGTGACGCTTACTTCGACGACCTGAACCCGCTGGATGATTCGGTTTACGCGCGCGCCGCGGACGGCAACGCGGCGGACGTCGAGCGCGCCGTGCAGGCCGCGGCGCAGGCCTTCCCGGCCTTTCGCAAGCTGCTGGCCAAGGACCGCGAGGCGCTGCTGCAAAAGGCCGCCGCCCTGCTGGAGCGCGACCGCCAGGACTTCATCGACATCCTGATCGACGAAGTCGGCTCGCCGCTCATGAAAGCCGGCTTCGAGGTGCAGTTCGCCATCGGCATGCTGCGCGCGGCGGCCGGCGTGCCGCGGCGCATCACCGGCCAGACCCTGCCGTCCGATTCGGCCGACCGCTGGAGCCTGTCGCTGCGCGAGCCGCTGGGCGTGGTGGCCGGCATCACGCCGTTCAACGTGCCGATGATCAAGGTCATCAAGCAGTCGGCCATGGTGCTGGCCTGCGGCAACACCTTCGTCAATCTGCCGTCCGAGCACGCGCCGCGGCTGTCGCTGCGGGTGGCACAGCTGTATCAGGAAGCCGGTTTCCCGGCCGGCAGCTTCAACGTAGTGCTGGGCAACGGCGCCGTGATCGGCGATGCCCTCACCGGCCATCCGCTGGTCAAATCGGTCACCTTCACCGGCTCGTCGGTGGTCGGCCGGCACATCGCCGAAATCTGCGCGAAGCAGCTCAAGAAGTTCACCCTGGAGCTGGGCGGCAAGAGCCCGCTGATCGTCATGGACGATGCGGACCTTGGCGCCGCCGTGCGCGCCGCCGCCATGGGCACGTTCTTCTACCAGGGCCAGGCCTGCATGGCCTCGTCGCGCATTCTGGTCCAGCGCGGCATTTTCGAGCGCTTCTCGCAGGCGCTGGCCGGCGCCGCGGCGGGCCTGAAGGGCGGCGATCTGCGCGATCCGGGCACCACGCTGGGGCCGATCATCTCCGGCCGCCAGCGCAGCCGGGTGAAAACCCACATCGAGGATGCCGCCGCCAAGGGCGCGCGGGTGCTGGCGGGCGGCAGTTTCAGCGGCTTTCAGTGCGCCCCGACGGTGCTGACCGACGTCACGCCCGAGATGACGCTGTTCTACGAGGAAACCTTCGGCCCGGTGACGTCGCTGTATCCGTTCGACACGCTGGAAGAAGCCCTCGCGATGGCCAACGACACGCCCTACGGCCTGTCGGCGGCGATCTACACCAGCAACATCAACAGCGCCCTGACGGCCGCTTCAGGCATCCACACCGGCATGGTGCACATCAACGCGCCCAGCCTGTATGACGAGCCGCACGTGCCGTTTGGCGGTGTCGGGCAGAGCGGATACGGCCGCGAGGGTACGGATTGTGATCTGGACGCCATGACCGAATGGAAATGGGTGACCATCCAGCTGCCGACCGACGCGCCCGGACATCACTGAGCTCACACGGACCTGACCCCGGAGGCGACACGCCATGAACAAATTCTCGGATCTGCCGATCAAGCTGGCGAGCTCGGTGCGCTCCTTGCGCGATTTCCTCGACTTGCTGGAAAGCCACGACCAGTGCATCACCTGGCCGGACCCGATCATGCCGGAGCCGGACATCCGCGAGATCTGCGTCGCCTCCGGGCAGGACGTGCCGGGCGCGCCGGCCATCCTGTTCGACAAGATTCGTGGCTACCCGGGCAAGCGCCTGGTGACCGGCGTGCACGGCAGCTGGGCCAACCTGGCCATCCTGCTCGGGCACCCGAAGAACACCACCATCAAGGCGATGTTCTACGACATCATCAGCCGCTGGGGCTCGGAAAAGGCCCAGCTGCCGCGCGTCAAGCCGGACCAGGCGCCGGTGCACGAGGTGCGCATCGAGCGCGACATCAACCTCTACGACATCCTGCCGCTGTACCGCATCAACGATTTCGACGGCGGCTACTACATCGGCAAGGCCAACGTGGTAAGCCGCGACCCGCTGGACCCGGACAATTTCGGCAAGCAGAACGTCGGCATCTACCGCATCCAGCCGCACGGCCCGGACGAGTTCACGCTGATGAGCGTGCCCATCCACGACATGGGCCGCCACATGCAGGCCGCCGAGGAAACCGGCAAGCCGCTCAAGATCGCCGTCATGCTGGGCAACCATCCGGCCATGGCCATGTTCGCCGCCACGCCCATCGGCTACGACGAGTCCGAGTACGCCTACGCCTCGGCCATGATGGGCTCGCCGATCGAGCTGACCGAATCGGGCAATGGTCTGGACATCCAGGCCCATGCCGAGATCGTGATCGAGGCCGAATACATCCACGGCCGGCGCGAGTTCGAGGGGCCGTTTGGCGAATTCCCGGGCTCCTACAGCGGCGTGCGGCGGGCGCCGATGTTCAAGGTCACGGCCGTCTCGCACCGCAAGAATCCGATCTTCGAGAACATCTACATCGGCCGCGGCTGGACCGAGCACGACACGCTGATCGGGCTGAACACCTCGGCGCCGATCTACGCCGTGCTCAAGAAGGAGTTCCCCGAAGTGGTGGCCGTCAACGCGCTCTACCAGCACGGCCTGACCGGCATCATCTCGGTCAAGAATCGCTTTGCCGGCTTTGCCAAGAGCATTGCGCTGCGTGCGCTGTCGACGCCGCACGGCCTGATGTATCTGAAGAACCTGATCATGGTCGACGCCGACGTCGATCCGTTCGACCTGAACCAGGTCATGTGGGCGCTGTCGGTGCGCACCCGCGCCAGCGACATCATGGTCCTGAACGACATGGCCATGATCATGATCGACCCGGCCGCGGTAACGCCCGGCAAGGGCCATCACCTGATCATCGATGCCACCACGCACATGCCGCCGGACCCGATCGGCGGCGACGTGGAGATCGTGAGCCCGCCATCCGGCCCGGCCATCGATGCCCTGGCCGCCCGCATCCGTGCCCTGCAGGGAGGAAACTGACATGGCCCTGAACTGCCCCCGCTGCGGCGGTGACAAGAACCGCGTCGAACACCAGGGCAAGGAAAACGGCGCCGTGCTGTGGACCGTGCACTACTGCACCGCCTGCTGTTTCACCTGGCGGGACACCGAGCCGGCGCTGTCGATCGACCCGACCAAGCGCCGCAAGGTGTTTCAGATCGACCCCAGCCACCCCGAACGTTTCGGCGTGGTCATTCCGCCGGTGGCCCGCTGAGGCCGCCGGTCCCGCTGACTGGACATTGACAGGGAACGACGATGACCAGAGTCGATTATTTGCGTTACATGTCGCCGGCGCTGCTGGTGGCCAGTGGCGTGCTCGGCTTGCTGCTGGGCGGGCACTGGGTGTGGCTCGGTTTCGCGGCCTTTCTGCTGGTGGCGGCCATCGACCCGCTGCTGGGCAAGGATCACGGCATGCGCCGCGGCGCCCACCCGCTGCTGGCGGACGTGATCCTGTATTTCCAGGTGCTGCCGGTGGCGCTGCTGTGGGTGGTGTTCGCCTGGCGCATCGGCACCGCCAACGCCGACCTCGCGCCGCTCGATTACTTCGGTGCCGCGGTGTCGGTGGCCTTCATGACGGCGCTGGGCGGCCTGCCGGCGGCGCACGAGATGTTTCATCGCCACAGCGCACTGGGCAAGTTTGTCGGCAGCGTGCTGGGCACCATCTTCGCGTCGGGCTACAGCGCGCTGGCCCATGTGCACGTGCACCACATCGAAACCGATACGCCTGAAGACACCGAAACGCCGTTTCGCGGGGAGTCCGTTTACCGCTTCGTGCTGCGCGCCGCATACCGCCAACACCGGCGCTCGTGGCAGATCGAGATGACCCGTCTCGACCGGCTGGGCCTGAGTTTCTTTTCGGCGCAAAACCTGATCCTGCGCGGCATCGGCATGTACCTGCTGCTGCTGGGCGGCTTTTTTCTGGCCACCGGCCTGACCGGCATGCTGCTGCTGATGCTGGTGTCGGCGCTGGGCCTGTTCATCCTGGAAATCTTCAGCTACATCCAGCACTACGGCCTGCTGCGCGAACCGGGCACGCCGATCGAGGATCGCCACGCCTGGAATCACCTGACGCCGCTGGGTCGGGCGCTGACCTTCGAGATCGTCACCCACTCGCAGCACCATGTGGACCCGGACCGCCCGTACTGGCGCCTGACGCCGCGCCCCGACGCGCCTCAGATGCCCAGCGCCGTGACCTGTTTCGTGCTGGCCCTGGTGCCGCCGCTGTGGGAGCGGCTGATCGGCCGCCCACTGCTGGAGCACTGGGACACCCACCACGCCAGCGCCCGCGAGCGGGAACTGGCCATTGCGGCCAACCGCGCTGCCGGCTGGCCGCAATGGCTGGTCAATGGCCCCATGGCCGCGCCGGCCTGACACGTCATACACCTCGAGAGGAACACGCCCGTGAAAATCGAAGCCATCAACACCTGGGTCGACGACCGCATCGGCGAGGGCGTGTTCGACGTCAACCGCGACGTGTACCTGAACCCCGAGCTGTTCGAGCTGGAGATGAAGCACATCTTCGAGGGCAGCTGGCTGTACCTGTGCCACGAGAGCCAGATCCCGAACAGCGGGGATTTTTTCACCACCCACATGGGCCGCCAGCCGGTGTTCCTCGTGCGCGGCAAGGACGGCGCAGTGCGCGGCTTCGTGAACGCCTGCGCGCACCGCGGTGCCACCCTGTGCCGCACCCGCAAGGGCAACCAGCAGTTCTTCACCTGCCCGTACCACGGCTGGGTGTACGACACCGCCGGCAAGAACGTCGACATCAAGGACCACGCCAGCGGCGCCTACCCGCCGGCCTTCGAGGCCCAGTCGCACGACCTGACAGCCATCCCTAAGCTGGAGTCCTACCGCGGCTTCGTGTTCGGTTCGCTGAGCGACGACGTGCCGACGCTCGCCGAGCATCTGGGGGCGGCGGCGCCCATCATCGACCTGATGGCCGATCAGTCGCCCGAGGGTCTGGAAGTCCTGCGCGGATCGTCCACCTACACCTACAACTCCAACTGGAAATTGCAGGCCGAGAACGGCGTCGACGGCTACCACGTCACCAGCGTGCACGCCAACTACGTGAGCATGGTCCAGCGGCGCATGGCGATGGGCAAGGAAGACAAGGTCAAGGCCATCGTCGGCGGTGGCGACATCACCAAGATGACCAGCGGCGCCTATGACCTGGGCATGGGCCACTCGCTGCTGTGGGGCGAGGTGCCGGGGGCCAACGACCGCCCGCTGGCGCAGCGCCGGGCCGAGATCGAACAGCGCCTGGGACCGGTCAAGGCGCACTGGATGATCAACTGCAGCCGCAACCTGGGCCTGTTCCCGAACGTGTTCCTGATGGACCAGACCTCGACCCAGATTCGCGTGTTCCGGCCGCTGGCGATCGACAAGACCGAGGTCACCATCTTCTGCGTGGCGCCTCGGGGCGAGAGCGCGTCGGCGCGCACGCGCCGCGTGCGCCAGTACGAGGATTTCTTCAACGCCACCGGCATGGCCACGCCCGACGACCTGAGCGAGTTCGAGGCCTGCCAGGCCGGCAACCAGGGTTTGGCCGGCACCCTGCAGCACCTGGACCGGGGCCTGGAGCGGGTCTCCCATGGCGCCGATGATGCCGCGCGCAGCATTGGCGCCACGCCCAACACGGTCGGTTCGAACTGGGCCGACGAGAACATCTTTCACAGCTTCTACCGGCGCTGGCGCGAGCTGCTGACCCGGCCGCGCTGAACCTGACCCGCGCTGCCCCCACCGGAGGTTTCCCCATGAACAAGCCCGTCGAAGCCCATTCCTTCCTTGACCCGAACGAGCTGGTGGTCGACCAGCCGGACGACGGCACCTTCCTGGTCAGCCGGCGCCTGTTCACGGACGCCGAGCTGTTCGAGCTGGAGATGAAACACATCTTCGAGGGCAGCTGGATCTTCGTCTGCCACGAGGGGCAAGTCCCCAAGCCGGGCGATTATTTCGCCACCGAGATGGGCCGCCAGCCGGTCATCATCGTGCGCGGCAAGGACGGCCAGGTGCGTGGCTTCGTGAACGCCTGCGCGCATCGGGGCGCCACCCTGTGCCGCACCCGCAAGGGCAACCAGCAGTTCTTCACCTGCCCGTACCACGGCTGGGTGTACGACACCGCCGGCAAGAACGTCGACATCAAGGACCACGCCAGCGGCGCCTACCCGCCAGCCTTCGAGGCCCAGTCGCACGACCTGACGGCCATCCCGAAGTTGGAGTCCTACCGCGGCTTCGTGTTCGCGTCGCTCAACCCGGACGTGCCGACACTGGCCGAGCACCTGGGCGGCGCCGCGCGGGCCATCGACTTTTGCGTCGACCAGTCCGAGCAGGACCTCGACGTGCTGCGCGGCTGGTCCACCTACACCCACCGCGGCAACTGGAAGCTGCAACCGGAAAACGGCATCGACGGCTACCACTTCACCGCCGTGCACGCCAACTACGTCGGCATCATGAAGCGCGAGGGCGAGCGTCGGGCCAAAAAGACCGCGGCAGCGGGCGGCGTACAGCGCTCCTTCGGCGGCGATGAACTGCTGAAGATGAAAAGCGGCTGGTACGACTACGGCCACGGCCACACCCTGATGTGGGGCAGCTTTGGCCAGCCGCAGAACCGCCCGGTGTGGAGCCGGCGCGAGCAGATTGCCGAACAGCACGGCGCGCCGTATGCCGAATGGGTGGTCAATCGCCTGCGCAACCTGCTGATCTTCCCCAACCTGCTGCTGCAGGACCATGCGGCGACGCAGATCCGCGTCATCAAGCCGGTGTCGGTGGACTTCACCAAGGTCGAGAGCTACGCGCTGGCCGCCCGCGAGGACAGCCCGGACGTGCGTACCAAGCGCATTCGCCAGTTCGAGGATTTCTACAACGCCACCGGGCTGGCAACGCCGGACGACCTGTCCACCTTCGAGGCCTGCCACGACGGGCTGCAGGGCAGCCTGGTGCCCTGGCAGATGGGCTACGACCGTGGCTTTTCGCACGTGCGCGCAGGCGGTGACGAGGAATCCATCCCGGTCGGCATGGCCGCCGTCGCCAGCGGCCCGGACTTCCAGGACGAAGTGCTGCTGCACGGCCAGTACCGGGAGTGGCTGCGCCTGATGGCGCCCGTGCTGGCCGACTGACGCGCCGCTTTACCAGAACACAAACAGTCGTGGCCGCCCGGCCACCGCAAGGAGAGATCGATGCCCGAATACCTGCCGCACGGCGTAGCGCGCGAGGATTTCCAGGCCGCTTTGGCGGAAATCCGCAAGATCGTGGGCGCGGCCTGGGTCTTCAGCGATCCGGACACCGACCTGCAGCCCTACCTCGATCACATGTCCGCCGTGGCGCCGGAAACGCGCATGCCATCGGCGGCCATCTCGGCCGCCTCGGTGGCCGAAGTGCAGGCCGTATTGCAGATTGCAAACCAGTACAAGCTGCCGCTGTGGACCTACGGCAACGGCAAGAACTTCGCCTACGGCGGCCCGGCGCCCAAGCAGGCCGGCTACCTGGTGCTGGATCTGAAGCGCATGAACCGCATCCTGGAAGTGAACGAGGAGTCCGGCTACTGCCTGGTCGAGCCGGGCGTGTCCTACTTCCAGCTCTACCAGCATCTGCAGGAGAAGGGCTACCAGCTGTGGATCGACTGCGCGGCGCCCGGCTGGGGCGGCGTCATCGGCAACGCGCTCGAACACGGCGCCGGCTACACGCCCTACGCCGATCATTTGCTGTTCTCGTGTGGCATGGAAGTGCTGCTGGCCGACGGTCAGCTGCTGCGCACCGGCATGGGCGCCATGCCGGGCAGCACCAGCTGGCAGCTGTTCAAGTACGGCTTCGGGCCCTACGTGGACGGCATGTTCTCGCAGGGCAACTTCGGCATCATCACCAAGATGGGCTTCTGGCTGATGCCCAAGCCGCCGGCCTACAAGCCGTTCATGGTCACGTACGAGAAGGAAGAAGACATCGGCCCGCTGATGGAAATCCTGCGGCCGCTGAAGATGAACATGGTCATCCAGAACGGCGTGGTGATCGAGCACATCTCGTACAGCGCCTCGGTGCAGCGCCTGCGCAAGCAGCTGTGGGACAAGCCCGGCATCATCCCCGACGAGCGCTGGCGCGAGATTGCCAAGGAACTGAAGCTTGGCATGTGGAACATCTACGGCGCCCTGTACGGCCTGCCCGAGAACGTCGAGATGACCTGGCAGATGGTGCAGCACGCCCTGACCAGCATTCCCGGCGCCAAGGTCTACCTGCATGGCGACCGGCCGGCCGACGATCCGGGCTGGAACTACCGCGAAAAACTGATGCGCGGCGAGCCGAACATGACCGAGTTCAACCTGGTCAACTGGGCCGGCGGCGGGCACCTGAACTTCACCCCCATGGCGGCCATGACCGGCAAGAACGCCTGGGAGATGTTCAACACCTTCAAGGAACTGCTCAACCGCCACGGCTTCGACATGATCTGCGAAGAAGTGGCCATGTTCCGCACCATGATCACGCTGGTCATGATCATGTTCGACCCGCGCGACGAGGACGCCCGCCAGCGCGCCGATGCCTGCGCGCGCGAGCTGGTGGCCATTGCCAAGAAGCACGGCTACGGCGAGCTGAAGGCCAACCTCACCTACATGGACATCATTGCCGACATGTACGACGGCCAGGACAACGCCCGACGCAAGGTGAACCAGGTCATCAAGGACGCCCTGGACCCGAACGGCATCCTGTCGCCGGGCAAGTCCGGCATCTGGCCGTCCAACTGGACCGGCCCCCGTACCTGAGGCGCATCCGATGACCCGTCACACCGCCACCCTGCGCCTTGTCGCCGCCGCACTGCTGGGTTTCGCCGGCAGCGTCCCGCTTGCACACAGTGCAACCGAAGCCCCGGCGGGCGACATCGCAACCAGCCCTGTCGCCGACGCCACCACGCCAGTCGGCGAACGCAGCGGCCAGGACGTGTTCGTCCTGTTCTGCCGTGCCTGCCATGCGCCGGGTCCGCAGCATCCCGGCACGACCAAACTGGGCTACACCAAGGGCCAGGACAAATCCGTGATCCTGAACCGGCAGGACCTGCCGGCCGAGTACATCACGCAGGTGGTGCGTAACGGCCTGCTGGGCATGCCCCCGGTGCGCCCGACCGACGTAACCGACGAGGAACTCACGCGCCTGGTCGAGTACATCCGCACCACGCCGGCCGACAAGGTACCGGCCGAGCACCCGGGCGGCGCCTACACCTACCCGCCGACGCTGGAGCAGATCATCGTGTTCGGCATCATGCCGAGGCTGTACACGGTGATCCTGCCCGCAGTGGCCGTGCTGGTGCTGCTGACGGTGGTGCTGGTGCGCCGGCGGCGCAAGCGTTAAGTCCCAACGTCTTCCAACCACAAGGAAAGTTCATGCGTTTTGTCATTCTGGGTGCCGGCGGTCTGGGCTCGGTCATCGGCGGCTATCTGGCCAAGGCCGGCGAGGACGTCACCCTCATCTGTCGCCCGGCCCACGCCGAGGCCATCAACAGCAACGGCCTGAAGATCAGCGGCGTGCGCGGCGATCATCTGGTGCGCGACAACCTCACGGCCGTCACCAGTCCGGACGCCGCAACGGGCGAGTTCGATCACCTGATCGTCCTGGTCAAGGGCAAGGACACCGAAACCGCGCTGGCCCAGGCCGAAGGCCTCAAGGCGCGCTGCAAGAACATCTTCTCGCTGCAAAATGGCATCGGCAAGGAAGAGCGCCTGCGCGCCTGGGCCGGGCGCGACAAGGTGATAGGCGCCTCCACCATCGAGGGCGGCACGCTGCACGAGCCGGGCGTGGTCAGCAACCCGCTCACCACACCCACCACGGCGTGGTTTGGCGAGCTGGACGGCGGCACCAGCGCGCGCACCGACGCCCTGGCCGAGGCCTTCACCCGCAGCGGCCTGGTGGCCCGGTCGGTACCCAACATCATGCAGGTGCTGTGGGAAAAGCTGGTGCAGATCGGCACCGCGTCCGGCTGGTCGGTAACCACGCTTGGCCTGCGCCTGCACTTCCAGGACGGCCTGCTGATCCGCCAGGGCGCCGAGCACTACGTGGCGCTGGCCAAGGACATGCTGCGTGTGTACCGCGCCATGGGCTATACGCCGCAAAACTTCTACGCGCCGATGTCGCAGTTCAAGGAACTGAACGAGCTGGACTTCGAAGGCGGCGTGGCCATGATGATGAAGCTCGGCGAGCGCCTCAAGCAGCAGGGCATGAAAGGCCGCACCTCCATGCACGAGGACGTCATCCGCGGCAAGAAGACCGAGGTCGACTTCCTGCTCAAGCCGTTCCTGGACAAGGCGGCGGAGCTTGGCCTGCAGGTGCCAGTGCTGGAAACCGCCTACCGGATCATCAAGACGCAGGATGCGTATCTGGAGTGATCGTCTTGTGGCCGTGCTGATTCATCTGCTCAAGGCTCGGCTTAATTCCGGCGTTATGCATTCGCGGGGTGTTGTTTATGGGAGATCTAATTGAACTCCCCGGAAATGGAGAGGCCGGCATACGAAAGGCTCTGAATTACTTCGAGTCAATATATCGGAAAGCAGGGTTAAATCATTGCCAAATTGCAGTCTCGATGGAAGAGCTAGAGCCGATAGTTAGCAATTTGTTAAAGGACAAACTGCGCAAAACCTTCAACGCCTAGATCTTCTAAAGCAATGAAGTGCCAGGGAATGGAGGAGGCAAGCGGAATCCCGAGCAAGCCACTCATGGATGCAACCTCGCCCACGTGTTCCTCGTGAAAGCTCGCGACCCACTTCCTGTTTGGCACCACAAAAGTTGTCTGGGTTGGGTCGAGCGCGAGCCTATCCGTGCGAATGCGCCATTCCCGTTCCCAAGAATGGTCAATCCCGCGGTGTGGCTCGTATCGCACGTGCCGATACCGTATTGTGTCAGGCAAGGCCTCGTACTCTTCCTCGGACTGATAAATGACGGGCCGACCACCTTGCTCGAACAGCCAACGTTTGCCTACCATCACCCCGAACGGGGCGTAGCGCATTCCTTGTTCGGGAGGCAAACCGAGCGCGTGTACAATAACTCCGAGCGGCGCCTCGCTGAAGCAGACGCAGTTATAGCCGCCGCGAATGAATCCGTTAACCCCACGCAGCGCGCCTTCCCGCAATATCGACTTAAACGATGTCGTGGCTTGTTCAGGTGTGTCACCTCGCGTGAGGTGCACGACACGATTGGATAGATCGCCGCGGATCATTTGCCCTCTAACGTGAGTTATCCGACATTTGTCGGAATAAAAGTGTTATCGGACACATCCGATAGCCCGGGCGATCATGTACTAACCTCATGATTCATAACGTTCACCCTACCCGATAAGCTGGGCCTGCACATGAACACTCCTCCTGCCGACCCTCCAGCCCGCGTAGGTCGGGTTAGCGCAGCGTAACCCGACACTCCTTGCCGAATTCACTCACGTCCAACCCCGTCGAACGACATCCCGCCACACGCCCCCAATTCGCAGCACCCAGCAGGGCGGGTTAGCGGCACCTGCGCAAGCCGACGTGCCTGCGGTGGCCACGGAGCGTCGGGTTACGCCCTGACGGGCTAACCCGACCTTGTATTTATCCCCCAGCCTGAGGTTTACAGTTTTCGTCAAGGCCGGACGCCGTGCCCACCCTGGGGCCTTGAGCCCGTGGCGTAGATAGTGCGCCGGCCTTGCGTTTTTCTGCC